>Ga0078894_10004104_pt1 | contig 11105 bp, 8 predicted proteins | sample LauGreSu1BDMLBSD_2_FD_67506 | JGI IMG/M metagenome (GOLD analysis project Ga0078894, IMG submission 67506) | Freshwater lake microbial communities from Lake Michigan, USA - Su13.BD.MLB.SD (version 4) (version 4) | ecosystem: Environmental > Aquatic > Freshwater > Lake | place: Lake Michigan, USA... | reverse complement strand
TGTGGCCAGAAATGTCAGAGTACCCAGTCCCGACTCCAGTGGTATCAGTAACGCTACCTCCGTTACTGTAGCGCTGGGAGGTCATACCACTTGAGATGTATCCAGTTGTAGTCAGATTGGCAAATGTTGGCGAACTTGATGTTGCGACTGCCTGCCCAATCGCAATGCTAGGAGTAGACGCATTGCCAGTGCCGCCAGTTACGGTTACTCCTGTTCCGCCAGAGACGGTTGCGGCGAAGTTCCCGCTGGTGATGTTGCTGGTGGAGTGCGTGTGGCCGGAAAGACTTACTGCTGTGCCACCCTGTGAGAGTGTTCCAGATGTTACGTCAAGACCGGTTGCAGCAACAGTTGCTCTCTCTGTCCCTCCAATATCAAATGACAACGTGTCGTCAGAGGTAATGTAGTTTTTTCCTGATTGCCCAACAAGTTCTAGCTCAGCAAATCCCGACCCGCCAGCACTAACTCCAACTGTTACGCTCGCTGGACCAACTACCTCAAGTTGATGGGCTGGTGCGTTAGTTCCAATGCCAAACTTACCAGCAGGAGTAATGCGCGCTCGTTCTGCGCCACCTGTGCCAAACACAAGAGCACCGTTGGTCTCTGCGTTCCACAAATATCCAACATCGGTATCTGCCATAAGCAGGTACATACCGTCTTCGGTTCCAGATCCAGATGTGGTGTTCAGAAGTTGAACTTTGGAATTTGCCTTATTGATTTGCAGGTTATTTGTCAACGATGAGTGCGTGTGGGTGGATACGTCTGCCCAAATCGTGTCGTAGTTGGTGCTGCTGTTCTTGGTAAGGATCTGCCCAGCAGTACCGCCAGAGGCTACTCCCGCCCCAGTAGCTCCAGTAGGGCCTGTCGCGCCCGTCGGGCCCGTAGCACCCGTGGCTCCAGCAGGGCCTGTCGCACCAGTCGGGCCCGCAGGGCCAGTATCGCCAGTATCCCCCTTCGGACCCGTAGCACCAGTAGCGCCAGCAGGTCCTGTAGGGCCTGTGTTGCCGGTATCGCCTTTAAGGCCTTGTGGGCCCGTAGCGCCAGTGGCTCCAGTAGCTCCAGCAGGGCCAGTAGCGCCCGCAGGACCAGTATCTCCAGTATCACCTTTAGGGCCCGTAGGGCCTGTAGCGCCAGTTGCGCCCGTAAGACCAGTTGGGCCCGTAGGCCCAGTAGCGCCAGTGTCACCTGTATCTCCCTTCGGGCCAGTCGGCCCCGTAGCTCCTGTGGCCCCAGTTGCCCCTGTGGCACCCGTAAGACCGATTGGGCCAGTAGGCCCCGTAGCGCCAGTTGCCCCTGTGGCGCCAGTTGGTCCAGCAGGACCCTGCGGCCCAGTAGCACCAGTGGCACCAGTTGCGCCAGTTGCGCCGGCGGGACCGACAATGGTAGTAGCGTCCAGCACCTCAACGGTGTGGACAACCTCAGAGGCCGTAACCTCATTAAGCGTCTGCTGGACTTCTACCTGGTCACTCACGCGTGGGTAATCTCCGGGCTAATGCTTAGCTTTCCCTGAAGGATGCGGCGCACCTCTCCAGTGGATGTCTTCTGAATCTCAATGTCGTAGTATGCCGTCGTCAGGGTTGACGGAGAGATCGCAGTGGTATTAGCTGGCGTGACACTGAACACCAAGACGCCAGTTGCCTTGTTTGTCTCGTCAATAGCAATCGTAGGGCTGCCACCCTCAGATGTGAGGATGACGTCCGATGTAGGGGCCTGACGCACCTGCATGCGGAATGTCCAACCAGTCAGGTTAACAATGGTTGAAGAGGCGTCCTTGTACGTCACGGTAAGCTGGAATGTGCTGCCCCTCTCAATCGTCGTGTTGTAGACTGGTGCTGACATTAGTCCTCCTATTATGGGGTTATACGTGGGGTGATCTTAAGTGGCTTTGCCATCGGATCAAGGCTTGGTAGCCCTTGCTGCTGTTGCTTGTTCTTATTGCCGAATACGTCTGACCAGATAAAGTCTGCAATTTCAGAACCAGCGAACGACCCCCCAATAGCGCCGAAGCCTCCGCCAAAGGTCCCAACAACTCCACCAAGCAAGCCGCCAATTGTCATCATCGCTGCGCGGCCCATGTCTGCGCCAGTTACTGCGCTAAGACCAAGGTTAGCTGCTGCGCCGATGAGGCCGACCTTTGGTGCGTACTTCATTGGCAAGAAATTCATTGAGTTAAACCCGGCAGATACTGCCAGTGAGGTTGGATCTAGGTAGCCCTTCCATGCCATGTAGGCTGCGTCTGCCGCAAAACCTGCGCCGAACCCGCCGCGACCGTGCATCGCCTTCATTGACCCTGGGGCCTCTCGGAGTGGTCGGCCAAGTTTGCTAAGGGTCTGGGTCCATGGAAGGCCAAGCCCTGCAAACATCTTGCCCTGCTCGTACGCGACCATGGCGTCGTGATCTGCCGACCCAACAGTTGGGTGGTATCCGCCATCTTCTGGCAGAGGTCCCGTTCCCAACTCGGCAGCTGTACTTCGGGCCTCTGTGTTAATTTCTCCCTGAGTGCGCTGATCAAAATCAAACTCTGGCGCATCTTCACCGCCGACGATAAGCTTTCCTGTCTCTGGGTCAACTCCTAGGTCACGTGCGTATCGTCCACCCAGCACTACAGAATCGCCGGTTTCCCTGACGTCTTGGGTGTAGGCGATGAACTTCTCAATGTCCTTGAAGTTACCGTTCATTCCGTGGTCAAAAAGCCTATAAGCGATTGAGTACGGTCCAGACTTGACTAGGTCAGCCATGTTTATCTTGGCCAGAACCTCTTCGTAAGTAACTGGCTTACCGTCAGGGCCAACGTAATCAGAAAGCAAATCATTGACAAATACCCTAATTGTGGCATCAAGCTTACCAACGTCAGTTTGGCTAAAGAGCCTTAGGACTTCTTCTCGCACTGCGTTCCACTGTTGCCGCTTGCGAATGACTACCGTTCTTTCGCGATCTTCTGCCCTAAGGTAGTCACGAGTGTCACTAGTCTGGCGATTAATTAGGGCTGGCTCAGTCTTGCCGGCCTGTACGTTCTTCTCGGCCTCTACAATTAGAGCCCGTCGCGCTTCTGTGTCCTGCCGTACGCTAGGCTCTGCCTGAAGCGGGTTCTCCGCAGGTACGAATGTCTCATTTGTCTTCTTTGGCTGTACTGCCATGATCGGCCTACCATCTGTGCCTACGCCCATAGTGCCGTAGTACTCGCGACCATTGTAGTTAAACGAAAGAGCCCTTGCAAGATCTGGCGTAGCATTCTGGCCGTACAATACCCAAGCGCGACGAATGATCGCTGCCGCAGCCTCGGCTGGTCCTTCGTTGAATAGATCAAGCAAGCGACTCTTTCCAAGAACATTGCGGAGAACATCGGGATCTTCGTTTCCAAGCATTGTTGCTGCAAGACGCCCTGCGATTTCCTCAACTGGGTCGCCGGTAACTCCGCGCCCAAGCTTTACGGTAACGTCTGCCGCTGCCTCTGGCTTTACTGTAACGGTAGATACGTCCTTGATGATATTCTCAAAGTCAGGCACTCGCTCGCCACGTAGGAGTGCTTCGTACTGGCGCCTAAGCAATGCAAGCTCAGTAGGGTTCTTTGCCGATCCAGCTGCCTCTTCAATCTGAAGAATTCTTGCTTCTAGCTGGGCCCTGGTAAAGCTCCTGACATCTGCAGGCTCAGGGAGGTTAGTAGGTCTTTCCTCAAGCACCATACCAGTCTCCGGGTCCACAACCTCGCGGAACTGCGCCCTCTCTTCAAGACGCTTAAGGACCTCAAGCTGCACTGCAGCCTGTCGCTCAAAGTCTGGAACAATCTGTCGCTGGTAGTTAGGAGCAGACAGGCTGGTAGGAGTCTTAAAGATTTCAGCAAACCTTACGTACTCGCTGTCAATCAGTGAGGACACAGTTGAGGCAATCGCCTGCATGACCCTTACGTCTGATTGCTTTGGATCGGCACCAAGTGGCTGCAGGTCAGTGCCGTAGCCAAGAGCGTAGGCCAACCGATATGCCAGTCGAGAGATTTCGTCTGTCGCGATGAGAATGTCGTCAATGGCTTGCGACCTGTCCCCTACAAAGATGGTAGGGTATTTTGCTGTTACGTCTGTTGACTTGGATACAAGAGTATCACTCGTGCTCAGGTCTGTTCGAGCAGTCCCAAGGATCTCGCCACCCTCAAGATAATACTTTCTTGCCTCTTCAGAGCTTGCTGATACGATTTTAGACTTTCCTTCCCCGTCGCTAATCCTAACAAGTTCCATTGGCATATATTCGCCGGGCTTCTTTGGCACCAAAGGTTCAGGCTCACTGAAGTCAGCCCCAAACATTTTCTCTGCCTCTGTGGTAGTTGGCTTCACTGGATATGCCCCGCCATCTCCTTCGGCAAAGTTTGTGTACTGGTTCTTACCAGAGATGGCCGTCCATCGTCGGCTAGCCTCGGCAAAGGTCACGTCGCGTTCAGGCGAGTCCCAGAGGGCAACCATTCGGCTAAACTTCTTTGCAAGGTACCACCTTGATGAGATGCCTGAGCCAACAATATCTGAAGCACCATCTGCAGACCCAGACACCATGGCCCTAAAATCGCCTTCGCTCATGTTCTCGCGCAGGGCATTCATGGACTGGTCAAAGATTTCCTTTGATGTCCAAGAGCTTGGAGTCTCAGCAAGGATGTCAATTTGATCAATAATGAAGTCAAGTCTGGCTCTTCGGTCGGTGTCAAACGTGTTTTCGCGACCCTTTGGTAGCCCACCCTGCAGTTCTTCAGCGGCTAGTGCGATGTCTTTTACTGCTTTACCGCCGCTACGAGCCTCTCGAAGGAGTTGCTCCTGCCTGTAATCAATGTATTTGGCCTTATCTCCACCTGATTTTGTGGGCACAAAAGCGCTTGTGGGGCTCTCAACGCCGCGTTCTGGGACCTCAATTTGCCTAAGAATAAACGGATTCTTCTCATCTCCGGTAGGTACAACCACGTATGGGAGCACTTTTGGGAACCCGTAAGCCTCAATATAGGCAGGATCTGTGCTAACAACCGCCCCGCCGGGCAAAACGCGCACTTTTGAGGACACATACGTCTGCGGTGACATAACACCAGCCACTGTTGTGGCAAATAGACCAGGAAGACTGTTGCCCTTTGGCCCAATAACGCCCATTTTTCGCGCTGTTTCAAAGTCAAGAGCGATTTCAATGGTATTTAGCTTGCGGATAAGGTTTTCGCTAGGCTTTTCTCGGTATTTTGCGGCTACTTCAACTGGATCAATCTCTTTTAGTCTAGTTTCTGTCAACTCAGCAATTGGTCCGACCAATTTAATCGTCTGGGCGACACGTTCTCGGGCTGCAGCGAAGTCTCCAGCAAGGTAATTGCGAGCCAATTCATCAAAAAGGTTAACTTGTGCCCGTCCAACTTTCAAATCTGACTTCAAAATGTTGCCGAGGCGTACCAAAACTACCTTATCTTTGTATTCGCCAGTGGCAAATGCCTGCGTGGCAGCAGATTCACGCGACAAAGCGTCTCCAAGTTCTGGGCCTACGACGCCAGTGTACCCACCAGTAAGTTCAAAGATGGGCTTGTTTGTACCGCGAGCGGAGCGCGTGTACCCGGAAGGAGTAGGCACAACACGCTCCGCAAGCGCGGGGAAGTAACGCATAGTGGCAATAATTGCCTTGGCAATCTTCTTGCCATCAGTAATTCGCTCGCCTGGTGCTGGCCTAAAGCTGTAAGACTCTTCTACCGCGGCTTGGAACTTGCGCTCAGAGCTTTCAACTGCCCTTTTCTCTGCCTTTTCTTTTGAAATTGGTGGCGGTACAATCGAGTCAACAAAGCGCTGCTCAGGGAGGGAGAACTGGGCCTCTCCAATTAGAGGGCGATTATATGCCCTGCTAGTCTCGGAGATATTCCCAAGCTCAATGCCCATGGCTCGGGCGTAGGCTTCTGCTTGGCGTCGGTTGAACTTTGAGATTTCATCAATTCGCTCTTGACTCAGCGCCTCCCCTCGTGCCACTAGCTTACTGGCCAGCTCTGCGCCTGGGGACAGGGTTCCTCTGCGACCTTCGCCACCGAAGCGCTGCATCTTCTGGGACTCAATAGCGAGTGCTGGGTCAGCGTAGTCCTTTAGGATTGAAGAGATCTTCATAATAACCATGGCAAGGTCTCGTGCGTCCTTGTCGGACAGCGTGCCGCCCTTGCCTAGTCGACTGTCCCCGCCGATGCCAACAGCATTAAACTTACGCTTAGAGTCAGCAAGCGCCCGCAGCGCTACAACAAACGTTCGCATAGTTTCCTCAATGCCGGCCTTCGTCTGCATTGTGTCCTTTGACTCTACCCCTGGGATTCCGATCTCCCTTGATGCGCCAAGCGAAAGGTCTACGCCGTTCCTTGCGGCGACGTCAGCAATAATGTTTGGGATCGTCTTTCCCTTGACGCTTGGGTCAAGCTGGGCAAGTTTCTCTTCAACTGGGGAGTCGTAGTACGTTCCGAATGCAGCGGTAGCGCCGATGGTTCGCGCTAGGCGTGTCCTTGTAGTTGAGTCGGAAACCTTGCCGACAGCCAACTCAGTCATGCGCACCCAGGCATTCTGGATGCTGGAGTCAATGTTCTTAGACTCAAGCAGCCTCTTTGCCTGATTCTCAAACATGGTCTTCTCTTCAACTGTGCTCGCCATTGCGGCCCGCGTCTGGGCAGCTGCGGCAGCTGATACGGCGGCGTCAGTTGTACCGCTTACGTAATACAGCTGCTTGGACCGGAACTTCCCGTATCGGTCAATCTTAGGGAAGTATTCCCAGTTCTCTCTGGACTGCGCCCACTTGATCTTCAGGTCATGGATGATCTTAGCTTCAGCCATCTTGGCTGGGTTCGTTTCTGATGGCATGCTCTGAGGTTGCGCCTTAGCCATTGAGTATCCAAGGCTAAGCGCTCGAAGGAATCCAGACGCAAGTCCGTCGCCAGTCCAGTGGGACGGTTGTCGGTTTGCTGCCTTGCCAGTGTAGTGAGACTGCTTTGCAATCCACTCTTCTGGCGTCATGCCAGACCGCTCCGCAAGGGTTTCAATTCCTTTCAAAAGCTTTGGATGCTGACGCAATTTCTCCGCAATGATCTTGCTCATAAGCTCTTCGGCTCTAGCAAGATTGTTCTTTGCAACATCCTCACTCAGCTTTGGAGAGTCACTGAGGTTGAGCTCGTTCTGGTAGTAGAAGAACGCATGCTCTGCAGAAGGGAAGATCTTTCCTTCGTAAACAACTGGGTACTTAGTTGAGATGCTCTTAGCAGTGTACGAGTCCTGTCCGTACTCCATGCCAGTCTTTGGGTCCTTGCCCATAGTGAGGTCGTTTGTTGGGTTTGTAAGAGCTGCCCGCAGGGCTCGCTCAAATTCTGACATGCCAGGTACGCTCTTGCCAGCAGAACTGTAGATGTTGTTTGCAATTGCTGATGCGTTTAGTTTGGAGTTAGAGGTTGCCTCTGGGGAACGAGTTACTGCGTCAACAACGCCACGTGGTGGCGGAGCAGTTTCGGAAATTTTTTGTGGAATTTCAGGTGCTGCCGTTGGTTTACGGAATGTGTTCTCATCGCTGCCCATCACAAACGGCTTGGAAATCCTAACTGGACCGTCCACCTCTGCGTAGAGAGCAGAGCTGTCTGGGGCTGCGGAGTCTGGCTGGATATTGTACTGAGCTAGGTCTGCCTTTGGAATAGCAACAATGTCGTAGCCTTCCGATACTGGCTTTCCCTCTAGGGCGCGCATGCGAGAGATCTCGCTGAAGATCTGCTCGTTCGCTGCCTCTAGAGTTTCAAAGAAGTAGATGCGGCCGTCGGCATCTGGCTGCAGCGCCCCGGACGCAATCTTGTCGCCGTTCCCAGCTTCGGTGTAGTGGTAGAAGAACGCGTCCTCGCCCTGCATACCCTTCTGGATGTCTGGCCCAGAATTAAGGGCAGTCTCTGCCTGGAATTTAGTAAGGTCAAGCTCGGACATGCCAGTGGCGTTGTCAATGCCAATAGCCACGAGTGCCGAGTCTAGCTTCATGGCAATCTTTGGAGCCGCAGCCCGCAGGCCAGCTCGGCCAGAGCCGATGCCGTCGCGCGGGAATACGATTACCTTGCCTTCGTTGACCGCTGCCTTGAGTGCCGCGATCTGATCGTTGGCAAGGTTGCGCCATCGGTCGTCCATGCCAGGCTCAAGCATAGCATCGTTAAGCTTCTGCTTTGGGCTGTACTTTGTCGGGATACCAAGGATCTGGTACCCAGCCTTCTTAAGGTTGAACGCGGCAAGGGCCTGCCCAGCATTTAGCTGGCTAGAACCCTCGGTGGCGTTGAATACGTTTGAGCCGAACACGACAACGACGTCTTGCGGACGGTAGCCCGCCTTGTCAAAGTCAAGAGATAGGAGTGACTCCAGCTCGCGAACATAGGAAATCTTGCCAGCTCCAATCTCAACGGGGCTGCTAAGTGCCGCAAGGTCACGCTGCATAGCAGACATAGCCGCATCCTCCGCTGTGCGCGGCTGTGCGGCTACTGTCTTACGCTTTGCACGACGAGTTGCGGGGGCCTTATCGGCAGAAAGCCTTGCAAGCACCCGCATCTGATCTCGCTTAGACATGTCGGCATAGTCTATCGGCAAGTCGTTTGCGACTAGCCTCTTTTTCTTAGCCATTCAATCTCCGTCGGTTTACATGCTTACTCTGCGGTCGTAGGTTGGCAAGTGAGTTATTGCGAGGATTACCGTCCTTATGGTCGACATCCTTGCCTTTGATTGCGGTCTTGCCTTTGCTCTTCGCGACAGCAGCGCGAGCCTTATTTCTGGAAGCGCGATTCTTGATCTGGTCAGGCTTACCCTGATACCGATCGTACTCCTGCTTGTAGTTGCGCGGGTTAGCCGGCATTACTTAGGCTTGTACCTATTGAGCGGAGTGTTCCTAATACTCTGGACTCTCTTGGGGCCAGGTGTTGCTGGCTTCGGGGTCGTATCAACGGCCCGCTTTCCGCCTAGGAAATCATAGACAGCAGCATGGACATTCTGGATAATTCTTCCAGGGATGACCATCGGAGCAAGGAAAGGATTTTTGTCCAAATCCGCTTGGACCCTACTCTCGTAAACTCTTCGCCCTGCATCTGAAAGCTCATTGTAGGAATGCGAAGAAACGTAGTCTCCTCGGTTAGGGAATGTTGGGCCTTCGCCGCCGTCTGGACGACGAAGTCGTGTCTTCATTACGCCACCAAGGTGGCCTCGCTTAGGTGCTACCATTATCGTCCCTTTCCACGGCGCAATGCCATATTGCGCGCATCTCGCTGGGCGTTCATTTCTCTAGCCTTAGCTAAAGCAGCGGGGTTGCGCGTAGTCTTGGGACCAGCAATTGTTCCTGCCTTTACCTGAAGACCGTCAGTAAGTGACGGGTAACCAGGACGATTAAGGTACTGCTTGCCCTTATATGTATTGGCCTTGGCTTCGTCCATGGGGAAGTCGCCACCGCCACGTCCCTCGTGGCCGTATTTCTTAATTGCCTTGTACGTTGGAGTTACGTCGCTGTACAGGTCAATCCAGCTTCCTGGCCTAACTGTACCTCTTACCCGCGTTGACCCCTCACCATTTGACCACTCAGGGGCAACATCTCGGCGTGCAAACGCGTTAGACGCCGCCGTGCGCTCACGGAGAGACTGTTGATACCTGGCGCCTGCACTTGCAGGCTTAGCCGGCTTGGTTGTTACCTTCTTTGGAGTGACTCGTTTAGGTGCTGCCATTATCGTGTCTTAGGCGAGAGTCGGTTGTCTAGGCCGCTCTTCAGTGCAGTACCAATGAGGCTTGTGGCCGCAACCGTGAGGCCGCCGGCGATGCCCCAGGCAATTGGCTCGGCGTAGTTTACGCCAGATGGATTGCGCTTTGCTCGTCGTGGGCCCTTTGCCCCGCCGCCAGTTGGGTGTGCGTTAACTGGGTTGTTTGATACCGCCAGCCCACCGCGTGTGAAGGCCGGCACTCCTCGCTTTGCCATTTCTTTCTCCTTGCCCATATGGGCATACTTAGGCTTAAACCGCTTTTGGGGTAAGCCGTTCTTTATGGTTTATTTTCCGTCTTCGCAAAAGGCTGTCTATATATATGCACTTTTTTCGCTGTTTCTTGCAGATTTTTACATGGTTAAGTTTTCTACACCGTGGTTTTGAGCACAAAGGTTAAGGCTTCTTATCAAAGGGGTGTGTCTGTGCCGGAAGGCTGGGTAAGCCAATATCTCCGCTCACTTGCCATAAAGCTGTGCGGGGAGTACCGCCCTTTACTAAAATCTCGGCTGGTCGAGGACCAGCCGAGCCGCTTAGTCACCCCCCCGCTTCGCGATACCCCCCTGTATCGCCGGCCGCTAGGATATTCTCTCTCGTCTCTATGTCAGCGTCGTTTAGATGCCGTGCTTGTGTTAGTACGTGCGCGACGTTGACACGATCCGCCATCAGGCGGGGAAGGAGTTGGGAGATGAAGCGATTTGCTTCGACTCTCGCATCCGTTGAGCAGGCGCTCGCGGCGGCTACGGGGACGATCCTCGTATTGCGTGGTATCACGCTTCAAGGTGATCCGAACACCGCACCAGCTGGTGTTGATGGTCGGAATAAGATCCCAGGCTATCGAATGACGCCGTCGGGCGCTCTCACCGTTAGCGCTCAGGTTCGTCGTCCTGGGCTTCGGGAAGATGGGACAGCGAAGTCAATGTCCTATCCAGTACTATCATTTGCTCCCGCGCAGGCTCACGCCGCGCAGGAGCTCGCTCGCCAGTGGGCAACGATTGACGCAGTAGCGTCGTTCGAGACCACGTGGGATAAGGGTATCCTTTGGGTACCAGCTTCCGACGAGCGCATCTTGAAGCAGCGCTATGAGCACGCGAAGGATCAGGCTGGCAACCCGATTCAGCCCGTGCTTTGCTACCCTGTGGTTCACACCACAGCGGGGTATAGCGCTAAGGTGATCGAGTTCGCACCTGCTAGCGGCGCTGCTGCGCCGACCGCAGTGGCTGACGAGAAGCCCTTCTAGTACCTGATTAGGGTACTATCACCCGCACCCAACCAGCTTCGGCTGGTTGGGTGCTAACCTTTGGAGGCTACTATGAACCGCTATTACGACTGGATCGATTACATCATCTTCGCGTTCTACGCTGGCGCTGGCATCGCTGCTGGC
>Ga0078894_10004102_pt1 | contig 11106 bp, 13 predicted proteins | sample LauGreSu1BDMLBSD_2_FD_67506 | JGI IMG/M metagenome (GOLD analysis project Ga0078894, IMG submission 67506) | Freshwater lake microbial communities from Lake Michigan, USA - Su13.BD.MLB.SD (version 4) (version 4) | ecosystem: Environmental > Aquatic > Freshwater > Lake | place: Lake Michigan... | reverse complement strand
GTGGTCATTTGCAAAAGTTTCAGGGAAACTGCGGTAAGCAGGATAGAGAACATTACAACCCAAACTATCTGCTTCACTGACAGTGTTAGACACCCAGTCTTGTAGCGCACAATTAAAAACAACCCGAGAATCGTTAACGATATTATAGTAGTCATTCTTATTCAAATCCTCATAAACCTTTAATCTACCAATAGCTTGCATTTGTCGTGTACGTTGCATGTAACTGTCGTTGTTACTTCGTAGCGTTGATCCTGAACATACCGCAAACTCTATACCACTGACAGGATGACGTTCAAAATAAGCATCAATCAAATCCATATAGAAGTCTGGTTGCTTTTCTTGATCCCAACGTGCTGAGAATACAACACGATGTTTGCGCTCATTAAATGGTTTAATAGTGCCAACACGCTCAATGACTTCTTGTTTACCAAATGCTAGACCGCTGATATTGTAGATAGGACTCTTCCAACCTGCAATCTTCATATGCATTGCCATTTCTTCGTTACTTGCGAGAACACCATCTACAAAACTGTCAACCATCTTTTCATAATGGCCCATAAACTCAGACATACCCCATACATGAACAAAATCATCAGGGTCAATGGACTGAGCAAGACAGCGAACATAAATCCGAGGCCTGTTAACTTTGTCGATTTGTTTAAGAATATAGGGAAGAGACTCAATGCCTGGCTGAAACATATCTTCAAAGTAGATAACATCTTCATTGTTGAGTAATCCTTCTTTCATCCATTTGATTAATGTCATTAGTTGACTCATACCAAAGTATGTACGACCATGTGCGTCAAGTACTTGACCTGTTACAATTTGTTGGTCAGCAGATAATGTGTCACCGGGTACAACAACATAATCAATACCTCTACGTTTGAACACACGTTCATTCCACTCTGTAAGTTGTAGAGTATATCTTGCTTTATAGGGTTCTAGACCCATATAATATAGTGTTCTCATTATTTTCTCTCAATATCTTCTTCTTCGCACATAGTACCATATTGAACTTCAATAATTCTACATGGAACATCAAACGGATTGTATAGCCTATGCCAATCATTCATTGGAATAACTATTTGATTTAATGTATCTAATTCTACCGTAGGTAGTTGATAACCATTTGGCATTCTTTGCTCTACTGCACATCTTCCTTCTGATACATGCCAATATTCTGCTCTATGTTTGTGTCGTTGTAAACTTAAACTTTTACCAGGTTCTACTGTTAATTCTTTTACTTTAGTACCGGGCACATCATGTAGTATACGATAGTATCCCCATTGACGCAATGTTTTAGGTTGTTTCCATTCACGTAGAATCCAAGAACTACTATTCATTTTGTTCTCACCACCAACACCAAATTCAAAAGTGATGTTAGGAACAGTCATTTCGGGAATGTTATCTGCTGTTCTATCTCCACCGTTAGCAAAGATAATTTCAGCATAAGGAAATTCACGTTTGATTAGAACCAGTAAATCTCTAGCAGAACCATCATCGTCATTAAACGTCATAGTTGCATGTACGTCTTTCAATGAACCTACAATGGCTCTACGTTCTTCTATGGGCATAAAAGGTTGACCTTTTTTACGGGCCAACCATGCGTCACTGTTGATACCTACAATTAGTAAATCTCCTAGTTGTTTAGCGGCACGAAAGTATTCAATGTGACCGCTATGTAGTGGATCAAAGCCACCAGTGACTACTACTATTTTCATCTAACGACTATTTCATCCCAGTTGTTTTTTACTGATTTACCAGTAAGATGCTTATTGTGTTGACGATATACGTAATTACGCATATCATACAATGTCACCTCGTCAAATTTATAACCATAATCTACGCAAAAGTCACGATACTTTTCCAAGTCATCGAAAAGCTGTGCGACTTTAGGATTGTGTTTGATTTGAGGTTTTGCCATTTTTATATTTCCTTTTAAATAGCGAGTTGTTGATAGGGTCTTGTTGTATTGTAATAAATTGTAGCACCGTTCTCATTATCTTCTGAGACTGTGATTTCAATATTACGCTCGGGATAGCGAGTAGCAATAACTTCATAGAGGTCATCACTAATCATTTCACACGACTTATAATTCAATTCAAGTGTTCCGCCTTTATAGAGGTTTTCTAACCAGCGTTTAAATTGAATGAATTCAATATCCCTGTCATTGTGAAATACTTCAATCGCCACATTAAAGTGAAAGATGTGACGATGTGGAGTTCCTAAAAAGCTAACATCATACTCATCGCCTGTTTTAAGGTTAAAGTCTGATGCCGCTGCCGGGTATTTGTGAATACCCTCTTTTTGAAATGTAACAAAAATCATACGCTTGGCGTGATGTTTGATTTCAATGCGTTTCATTTGTAATGCTTGTTCTCTTTGTTCCATTAGTAAGTCCTATTTATACAGTCATTATTGGTTTAGTGGTTATCATCAAATCTTACTGATTGTCCTTCTTCATATTGCGCTTTTCTTAAATCACGCAATTGAGTTAGGTATATATTTTTAGTCTCACGTAGTTTAGCAAGTTTATCTAGGTCAACCATTTCTGCGTTTTCAAGATTACTAATCTGTATATCAATTAAACGATACGATTCTTCTAAAGTTTTAATACGATTGGTGTATGGCATGATTTCATCCGAATGTAAAAAGATTGTTTAACACTTCTTCTGAAACCTTTGCTTTAGTACGAACTGGTTCAATATCTTCAAGAATATATCCCATTTCATCATCGCTATCTGATTCTTCAAAGTGCATGTTAAACATAGTTCTAGCGTTAACTGTTTTCTTACCGCTAAATCCCTGACTACCACTAGACATTTGCTTCCACAATGAACTGTGTTGATTGATTACATCGTGGCTTTCTTGTCTAGTTTTTTTTGAAAATACTTCTTCAATAATATCTTTAAATTTAATACCTGTTGACTTTTGTTGAATCATTGCTGGAGTGATACCTTGCTCATACCTACGATTTCCTTCTTGTACGGCATAGATATGCTGATAAACATTGTGACTTTGAATCAACGTATAACTTAATGTATCCCAACTTGTTTTAGTCTCTTTACCATGTTGACCAATAAAGCCTTGACCACGATAGCATACATCACGAACTAGTAGTTTATCAGTAACTGGACTATCTGTAAAGACAGAATGGATGCCGTCTTGTAATACTGCGTCCCTAAACTTACGATTGTCATTAGCATAGTTTTTATTCTCTGCCGTTTTGGTCATCGAATAAGCCCACTTCTTATTATCTTCAATAGTGTTGTTAAAGTAAGCCAAACCTTTAGCCGCAGAAAAGAAAGGACTAGCACAGTCAAATGTAATTTGCAGTTGAGGGTTATGATACTTACGGATAGCTTTTTGTATATCTGTAAAGAGAACGGCGTATTCCAATATTGACACGCCCAAGCAATGAATGAGGTCATGTTTACCTTCTTGTAATAATCCATCATAGATAATATCAACCATTCTACGCAATGTCAAATGAATGTCAATCTTGTTTTGTCCACCAAACGCCCATCCGTTGAAATGATTGTCAGGATAAATGTTTGGATCGCAATACTTTTTCATTTCTTCATACCAAGCATCGCTTTCAGTATGATTAGTACCCTGAAGAACATTTAAGAATTTACATTTACCATTACGATGTTCAAGGAAATACTCATTATTAATGTGTGTTGCATCAATAGCGTCTTGAATGTTGCGAATGCCGTGTAATGGGATAGCTTTCTTGTTCAAGAATGATTGTGATGGGATATCTAAAATCATTCCATAATCCATGTATGTGTCCATCCAACGCAATACTGCTTTGCGCTTTTCCATCGCCTTAGGACAGTTAGGATCTTTCCAGTTAGCAGGCCATTGACCCTTAAGGATCTGAAATCCACCAGAATCACCCAACATAAAAGTACCTTCTTCACGTTTGCGAATAATACTTTCATTGTGGTCATTTTTATCTGGATCTAAGTTAGCATGACCAGCACTATACAAGCCCCACTTATAATAGTACAGTCCTTCTTTACTGTTTAAGAAGTTTAGTTTCTCAACGTCACCATTAAAGCCTGCAGGTATACGTTCTTTAGGAAAATAATCTTCACCTTCACGTTGTTTGCCTAAGCCAGCAATATAAAAACTACTGACCGCAGGCAAAAATAACGCCCAGTCTGATTTTTGTTGTTGTGATAAGTTTACTTGTTCCATTAAGGTACCATTGAGGGTTTAATTGCGTCATATCCAGGACTCTCAATTAAAGTTTTAATCATTTTAACTTGATGTTGCTTTTCTTTAATTTGATCCACTAAGTCTTTGATAGCTGGATTGTCTTTTGCTAACGATTCAATTTCTAATTCTTCGTTGCGTTTTTTAGCGGCCCAATTCAATAATGATTCAGCCTCACCTGTCAGACCAATACCTTGGATTCCCATATTCAATTGAATCCAATTATTACCATCAAATACTTCTATCTTCTGCATACTAATATTATAACGCATATTACCCACACCCTGCGCACCACTATACCCATTAACATAGGTATTTGACATACCACCGGATACAGTAATATAGGGTGAAGTAGTATGTATATTGCTTATCATTTTACGTTAGCAGGCAATAGATAACGATATGTAGCAGTGCCGCTATCAACAATAATTTCTGTTGCACCAGCATCACTCACACGAATAATTTTGTCACCGACCAGATCCATAATGCTAATGAATTCTTTGACCGGCCAAGTAAAGTTTTTACCATTGAGAGAGCCACTAACATCAGACTGAAATACAAAGTTACCATTGTGAGTACTTGGATCACCAAAATAAATTTTCAAATCAGTGCCGTCAGTTTTCATAGTGAAATGTTCTTCTTCACTATTAGCTTGTGATTGTTTCTTCAAACGTTGAATACCTGCGATTGTAGGTTCAAACTCTACGCCCCATGATGCACCTTTAAAGGCAACAGTGCGAACCTTTTCTTCTACCATAGTTTTACCCATTAGTCGATAGTCGTTTACAAAGTCACTGTTCTTTGTTTCAAAGTGAATCACTGTTGGTTGATCAGGGTCAGTTGAGTTTGTTTTCTTAACTGTTATAACTGATTCAGCATCATAGTCATCAAACCCTAAAATAGTTTTTAGTTTACCTAAGTTAGGCATACCAAACGTACCAATAAAGTCGTTGATAGGATTCTTAAATGCACCGCTAATAATAACAGTCTTGCTTTCTGCAACTGCATTAATTTGTGTGTCTTTATCTGTTCCTGTGATTTTAATTAATTCAATCACACCTAAACCATGTGTATGGTCGATTAAGTCTTTTAGAAAGTCTTTCATGTATTTCCTTTTAAATGTATACTACTATTTAGGTAGTTATGTTCTGTATTATAATGGTAGTTAATGCTAAAGTCAACAACTAATTTACCCTATTCAAATGTAAACAAGTCATCAAAAGTAGATTTAGTATCTGTATTAGAACGTAAGTCCCAACCTAAAACACCTAATAAGTTTTCAATTTTTTCATCAACTAATGTGCGTTCCATTTCGTTGTCATCAAATGGCAACTCTTTAAACCAATCAGGTAATCTTAATTCATCTGTTGGGTATGCAATACTAGTCATGCCTAGTGGATTGGGTTTTAGTTTACAAACAACAATCTTCATACCATCTATAATTTTCATAGAATAGTTGTCGCTATTTAATTTTCGTAGATAGTTATAATTGATTGCGGCTAACGCATGACCAACACCACACTTACCAGTCTTCTCCCAGGCAGTTGAGTGTTTAGTTAAGTTGTTAACACTTTTTGGTGAACCTTTTGTCCAACTGTCTTGCTCGGATAAATTACGCTTAAAGTCTTTGATAACATCAATAACTTCATCACGCCTTTTACCTTGTTGAAGTACCATTTCAAGTACGTTCATCAAGAATTCTTGAATGTATTTAGGAGTATCAGCACGTTTCAAGTCAAGACCCATTGCTTTGATATCACCGAGTGCACCGTCTTTGTCTTTACGCTTACCTTCTTTATCAAAAATATTAATTGCATAACGCTTTTTAACAATGAAGATAGCACGATCACCGATCAATTCACGACCAGCTTTAATAATCTCACCGTTCTTGCGTGGCGTGTGAAATGCACGTTCTAAGAATGCAGGAAAACTACTGTTAGCCTCATCAGCAATAGCATCATACACTTGAATACAAGCATCCTTATTCCAAGTAAGTTCACCATTCTCTATTTGAGTTTTAAGAATAGGATATGCACTAAAGTAACAACTATCTGTATCACCATAGACAATTACAGGACCTTCGTGATTATAGTCTCCTGCTACTGCTTGATTGATTTGGCTCATCATGTGTTTAACAATCTGACGACCGGATAATGTAACACTTTGACCAATACGCTTATCGTAGAAACGACAATGTTCATTTAACAATGCACCATATGCAGAGTTCAATAAAATTTTACGAACAAGTTGACGCTTATCATAGTAATCATACATATCAGTACCATACGCCTCCTTAGCTAACTTTTGAATTGCTTTGCGTTCAGTATACCAACGAGTTAGTAGACCAGGAATAACACCTTCTTTTTCATAAGTAAAGATTGTACCATTCGCTGATATCATCCAAGGCTTATGACTGTCAAATATAAGTTTCCATATCTCTGCCGCACTCATTTCTATACTGCGTCCATCTTCATAGTCAAGGGTAAGCATTGTCCCTCGTTCTTGATTCATAATAGCAGTATACTCTAAACTACCAAACAAACTCTCCCATAAGATTGCGCCTGTAACTGAATCATCACCATCTTTGTAGTGTTTCTTTTCTTTTGCAAGTTCCAGACCACGATCTTTCATGTATTTGTCTGTGAGGCTTTGTCTGACTTGGGCAACGATTGTTTCCGGGGCCATGTTAAGAGCACGGATCGCTGACGGGTAGAGTGAGTTAATATCGACTGCTCCGACCCATTCGTGCATGCCTCTTTTGGGCGTAGCAACGAAGGCACCTGCCGCTTGTTGGATTTCATCTGCATTATCATTTTTCCTTTTCTTATCTGGAACAACTAAACCACGTTCATGTGCTTCATTCATAATTGCCATTTCAATCATAGCAACTGAACCCATAACAGTCGGTAACAAAACTGTATTCTCATGCGCTAGTGCGTTAGCAAGATCCAAGAACTTTAACTTGTTATGAATCTTGACCAACAACATTGTATCTTGTCTGTTATATTCTAAAAACTTTTGCCAGTCTTTATTGTATAACTGATCCAATGTACCTTCGTATTGAGTTTTGTTTTCCCCGACTTCCATCTCACCAATCGCATCTAGTTTATAACTATGGCGACTCTCGTAGTTGTATTTCTTATACAACTGCAAATAGTCAAGGTGAATACGACCAATCAAGTCATAAGTAGTTTCTACTTTACCGAATCGTTCATATTCTCTTGGCTTAGGTAACTGACCCATTAGACAGAATTTGCGTGTATCGTCTTTACTCATTACACGGGTGACACGATTAACCATGTAAGGTATATCATAGCCCTCTGAGTTCCAACCAGTCAACACATCTGCATCTTCAATCAATTCAAAGAATGTATCAAACATTTCCTTTTCTGTTTTGAAAAGCAATGTGTTCTCAAACCTACGTGTGATTTCCCATGCTGTTTCTTCACTCATATGCTTTGGTGCAATACACAATGTTATCAATGTGTCTTGCCAATCCAAATACATACTGATTGCAGTTACAGGATTGAATGGATCATCTGTAGGACTGAAACCCTTTTCTGGATCAAAGTCTACTTCAATGTCAAAGAAACAAGTATGAAGTTTAGGAGGTTCAACCTTAAGATAGTTATCAGATAGGCATCTGAATACTACGTTAACATCACTCTCAAATAAATTTTTACCTGAATGTATTCTGCGTTCTTTTTCAAACTCGCTACGTTTGCGTGTGCTGAATCTGCTTACAGGTGTACCGAATATGCTACGATACTTACCTTTATTATCGGGATAATAAAATGTATAGTTTGCAGGATATTCTTTGTAGTGACGTTTTTGGTCTTGGCCCCGCTCAACTACAAATATTCTATCACTGTCTCTATCGTGGATTGCGTCAATGTACATGTATGTTATCAAATAATTTTTTAGCAAAAGCCATATGCGTCTTTGGTCCTGGATGCATATTATCTAATGCTTTGTCAACTAAACAACTATCTATAGTTAGTTTATCGTTTAGTGTTGGGATTGCTATAATAGGTCTTCTATACAATAAACCATCAGTTGTTCCTATAACAAAGTGATGAGATATGTTTTTAGATACTAGATATGAATAGCCATGATGTATACTTATGAAATTTCTAATAACTAAATTTTCTTCTTCTAATTCAGGTAATCTTTTAATTACACTTCTATCATAGTTATCCCATTCAATAATAGATGAATTGTATTTCAAATTACTGAATGGTTGTCTACCAAAATGACTCCACATTACAACACATAAATCATCATCATTGAATTTGAAATTCAACAACTTCCATAAGATGTGTATGTTACTTGCTCCGGGGTTACTACAGTTAACTACTTCCAAGTTAAGCATATTGGCTAGTAAACTAGGCCATGCTAGTTTACTATGTGATAGGCCAGGATTGTTTGGTTCAACGTGACAATCTTCAAGCCCATGCCCATATGTGTATGAACACCCGAATGCAATTAACCTACTCATAGAGTCTTGCCGACTGTCTCCAGGATAGTATTGAGTTCTTCGTTTTCTTTGTTTGTTTCGCCAAGTCTGGCTTTGTATGCAGTACGAACAGCCTTCTTTAATAGACTTGGCTTGATTTCTAATTCTTCTGCAACTGCTTTGATTGTATCATTAAGACCACCATTTAGTGTTTCGATTTCATGCATAGTTGTCATGCCTTCGTTGATAAGTTGTGTTAGCTTGATTTTTGCTTCACCGTTAAATGTGCGTTCTGACATAGGTTCTCCTTAAATAATTAGTTAGTGTACATTGACTGCGTAACAAAGTCAAGTATTTTGTGCAGATTCTGGTAAGATACATATAAATAATCTATATGATTAACAAACCCAAGGTCTTGTTGTACTTGGATCACCCTAGATGCTCCGTCCAATGCTGCCATGGTATCATTCGTTCTCTCAACCCAAAATACACTGTTGATATCTTTCAGCAACATCAAATCAAAGAATCCCTTTTTAAAAAATACGACATTGTTGCTTTCCCAGGTGGAATAGGGGATAGTGATACATTTTACACCTCACTCAAACCCAAAATGGATATCATTAAAAATGAAATCAGTAAGGGTAAAAGGTATCTTGGAGTATGTATGGGTGCTTATTGGGCAGGTCATCATTACTTTGATATCCTCGATGGTGTCAGGTGTGAACAATATATCACACGCCCAAATACTGATGTACGTAGACCATTTAGTACTACAACCCCTGTAACATGGGAAGGTAAAAAGTATGACATGTTTTTCTATGATGGTTGTTCACTAGTGGGTGATAGTTCTAAATTTGATACTATTGCTACGTATTCAAACAATGATCCAATGGCTATAATGCAAAATCGTATAGGACTAATCGGTTGTCATCCCGAAAGTGATGAATACTGGTATGACAAACCTTATATGAAAAAGTATTGGCACAACTTTGAACATCATACTCTACTACTAAACTTTGTAGATAAACTGATGGAACGTTAAATCTTACCTTCGACAATCTTCTTTACTAGTGTGTGAATGCCTGGATTGACTTTCAATACATGTGGCATCATTTCATTGCGAATATAATTTCTTGTATATTTTGTGTCCTTGTTTGATTCATCTTCGATCCAAGAAACATTATGTTGTTCACACCATTTAACTAATTCACTCTTGCGTGTAGTTAAGAATGGGCGCAATACATTGTTTCTTGTTAATGGGATAACTTTAGGGGTGCCATGCAATGCTGACCAGATATATGTTTCAACACAATCATCTAAATGGTGGCATGTAATGACTGGGCCTAGTTCACTTAAAAAATCATAGCGTTCCCTACGCCAATATTCTTCCATTGATTCTTTTGAGTCACGTTGACTCCGAGGTGAACCATACAACATGGCAAGATTATTATCACTGCAATATCTAGCAACAAACTCAGCGGCTTTTTCCCCGTGTTCTGTTCTGTGATTAAAATGGGCAATCGTTACATCATGTTTTCGTTTGAGAAAATCAACAATAGCCATACTATCAACACCACCGCTACATGCGATAGTGATTCGTTTGGGTAAGGGAACGGTGATTTTAATCATCTATGCATTATAGCACAGAATGTATTTTATTGAAAGATTTCAGGGTGTTTTTTACCAAACACCTTCATGTACTTGCCCGCCATCATATCCGCTTCCATTTCTATAGGACTTCCTGGGTAGCTGTCCCCGGGTTCAATCATGCCCAATTCACCTTGACGGCAGTGAACTAATTCATGGAATACAGTACGCATAATGTCAACTAAGTTACGATTTTTTACATAAACCCAAACATCATTAGTACCTTCAGTATGACGACCAGTATGATGGCCTTGCTGTGCTTCTTTGTGGTCATATGACCATTCGAATTTAGGTTGTGTTTCTAAATTAATTTTGTCAACAGTCCAACGAATAAACTCTTGCATAATAGGAAGATTATCAAAGTCAATGTGTTCTTCTTCCTGTTCGTCAAGTTTACCTTTTATCCAGTTGTCAGGTGTTTTCTTATATTTGTGTACGAACAAATTGTGTAGTGCTTTGCCAGTAATCTTATGCTTTTTTGCAATATTTTGCATTAACTTATCAATAGTATCGTAATCATGCTTTTTCAATGACGGTAGCTTCTGAGCCAACTCAGAAGCCGCACTTTCTAATACAATCGTTTTGTAAATCATAAGTTAATTGGTTCAAAATCTGTTACAGGTTCACCATCTTCAAATTGGCGTGTGTGGGTAGCTCCCAATTCTTTTAAATACTTATCTAATAAACTAGAAAATTCTTCGTTAGGACTATTATCTTCCGATGAGGTATCGTGTACTTTTTTGTCCTTAGCTGAACCGCGCTCATTCACCCAGTCTATA
>Ga0078894_10004101_pt1 | contig 11110 bp, 10 predicted proteins | sample LauGreSu1BDMLBSD_2_FD_67506 | JGI IMG/M metagenome (GOLD analysis project Ga0078894, IMG submission 67506) | Freshwater lake microbial communities from Lake Michigan, USA - Su13.BD.MLB.SD (version 4) (version 4) | ecosystem: Environmental > Aquatic > Freshwater > Lake | place: Lake Michigan... | reverse complement strand
GACTTCAGGCAGTGCCACTTTGCAACCAGGGGCTGCCATTCTGTAATGACATCCCAAGGCCAACTCTAAGCCACCCCCCATTGCCACAGAATGAACGGCAGCCAAAACAGGCTTGCTTGAATTTTCGCAAGCACGAATGACGCTCAGAAGGTTGGGCTCTTGAATGGCCTTGGAAGAACCAAACTCTTTGATGTCAGCGCCACCTGAAAAGGCTTTGCCAGCACCCGTGATGATGATGGATTTAACCGCTGCATCGGCATTGGCTTTGGTCAGCCCGTCGGTAATGCCAACACGGGTTGAAAGACCCAAACCGTTCACAGGTGGGTTGCTCATTGTGATCACGGCCACATCGCCAATGATTTTGTATTCAGCTGTCATGCTGTTTTCCTCTTAGGTGGTGTCAGTCACGAAAATAGAACGGGCGTTCTTTTTTGCCAATTCTAGGGTGTTTCACTTGCGGTGGGTAGTGGGGTTGTCTCTCATGGGACGTAGATCAAAGCTTGTTGAAAGGACGTTCGCAAACTTAAACCTCCAGCCACTCCTTGCGGATGTAGGTATTTTCAGTGAGTTCGGCTGGCGTGCCTTCAAAAACAATGCTGCCGTGACCCATGACCAAAGCCCGGTCCGAAATTTTCATGGCGATGGTCAACTTTTGCTCAATCAATAAAACAGAAATGCCCGTTTCCTTGAGCTTTTGCAGGTATTGCCCCACCAGTTCAACAATTTTAGGTGCCAAGCCTTCTGTAGGCTCATCAATGATGATGAGGTCAGGGTCACCCATCAGGGTTCGACATAGTGTGAGCATTTGTTGTTCACCGCCCGACAAAACGCCGGCTTCAGTGTGTTGCCGCTCGAGAAGCCTAGGGAACATTTGGTACATGTCTTCAAAACTCCAACGGGCGCCCTTGCCTTTGCCTTTTTGACCTAACAGCAGGTTTTGATGAACCGTGAGCTTGGGGAAAATATCTCTGTTTTCAGGTACGTAGCCCAATCCCAGATGGGCAATTTGAAAAGCTTTTTTGCCCAGGATTTGCTGACCCTTCCAATTGATATCACCTTGGCAATCGACCAAACCCATGATGGCTTTGGCGGTGGTGGAACGGCCAGAGCCATTGCGCCCTAACAAAGCCACAATTTCACCGGGTTGGACATTGAAGCTCACGCCATGCAAGACGTGGCTTTTGCCGTAGTAAGCGTGCAGATTGTCGATGTTCAGCATGTCAGTGGCCTCCTGCTTCTTCTTCGGCAGAATGAGTTCCCAAATAGGCCTCTTGAACCTTGGCATTGGATCGAACCGCCTCAGGCGTATCGAAGGCAATCACTTCACCGTAAACCACCACCGCAATTTTGTCGGCCAAGCCAAAAACCACACCCATGTCGTGCTCTACAGTGAGAAGGGTTTTGCCAACGGTCACTTCTTTAATGAGGTTGATGAAACGCGAGGTTTCACTTCTGCTCATACCGGCCGTCGGTTCATCCAGCAGAATTACATTGGAGCCACCAGCAATGGTGATGCCAATTTCAAGCGCTCTTTGCTCAGCGTAAGTGAGGTTCATGGCCAACAAATCGCGTTTTTTATCAAGTCGAATCATGGCCATGTATTTTTCAGCCAAGTCGTTGGCATCTTTAAGGCCAGACAGAAACTTGAGAAATGTGTATTTGTAACCCAGGCTCCAAAGAACCGCACACCTTAAGTTTTCAAAGACACTGAGCTTTGGAAAAATATTGGTAATTTGGAAACTGCGAGACAAACCCATGCGGTTGATTTCGTAGGGCGCTTTGTTTTCAATGCGATGACCATTCAAAAGAATCTCGCCACTAGAAGGGCCAAAACGACCGCTGATCAAATTAAACAGGGTTGACTTGCCCGCTCCATTGGGGCCAATGATGGCGATGCGTTCGCCGGCATTGACGGCTAAGTTAACGCCTCGAATAATCTCAGTTTTACCGAAATTTTTGCGGAGGTCTTTGAGCTCAAGCGCATAGGACATCACGCTGCCTCCCGACGTTTAATTTCTTTTTCAATTTCAATTTGGATATCGCCCCATTCAATCAGAAAGTGCCGACGCATGGCCTCAAACAGCCCAAGTCCCGTCAGCATGATAAACACTGAACCAAACCAGCTGTCCACGCCCTTGGCATTGAGAACAATGCCCATGAACTTCAAGTTGTTACCCAAGGCTGAGTTCAACTGCAAGTGATAGACCATCTCAATCATGGCACCTGCACCAATCAGCGCGACAAACGCTGTGACAAACAAACCCAAATAACTGACCCAGATTTGTTTCAATTTACCAAATGCTGCCACTCTCAAATTCATCATGATGAGACTGGCAATGCCGCCCGGTGCATACATCACCATGAACAAGAACAGCAAGCCCAAGTAAAGTAACCATGCTTTGGTGAGTTCAGACAAAAGGACAAAAGCCAGCACCATGAGAATGCCGCCAATGATGGGGCCGAAAAAGAAGGTTGCACCGCCTAAGAAAGTGAACAAAAGGTAGCCACCAGAGCGCCCTGCCCCGACCACCTCCGATGTGACAATTTCAAAATTGAGCGCACCCAAGCCACCCGAGATGCCTGCAAAAAATCCGGCAATGATGAATGCAAAGTAACGCACACGTTGCGTGTTGTAGCCAATGAATTCCACTCGTTCAGGATTGTCGCGCACGGCATTCAAAATTCTGCCCAATGGCGTTTGGGTGAACGCATACATGAGCGCAACACAAATGAAGGTGTAGATGGCAATCAAATAATAAATTTGAATTTGAGGACCGTAAGTGATTCCAAAAACTGTTGGACCTGCCACACGGTTGCCTGAGATACCCGCTTCGCCGCCAAAAAATTCTGAGAACATGAGGGACATGGCAAACACCAGCTCTGCAACGCCCAATGTAATCATGGCAAAGGGTGTACCCGATTTTTTAGTTGTGACATATCCCAGCAAGACGGCAAACCCAATGCCTGCGAAGCCGCCAACCAAGGGCAAAAGACTGACAGGAATTTGAGAAGTACCAGCCGTAATTGAGTTAAGGGCATGAATCGCTACAAAAGAGCCAAGACCCGTGTAGACCGCATGGCCAAAACTCAACATGCCGCCTTGACCCAACAAAATGTTGTAGGAAAGGCAAGCAATGATGGCAATGCCCATTTGAGCCAGCATGGTTCCCGACAAATTGCTGGTGAACATCAGCGGCGCACAAATTAAAACAATGGCGAAGAGGCTCCAAATGAGCCATCGGCCAACGTTGTAGGGTTTAAATTGATAACTTTTCATGCTGTCATCCTTCTCGAGTGCCCAGAAGCCCCTTCGGACGGAATATCAAAATCAACACCAAGAACAGGTATGGCAGGATAGGCGCCACTTGAGAAACGGTTAACTTCAAAAATGAGTTGTTTTGCAAATTGCTAGAGAGTTGAAAGCCAAGGTCTTTGGCCACGCTCACAAAAGAATAGTCAAACGCAATGGCAAAGGTTTGAATGACGCCAATCAGCACGGATGCAAGGAAAGCACCCGATAAAGATCCCATTCCGCCGACCACCACCACCACAAAGATCACAGACCCTACTGTGGCTGCCATGGCAGGTTCAGTGACAAAAGTGCTGCCACCAATGACGCCCGCCAAACCAGCCAAACCAGTGCCTGCGCCAAAAACCAACATGAAGACTCGCGGCACATTGTGTCCCAAAGCTTCAACGGTTTCAGGATGGGTCAGAGCGGCTTGAATGACCAAGCCAATGCGCGTCTTGGTGAGCAGCAACCACAAAGAGAGCAACATGAGCAAGGCTACAAACATCATGAAAGCCCGCGTAGCGGGAAATGGAGAGCACACAATGCGAACGGCGGCGTCGGCAGCGCTGCACATTTCTGCGGGTGCTGCGCCCCAAATCAACTGAAGCCCTGTTGTCGCGTTGTTAATGAGTGTGAATGCTGAGCCCTTGAGTAATTCAGGGGGCGTAAATTCAACAGCTGTTCGGCCCCAAATGAGTTGAACCAATTCATAAACAATGTAAGACAAACCAAACGTCACCAAGAGTTCGGGCACGTGCCCAAACTTGTGAACTTTGCGCAAGGTGAGGCGTTCAAAAATAACGCCGCAGCCACCCACTAAAAAAGGCGCAATGATCAGAGCCGGCCAGAAGCCAATCAGGCTGGTGAGGGTGTAACCAAAATAGGCCCCAATCATGTAAAAAGATGCATGTGCAAAATTCAAAACGCCCATCATGCTGAAAATCAGCGTGAGCCCCGAACTCAGCATAAAAAGCAACAACCCATAGCTCAATCCATTGAGCATGGAGATGATGAAGAACTCCATAAAAAACTACCTTTTACCAACCATGGCAAGCCACATAAAAAAAGAAGGGCCCAACCCCCTGAGGAGCGGGCCCTACTCAAAACTCACTTCAATTAGCCTGGACGCTTCATCTGGCAGCTGGTGGGCGTGCTAGAAACGTAGGATGGGAACTCTTTCACTGGCACCAATGTCATGCCTGTGTTTTCAACACTGTAGTTGTATTTTTTATCAACTTTGCTCCAAACTGTGAGGTAAAGAGGCTGCTGCAACTGGTGGTCAGTTTTGCGCATTTCAATTTCACCATTGAAAACGCTGGTGGTTTTTAAACCTTCCAAAGCGGCCGCCACTTTCACAGGGTCGGTGGACTTGGCTTTGGCCATCGCATCACCCAAGGTGGCGAAAATGCTGTGAACTGAACCTGTGTAAAAGTCGTCGTTGAATTTGGCTTTGAACTCGTCTTGCCATTTGTCCATCTGACCACCCATTTTGTAATGGCCATAGGCAATTTGGAACACTCGGCCTTCGCCATTTTTGCCCAAAGCTGTCGGAGTGCCTGTGACGCCTGTGTAGTACGTGTAGAAGTTACCGTTGAAACCGCCTTCGTTGGCAGCCTTTACCAGCAGTGCCAAGTCAGAACCCCAGTTGCCGGTCACAACTGTATCTGCGCCAGAGGCTTTGATTTTGGCAATGTAGGGGGCGAAATCGCGAACTTGGGCCAAGGGGTGCAAATCTTCACCCACGATTTGGATGTCAGGACGCTTGCGGCTGATACCTTCTTTGAAGAACTTGGCCACTTGATGACCGTGTGAATAGTTTTGATTCAACAAGAAAATTTTCTTGGTTTCAGGACGATCCTTCATGAAGGTCGTCAGGGCTTCCATTTTCATGGAGGTGTCTGCGTCAAAACGGAAGTGCCAGTAGTTGCACTTGCTGTTGGTAAAGTCAGGATCCACAGCCGAGTGGTTCAAGAAAATAATTTCTTTGCCAGGATTGCGCTCGTTGTATTTGCTGACGGCTTCAATCAAAGCACCGGCAACACCAGAACCATTGCCCTGTGTGATGTAGCGAATGCCTTGGTCTGTGGCAGCTTTCAGAACGTTCAAACTTTCTGCAGGGCTCAATTTGTTGTCAAAACCAACCACTTCAAATTTGACGCCAGCCTTGTTGATCGCGCTGTACTTTTCTGCGAAAAACTGAAAACTTTTGAGCTGGTTATTGCCCACAGGCGCCATCAGACCAGACAAGGGGTCAATCCATGCAATCTTGACTGTTTCGCCTTTTTGAGCAAAAGCACCCAACGCAGACATTGCCAATGCGGCAACGGCAATAGAACGAACTGCAAATTTCATATTTAGCTCCAACAGTTATGAAAAAATTTAACCTCGTCAGCGTAACTGTTTTGTCAGCTTTTTCGGTCGGGGTTTGCCCTAGGCGCTATCACACAAGAGACTAAAGCCTTGCGAAAAAAAGCTCAAAAAGCCAGCTCATTTGATTTCAATCAGAGGTTTGGCAATTTGTATTCAGTCAATTGGGTTCTCAACTTGGTCTTTAACATTTTCCCTGTCGCGCCTAAGGGTATTGCATCCACGAAAATTACATCATCAGGAATTTGCCATTTGGCCGTTTTGCCCTCATAAAACTTCAGCAAATCTGCCGCTGAAAGTTCGGCGCCAGGTTTTTTCACCACACACACCACAGGCCGCTCATCCCATTTGGGATGCGGCATGCCAATGCATGCGGCCATCAAGATTTCGGGGTGCGCCATGGCAATGTTTTCGATGTCAATCGAGCTGATCCATTCACCGCCAGACTTGATCACATCCTTGCTGCGATCTGTAATTTGCATGAAGCCATCTTCGTCAATGGTGGCCACATCGCCTGTTGGAAACCAGCCATCCAAAAGCGGAGAAGGCCCTTCTTGTTTGTAATACTCCCGAATGATCCAAGGGCCCTTGACCAACAAATCGCCATACGTTTTGCCATCGTGCGGCAAGGACTCGCCCGCCTCATTGACGATTTTCATGTCCACACCGAAGATGCAGCGTCCTTGCTTCAGTCGCAATTTCATTTGCGCCTCTTCAGGCAAATCGAGGTGCTTGTTCTTCAAGGTGCACAGCGTTCCGAGGGGGCTCATTTCTGTCATGCCCCAAGCATGCAATACATCAACACCATAAGACTCACGGAATGCATCAATCATGGCAGGCGGGCAAGCAGAGCCCCCAATGACCGTTCGCTTTAAAGACGAGAAATTCAAAGCATTGGGTTTCATGTGGCTGAGCAACATTTGCCATACGGTGGGCACACCGGCCGCAAAGGTCACCTTCTCAGCTTCGATCAATTCATAGATTGATTTGCCATCCAATGCAGGGCCCGGAAATACCAATTTCGCACCTGTCATGGCTGCGCTGTAGGGAATGCCCCAGGCATTCACATGGAACATGGGCACGACGGGCAAAATGGAATCACGCGCTGAGATGCACATCACATCTGGCAAAGCCGCGGCATAAGCATGCAACAAGGTGGAGCGGTGGCTGTAAAGCGCTGCCTTGGGATTGCCCGTTGTGCCACTGGTGTAACACATGCTTGAAGCGGTGTTTTCATCCAGTTGTGGCCATGTGTAATGCGTGGCATGGCCAGCAATCAGGGTTTCGTAGCTGGTTAAATTGGGTATACCCGAATCGGTCGGTAACTTGTCTTGATCACACATGGCAACCCAATGTTTGATCGTGGTGCATTTGGCATGCACGGCTTGCACCAATGGTAGAAAAGTCATGTCAAAGCAAAGAATTTCGTCTTCTGCATGGTTGGCAATCCAAACCACTTGGTCCGGATGCAATCTCGGATTCAAAGTGTGCAGCACGCGGCCTGAGCCGCTGACACCAAAATAAAGTTCCAGGTGTCTGTAGCCGTTCCACGCCAAAGTGGCAACGCGCGCACCTTGGGCCAATTTCAAACCATCTAGGGCATTGGCCATCTGTCTAGATCGATTGGCAACATCAGCCCAGGTGTAACGGTGAATGTCACCCTCCACTCGCCTTGACACAACCTCGCCGTCGCCATGGTGCCGGTTGGCAAATTCAATCAAGGAAGAAATCAGCAAAGACTGCTGTTGCATAAGTCCAAACATAAACACCTCAAAAAATTGCAATAGACCGCTTTTTAGCACGTCTGCCAAACCGCCCCTCAAAACCAGTGCGGCAACAGGTGCATCCAAAGGCGAAGACAATAGCGCCATGACTTGGATCAATCGACTGAATTCACTTGGGCCTAGCTTCACGACCGAAGTGATGCCCTCGCCTGTCCCTGAGCCTGGCTGGGTCGCTCAAAATCTCAAATTGGGGCACGATTTGGGGCTACCTGATGAGTGGCTCAATGACCAGGAAGGCTTGGCTGTTTTCAGTGGAAACGGGCTTTGGGAGGGCATGGAGCCCCGAGCCAGCGTCTACAGTGGGCACCAATTTGGGCAATGGGCCGGTCAATTGGGCGATGGCCGCGCATTGAACTTAGGGGAATATCTCAGCCCCAAAGGCGCCGTGGAAATACAACTCAAGGGCGCCGGCAAGACGCCCTTTTCCAGAATGGGCGATGGGCGTGCCGTTTTGCGTTCCAGCATTCGAGAGTACCTTTGCAGCGAGGCCATGGCAGGATTGGGCATTCCCACGACGCGGGCACTTTGTTTAACCGGCTCCCCTTTGCCCGTTCTGCGTGAAGAACTTGAAACAGCGGCCATTGTGACCCGAACCGCGCCCAGCTTCATTCGATTTGGGCACTTCGAACATTTTGCCAACGATGCATCGCCCAATGGCCTTGAACATCTGAAGCAATTGGCAGATTTCGTCATTGCGAATCACTTTCACACAGAAAACTTTTCGTCTGCCAACCCCTATGCCCAGCTTTTGGAAAGGGTCACTTTGAGCACCGCCAAATTGATGGCGCAGTGGCAAGCGGTTGGGTTCTGTCATGGTGTGATGAACACCGACAACATGAGCATCCTAGGGCTCACCCTGGATTACGGCCCGTTTCAGTTCTTGGATGGCTTTAACCCTCAACACATTTGCAACCATTCAGACTCGATGGGACGCTATGCTTATGGCCGGCAACCGCAAGTGGCTTATTGGAATTTATTTTGCCTGGCCCAAGCCTTGATGCCACTGATTGAAGAGCAGGATTTGGCCATGAAAGCCTTGGAGGCTTACAAATCTGCCTTTGCAGACAGTTGGGAAATTGGCTTTTTGAACAAATTGGGTTTGGAAAAACAAGAAGATCCTGATCTTGCAACTGAAGACAAAACACTGCTCAACGATCTGCTTCAATTGCTTGCCAATGAGCAAGTTGACTTCAGCATTTTTTGGCGCAGATTAAGCCATGCGGCACCCATCGCTCAAGCCGCAAGTCCAGAATGGCAATCTCTGGCCGATGTGTTCATCGATCAGCCTGCGTGGGCCGCATGGCGAGATCGGTATTTATCGCGCTTGCAAAATAGACCGTCCCACTTGGCCGTCAGCCAGATGCTTCAAGTTAACCCCAAATACGTGCTTCGAAATCATCTGGCAGAAGCTGCTATTCAAAAGTCGAAAAAGGGCGACCATTCAGAGGTCGATACTCTTTTCAAATTGCTACAGTCCCCCTTCGAAGAGCATTCGCAATTTGAACATTACGCCAATTTACCCCCCGATTGGGCTGCCAACATCGAGATCAGTTGCTCGTCCTAAGTCAAAATTGTCCAAGTGCCTTCAATCCATACCTTTCAACAGCTAGACTTTCACCATGTCGCAAACCAAATTACCTCAAACAGATGCTGAATGGCGAGCTTGGCTCATTGCCAAGAATGCAGAACCGCTCGCTTTTGAAGTGACTCGCAAAGCAGCCACGGAGCGCCCCTTTACTGGCAAGTACGAAACACATTGGGAGCCTGGTCAATACAACTGCATGTGTTGCGATGCCAAGCTTTTTGATTCTTCCACCAAATTTGATGCTGGCTGTGGCTGGCCTTCTTTCTACCAAGCAGCAGAGTCCAATGCCGTTGCACAAAACGTAGACCGAAGCCATGGCATGGTTCGAGTAGAAAGCGTGTGCGCCAATTGCGGCGCTCATTTGGGCCATGTTTTTGAAGATGGTCCCGAGCCCACAGGGCTGCGTTATTGCATGAATTCAGCGTCTTTGAATTTTCAGAAAAGCTGAGATGAAAATAGCGCTTGATCTTTTCCCAATCCTGCTTTTCTTCGCAGCCTATAAATTTGCAACGATTTACGAAGCAACCGCTGTGTTGATGGCGGCCACCGTGGTGCAAAGTCTCTTGATGTACCGTCTTGAAGGCAAATTGGCAACCATGCAAAAGGTCACCTTGGTCCTGATTGTGGTGTTTGGTGGCCTGACCCTGCTCTTACAAGACGACCGGTTTATCAAATTCAAGCCAACGCTTCTTTACAGTTGCATGGCGCTGGGCTTGCTTTTCTCACAATTTATTCTCAAAAAGAATTTCTTAAAAACAATGCTTGGAAGTCAGGTCAATTTACCCGATGCCAATTGGCAAACTTTGAGTTTGGCTTGGATTGCTTACTGTGTTTTCATGGCCACTTTAAATGCCTATGTGGCTCATGAATTCAGCACGGAGGATTGGGTGAATTTCAAAATTTGGGGCTATGTCTTCCCACTGACCTTCATTGTCGGCACCGGCTTTTACATCGCCAAGCATGTGCCGCCTGCAGAAAATTCCCTTGAAGATGACGCCAGCAAATAAAGCCCGAGCATGAACCCCAAAACAAGTCTTCCCACCAATTCCTCATGGCAACCCCTCATGGTGGCCGCCTTGCAAAACAGGTTTGAACCCAGCTTTTTAGAGGTCATCGATGAAAGTGCCCAGCATGCGGGCCATTCCGGCGCCACGGAGTCGGGCCTCAACAGCCATTTCAGGGTTTTAATCGCCTCTTCTCATTTTGAGAAGCTCAACCGCGTCCAGCGTCATCGCCTTGTGTATGATTCGCTCCAAGAATTCTTGGACAACGGCCTTCATGCCCTGGCCATAGAATTTCGATCCAACTAAATTTAATTGCAATCTGAGGAATCTGATGAAACTTTCGAAATTGGCCTTGAGCTTGGTCGCTGCATTGAGCTTCTCTGCGATGGCGCAGAATTTGGCGGTCGTCAACGGCAAGCCTGTACCCAGCTCCCGTGTGGAGGCTCTGAAGCAGCAAGTCGAACGCTCTGGCAGACCCGTCACACCCGAGATCTTGGCGCAAATCAAAGAAGAACTCATTGCCCGCGAAATCTTCATGCAAGAAGCACGCAAACGCGGCCTCGACGCCACCGAAGATTACAAAGCACAGCTTGAATTGGCCCGTCAGAGCATTTTGATTCGCGAGTTGTTTGCCAACTTCCAAAAGAAAAACCCCGTGACTGACGCCGAAATCAAAGGCGAGTACGACAAGTTTGTGGCGGCCAACGGTGGCAAGGAATACCGTGCACGTCACATCTTGGTTGAAAAAGAAGACGAAGCCAAAGCCCTCATTGCCGACCTGAAAAAGGGTGGCAAATTTGAAGACTTGGCAAAGAAAGCTTCGAAAGACCCAGGGTCAGGCGCTAACGGTGGCGATCTCGATTGGGCCAATGCAGCCAGCTACGTCCCCGAGTTTTCCAATGCCATGATCAAACTTGAAAAAGGCCAACTCACAGAGACACCGGTCAAGAGCCAATTTGGTTTTCACATCATTCGTGTTGATGATGTGCGTGAAGCACAGTTGCCTAAATTGGACGAGGTCAAACCTCAAATTACCCAACAATTGACGCAATCCAAATTGGGCAAATTCCAAGAAGAT
>Ga0078894_10004099_pt1 | contig 11112 bp, 6 predicted proteins | sample LauGreSu1BDMLBSD_2_FD_67506 | JGI IMG/M metagenome (GOLD analysis project Ga0078894, IMG submission 67506) | Freshwater lake microbial communities from Lake Michigan, USA - Su13.BD.MLB.SD (version 4) (version 4) | ecosystem: Environmental > Aquatic > Freshwater > Lake | place: Lake Michigan, USA... | reverse complement strand
ATCCAGGCAACACCGGCGGTGCAGGCAGCGCACGCAGCTAGAATTTGACCATCGGTACCAATAGCAACCGGGGAGGGAGCGTTTGGACCAGAGCCGGCAACGATTGTACCTTTGGCAGTAATGCAGGCGCAAGGAATAGCGTTGGTGCTAGAGGTGATCCAGGCAACACCGGCGGTACAGGCAGAGCACGCAGCTAGGATTTGACCGTCGGCACCAATAGCAACCGAAGCGGGGGCGTTTGGACCGGAACCGGCAACGATTGTGCCTTTGGCGGTGATGCAAGCGCAAGGAACCGCTTGGTTTGCAGTCCAGGCAACCCCGGCGGTGCAGGCAGCGCACGCGGTGAGGAATTGGCCGTCACCGCCAACCGCAACCGGAACAGGAACGTTAGGGCCAGCTCCAGCAACGATGGTGCCTTTGGCAGTGATGCAAGCGCAGGGAATAGCAGCGGTGCTAGAGGAGGTTTGCCAGGTGAGACCAGAAGCGCAAGCAGAGCAAGCAACCAGGGTTTGTCCGTCGACACCAACCCCCTGGGCGACGGGAATACCAGCGGCGTTGGCGGTGATGAGGGAGCCTTTACTGGTGAGGATGGAGCAGGGGATGTACGCTGGGTCGGCCCAGAGCAGACCGGTGGCTGAAGAGGAGAAGGCGTAGAGCAACTGACCGTTTTGGCCGGGGGGCAGGGCAGTCATTGTTGAAACGCCAGTGCCGCCAAGCAGCACACCTTTGCCGGTGTAGCAGGAGCAAGGAACGCCGGAAGGAGTTGCCCAGGAGAGGCCACAAGCGGCGGAAGCACAAGCCACCAGGTACTGACCGTCGCCACCAGGGGCAAACGAGGCAGGAACGCCAGCGGTGATACCGGTGATGAGGGATCCTTTACCGGTGATAAAGGCGCAGGGAATGCCGGAGTTGTTAGCCCAGCCGACGCCAGCTGGGCAGGCGGAGTTAACAGTCAGGACCTGATTATTGGAACCAGGGGGCAGGCTGACGACAGAACCAGCTCCGGTGCCGGTAATCAGGGCACCCTTCTGGGTGATGCAAGCGCAAGGAATGTCGTCGGTGACAGGGACGGACCAAGTCAAACCCAGCGGGCAAGAGGAACAGGCAGTCAGGGTAGTGCCGTTGCTACCGGGGGCAAGACCTGCGGGAGCACCAGGACTGGTGCCTGTAACCAGAGCGCCTTTGCTGATGACACAAGCGCAAGGAATGGCGTTGGTGCTAGCACTGATCCAGGCAAGACCGGAGGTGCAAGTGGAGCAAGCGGCAAGGATTTGACCGTCGGTACCGACAGGAAGTGCGGTCGGGGTGGAAGGTGCGGTACCGGTGATGATCGCGCCCTTGCCAGTGATATTGCAGCAGAGGAGAGCAGGGTTGTCGATCCAGGAGAGACCTTGGGGACGCAGGGAACAAGCGACAAGCACTTGACCGTTGGTACCAACTGGGAGATCAGCAGGTGTGCTAGATCCGGTAGCGGTCAGAAGCGAGCCTCTGCCGGTCAGAACGCAGCACAGAATGGCGGGGTTGTTGATCCACTGCAAACCGGTGCTGGTGGTGTTGTTGGGGATCAGAATTTGACCGTTGGTACCAACCGGAATTGCCAGAGGCAGACCAGCACCGGTACCGGCGATGATGGAACCTTTTCCAATTACGCAGGCGCAAGGGATAGCGGTGTTGGTGTATGACTTCCACTCCAGACCCAGAGGGCAGGCAGAGTTGGCGGTGAGTTGTTGGCAGTTGGTGCCGACGTCCAGAGTGCTGGGGAGACCAGCGGCAGAACCGGAAATGAGCGCACCCTTGGCAGTGATGCAGGCGCAAGGGATGGCAGGGAGAGAAGCGGACCAGACAAGACCCGCAGGGGCAGCGGCGCAAGCAGTGAGAACTGTGCCGTCAGCGCCAACGGCAAGCGCAGTCGGAACGCTTGCAGCAGTGGCAGCGACAATGTCACCCTTCGCAGTCAGGGTGCAAGTGTTGATGAAATTGCCAACGAGGGTGGCAGGGGTAACGGCACGAATGGCATCGATGCCTGCTTGCACTTCGGCGAGAGTGGCAAGCTCGATGATGCCAGGGGTTGTCTCGGTGGCGTAAGGAATGTCCAGACCGATTGCCAAATGCTGCCAAGTAGTGCCATCACACAGGAGCCAATCGCCGACGTTGGTGTCGAAAGGAACAGCACTGCCAGGAGGGGTGTATACACCTGCCTCACTAACGATGACGAAGTAGTCAGTGATTGACGGATCCGGGAAAGGCAGGTTGGCAGCGACAACGAACCCGACGGAGGAACCGTCATTGCTGACGGTCACCATCTCGCTGGCAAAGGCGTCGAAGGTACCAGCGAGTTCCAGGTTGTCAGCAGTTGTCAGAGCATTGATCTGCAGCTGAAGCAGGCGACCCTGTTTAGCAGTCAGTGCCTCAAGGATGGAGGTGCTCGCGGTTGTATTGTTGAGTTGAACAATACCGGGGTTTTGAGTGGTGGCACTTGCTACGCTGATTACACCGTTCAGGGCGGAGATGTTCGTGCCGATTCGAACGGCACCGAGCTGACCGGTCGTGGCGTTTTGAATGCCAATAACGGGTGAGGTTGTTGTGCCTACGTTGGTGATTGGGGAGACGACCAGAACCGATCCCCCTCCACCACCACCACCAGCCGCTGTGATGGTACTTGTCAGATAGTTAACTGTGAGCCCGCTCCCGATGATAAGGGGTCCAGCTGCTGTCGGCAGACTGTCACCCGTGGGGTAGTAGAACGGGTCGTTAGGGATTGGCTCGTTGGGATTGAAACGGTAGGTCGCCATGTTACACCTGGAGTGATAGTGCCTTGTTTATGTGGAGTTCTCTCGTTGAGTGGTTTTACCCGTTACTGAACGGTTTGACCGGAGGTTTGAACCCACTGGCGATTTGTCCCGTCGTTGTACAGAATGTAAGTGACGCCAGAGGAGGAGTTCCACCACATTGTTCCGTCGAGCTGTGTGGTAATGTCTGGCTCAGTGTCGGTGACGATCGGGGCAGCGTACGTATTCGGCATGCAGTTGATCCAGTTCACCCCGTCCCACACCTTGAGTTTCGGGCCTGGGTCAGTGAGAGTTGAAGTGGTGTCCAGCCACAGCTCACCCAGAGTGTTTCCAAGTTGGCCGGCATCGCCAGTAGCACCCTCGTTCGGAGCAGTTACCCCTACGGAGCAGGGGCCAATTTTAATCAGACTGGCGCCTGTGTTATCCGCGAAGAAGAAACCGGGTTGGGCAGCATTATTATTGACTGCGGGCTGACCGGGCAGCAATTTAGCTGGGTCCGGCCGTTTGTTTAGGACTTCAGATCGAAGGACCTGAATTGGTACGATTTTTGTGGCCATAGTGACTAGATGTCGTTACGATCCGGTAGACCCGGAAAGGTTTAAGTGTTTTTACCCGGTCAAACGATGAGGTTGGGGTCGATGCCGACGATTTGGTTTTGGCTGTTAACTTGAATGCCAGGGCCAACCTGGAGGTTGGAGCTTGACAGTGACAAAGGCAGCGGGCAAGTGAGGAACTCGTCGGAGGTGATAACGCGAATGTTGCAAGTGGTGGCAACCACTGGCGGCGTTGCAAAAGTGATCTCCAGTACCTTGGTCACGGAGTTTACCGTTACAACATAGGCCAAGCCAGCAAGGGGATCGCCAGACTGAGCAACGGGGATTTGCATTACGCCACCAAGGCTCACGAACATGTTTTGAGCGTTGACCTTTGTGGCGTCTAGTGTCTCGCCGTTGATCTCCAGTGGGAAGGTGGTGCGTGTGTTGTCGAACAGCGGCGCGATGTCGTCTACGGAAGAGACGAACACAGTAGAAACCCCGGCAATCTGGTACTTCTGGCCGGAGAGAATACCGCGCATATCGAAAACCGTGTCTGGTTCGGGGGCACCACCGATGAAGGAAAGTGTGCTGCCGCCGGAAACGTCTTGGATCAGGTATGCAGGGGAAGTCTGACCCAGTCCAGAAGGATTCTGCTCGACGCCACCCAGGAACACGAAGCTGTTCGAGTTGCTCAGCAGGAGGTTGGAGGGTGATACATCGAAGTTGGTTTGAGATCCGTCAAAGTCCGGTGTCAGATCGAAGTTAACTACGGTCATTGTCTCTTCCCGGTCATCTGAAGTGACAACACGGATGTCGCAGCTTGTGCCTTCCAGAGGCGCCTCGCTAAAGAAGATCCGAGGTGCCGGAGATCCAGAGCTAATCCCTTGGATCGTGTAGGCAACTCCGGGCGCTTGAACCACACCGCCGAGGAACACAAAGACCCCAAACTCAGACAGTTGCGTGGAAGGAACAGGGTAACCCCCGCGCGTGAGGTCGAAGGTCTGTTGAGACCCATCGAATTGACCGGAAATGTCATCGACGGAGTACACGAGAATCGGGTTAGGGAGAACAACCGGCTCTGGGCTGCTGTATACCTGGCGGTTGGCAGCGTAAGACAGAGGAGTCTCAGTGACAAAGTATTGAGCGGTAAGACCCTCTTTAATCGGGCCCAGGAAGATGAGTTGACCGTCCTGATCCGCACCCATGACGGTGAGGCGGCCACCCCAAACCGTAGTGGAAAGGTAATCGTAGGACAGTTTCTTCGAGATCTGGTTGACCTGATATTTAGGCAAACCGCGAGAGTAATCAAAGTAGCCAGCGTACTGCCAGGTGTGGGTGTTTGCAACAACTGTGGAAGGGTTGTTAAACTCTACCGGCCAAGCGGAAGTGGTGTTAGCATATCCGTTAATCGGCGACAGAGGCAGAGAGGCGTTGAGCAAAACGCGATCCCCGTAGTATTGTGGTGAGAGGTAAGAGGCAATCAAATTCCTACTGTACCCCATCAACTCAAAGAAGCGGAACATTGTGGCCTTGGTAACGGCCCAGCTGGGGTCGTAGACTGAGGGCTCAGGGAAACCGCTGGAAACGCAAACCTTGGCGGTTGTGCCTGCGGGCCAGACAGCTGGAATAGTTCCTTGGGCATACTCAGGGTAGTAGTTGCGGATGGCCTCCACAACATACGAGTTCACCGAGATTACACGAACATACTCCGCTGCGCCAAGAGAAGGATTGCTTAGTTGCAGGATGCTCACCCCTTCCTGGGGTAGAACGACTTGCTGCACGGAGAGCAGTTCCAGGCGAATCACGGCAGGACGCCCAAATGTCGGGGAAGCGACATAAGGGCTGCTCATTGCTACTGCCGTCTGTGAGTCGACGGAAGGGGCGACCAGAACCGTGTTACCCGTGGTAAGGGGAATGCGCTTGAAGATGATACCAAAGTCGTCGGAGCTGTCGTCCTCGTCAATTTGGAACTGGGGGGCAAACTCGCTGTAAGGTACTACCGCTCCCCGCATGTAGGAGAGGTTTGCGTTGTAGGGGGCGGGTATGCCAGAGACATAGTAGTTGTAGTACGGGTCTGGGACATATCCTTGCCAGGACTCCGTGATCAGCTCAGTCTGTTGCAGAACGCTGCTAATTACATAGGCCGAGTCTTTTTTATCCGGGGCGACATTGGTTGGGCCGTTTACAGGGTTGAAGGTAGTGTTGTAGTATAGGGCCGTCCAGTTGTCATTCTCAGCGGCGTAGTAGTTTTTGTTGTCATACACCGTGTAGGCCCCTTGAGGAACTGACAGGGGGACCAACGCTCCGCTCAAGTTAGTCGGGTCCTTCGGAACGGATTGAGTCCACGGAATACTTGCGTCAGAGAGTGAGGAGTAGACTACGTAATTAGTTGACTGTGTGCTGTCGGAGATTTTGTAGTTGAAGTTCGGGGAGACAGACTGTTGATCCGTTTCCACATAGTCCACCGTAAACACTTGGGAGATTCCACCGTACTGTCCAGGGTCAAACTGGAAGTTGCGCTTCAGTGTATTGGACAGGTTCTGACCGGTCTGGTTGAGACGAAGAACCGAACCCAGCTGGGGTGCCTGTGTGGTTGTGCTTGTGGACTGAATGTAAAAACCGTAAGATTTCTCGGGGGGAGTACGGGGGTCCACAAATCGTCGAATGTACGGAATGTCCAGCGTTGCAGCAGGACCATTGGGGATCGTTGTGTCAGAGAGTCGAACTCGGAGCACAGCACCGCCGGCAGAGTAAGGGTTCTGAACTGAGTCACCGCTGTTGATGCAGGTGAAGGTGCCGTCTGTGACAAAGAAAGCGCGATAGGTGCAAACACCGTCGGTCGTGTAAACGGCAGAACCCGGCTTCAGGGAGTAGGGGAGAATTACCGCAGGGTCAAACTCGCGCTGCATATAAATCTGCTGCACGGTGGGGTCGTTAGGGTCAACACCCACATGCACGATTTTGCTTCCGAGAGTTAGCACCCTCTTTTGTTGGTCTGTGTTGACTGACTCTTCAAGCAACCGCAAAGGACGCACAACTCCCGTTTGAAGGAAGTTTTTGTTGATGTCGTTGGCACCCCCAAGGGTTCCGATGCCGGCAAAACCCTCGGCCTGGAAAGCAACCGAGCCGAAGTTTGTTGTGGCGTTTGTGAGGGAGACGATAGCGCCGTCCTTCGCCCAGGCGGCTACTGCCGCACCAATCGTGTAGGTGGACTGGGCCTGCATGTAAGAGTTTGACCCGGACAACCTAAACCCAAAGTGCCGGAAATCAGAGTTAGGGTCAGGGATTCCTGTGCTCTTCGCGCTGTTATCAGCAGGGTCAGTGACTTTGAGTGTGGTATAGTAATAGCGAATGTTGGGAATAGGGGCGTTATTCAAATTCTGAAGCTGCGCCTGCGTTGGAACCGAAACGATCGACACACCTGAACCCAGGGTCTGCTGCGTGTACTGAGTTAGTTGAATCCAGTCCTGCCCAGTGGTTGTGTACAGCTCGTACGCAACGGGGTCTTTCTGAAGGGTGACCGCTGTGGAGGCATTGACAATGACCGACTTGAACCCGGTAACTTCGTCTCCGTTAAAGTCACCATTGGCCATGCCGTAGTCAGAGCGGTGATTGACCATGTTCTGATACGGGGACGAATTGTCAGTGCTGTTGGAGGAAGTATTGGCAGGATATACGCCGTCTGTCGTTGCAACGATTTCGTATTCCGGCAGGGTTACGAGGTTCGTGTTGACTTGTCCAGCGAATACGTTTGAAAACGCCTTTTGAACTTTGGTGTAGAAAGCGTTTAGTTGATCTCTCGAGGCGTTCTTGAAAACGCTCATGCGGTGGTGAGAATATGGATGTAGCTCGTAGCTTACGCCATCTTCCGGGACATAATAGGGGTAGATGTCGTAAACTTCCAGCTTGGGTCCAGCCGTCTCCTGAGTAGAGAAGTATGAAGCAGGAAGGGCGGAAGCGGGCACCGGAGCGAGGTTATTCCCAGCCCAGCTCGTTGTGGAAACTAGGAACTGATAGCTATTGACGGGATAGGCATAGTAGGCGCCTGGACTAAAGGTTGCTCCAGCTTGATCAGAGGAGTCGCTGTAGTTCATCTGGACGAAGTCGTTGTAACCCAATCCGTGAGGGCGCGACGTCTTGAAGAGAGCGTAACCGGTGTTTGCTTGAGGGGAAACTTGAACAACCAGGCGGTACTCCATCTTGTCGAGACCCGTGAAGTTGCTGACGTAGGTGTTGCCAGACCACCGGAAGACCGAGGAGAGCGGCTGGTTGCTGATGATGGGACCGACAAGAGGTTGCTGTTGATAGTCAACAGGGAATGCCGGGTGAGTGTATTTTGGTACGTAAACGGGGCGGACCTCACACTTTTTGAGGTCAAGACCGATAATAGAAACGCCTCGCGGCAGAATCAAACCACCGACTTCCTCGGGGTTGAAACGGCTCAGGATGTCCGAGGTTACCTCGGTGTAGGGACTGGAAAGATCTACGGAGAAAGAGTTGACGCTGACGCCGGGATTATTAACTACACAGTGCTGACCGGGGGCAAGAACGATTAGGTAGCGATTGTTTCCTGTCGCCACTCCTCTCAAGGTTTCTTGAATGATGTATTTGCTTACTTCGAGGATTGCGCGGTTGATGGTTACGAACGGAACGGTTTGCCCGTCGTTGGCAAGAGAGTCCGTAGCATTCGGGTACTCCGGTGCCACGAACACGGTGAGCCCGTTCGTTCCGCCCAGGTAAGGAGCGGCAACTTTCTGCCAAGTGTTTAGGTCGGTTCCAACGCTCAGGGTCTTGGTGTCGCTGTCTACCCAGAGTTCACCGCGAGCGGGGATTTGAGTCGGCTGAGTAGCCAGGTAAGCGGTCGGACCTGCCTTTACAACACTGCCGTCATTAACTTCGAAGAAAAGACCAGGGTCGGTGGAGTTCGTGTTAAGGGCGATCTCACCTGCTTCAAGGTTTGCTCCAGTGGGGCGCTTGCCTAACAGACTGGAACGCTTGAAGATAATCTTGACGGCAGACATACGCTAAAGAGCAAGTTGACCGCGTGTAAAGACACGCTCTAGTCAACTTTACCCGGTCAGAGATAGGCTGCCCCAAGGATTGCATCTTGGCTAACCTGACCTTTCTCGCGGAGTTTACTGGCGGCTATGAGGTAGAGATCTGCTTTTTCTCCGAGTTCTCCCCGCAGCTCTTTGTAACGGGCCATGAGTGCCACATATTTTTCGTCGTCTTTAGATGCCATCGTACAGAGTGTTAAGGAGGTCTTGAGCTTGGGTATCCGTCATACGGTTAAAACCGTCAGATTTAGTATAGCTTTCCGGAGAGGAACGTATGCCGTGAGTAATCACGGAGTTGATTTCATTAACGTCCATCCCCATGTTTTCCATTTTCTTGACAACTTTTTCCTGGTTGTCCCAGACTCGGGAAGCCACAGGGAACCGCTGCTGAAAATCCGCCCATTTCCCTTCTCGCTTAAGGCGCTCGGCCTGGCTCACTCCGGTGGCGTTCCATCGTGCCGTCTGCCAATTCCCCTCGCCGGTCGCACCGCTCGGCACGGTAATATCGTCCCCTCCCTTCAAAGGTTTGAAGATTCCCATGGCTTCAGCGAGGGCTGCTTTAGGGCTTGCTTGCGCGAGGCCAAGATCCACCCAGCGTCCTTTGCCTTTATTATCCACGAGAATGTTGTCAATATGGGCGTCATTGTGTGCAATACCTTGCCGATGGAGGTCGGCCATGGCCTTCCAGTAAATGTCAGCGGCGTTCTTACCCCCTATCTGTGTGTTGGGTGCAGCGATCGTGCCAATAGGTTTGCCAGGCACCTGTCCCATCGCTATGCGCCCATTCTTCATGTCAACTGAGCGTTCGGTGTGGTACTGAGCAGGGCCATTGATGTCTGCGGCAACCAGTTTTGGGCCTAAGTCAATCTTGCCCAACCTTCCAATCAACTCTGCCTCGGTGTCAGATATGTCCCCACGCTTGACGAACGTGCCGTCTTTGTTCCGGATGACTGTACCATAGGCACCTTCTCCGATCTTTGTAGCGCCGGACCCGTAGCTGTCACCCCAACCCCTATAAGAGGTGTCCCCCTCCCTTCTGACTTTGCCTAGTGCATCGTCGAAGTCTTTTGCTTCGACACGAGCCCAACGGGTATTACCTGTAGCTGTTGCGTTTAGCTCGTCTGCTCTTTCAATAGCTGCTTCTAGTTTCTTTATGCGAAGACCGAGATTTTTTCTTTCTGCACCATCAGTTGCTTTTTCACGCTGTAAAGACAGTTCATTTGCTTGCTTGGCGGCAGCTTCCCGCATCTGATCCAAGTTCATTGAACCTTTAGCGCGAGATCCCAAAGCACTCTCAAGCTGTCTCTCAACTTTACGAACTTCCGTGGGCTTTGCTCTTGCGCGCATTCCCAGCTCATCACCAGCGGAAGCAATCTGCAAGTTACGTGGACTTTCACCTCGCATGAGGCGCGAGATGTCATCGAAAATGTCGTCTGTTTTTATTTGAGTTTTTGGTGTAGGGGCTTTGCCGCCACCCAACTGCCAGAGTTGATTTCGAAGATCTGCCGGAAGGCTTTTTGCTTTTTCCTCTTTGCCTGCGGCGATCTGGTTCGCGAAGATAGCGCCCAGGTCATTCTTCTCCGAAGGCTTGTTTGTATTTGGGAGTAACCCTTCTTTCTGCAGCCGATTCTTGAACTCGATCAAATCTGCTTGTTTACGTAAAGCTCGTCCCTGAGCCTTCTCAACTTCAATTTGTTTTTTGATCTTGTTGAACTTAGCTCCACCACCTTTTCCTTGTGCCTGAACTTGACGCCAAAGCGCCATGACGCCAAGACGCTCTCTTACATTGCGAACGGACTTTGAAATGATTGGGCCCAGCTCCAAGACGCACCGTTCAGCCCTGTCGATGCAAGTTGCGCCACACGACTTTCCCTTCGCGCATCTTTTTATCATGGGTCATTCCCCCATGTGTTCACGCATTGCTTGCTCAAGCTCGGCGATTCGGCTTCCGATATCCTGCATCTCCGAGAAGTCGTTTGACCCCTCGTCCATCGTATCGTGGTACACATCCATCTGAGCAGCGCCCAGATTTGCGACCGCCATTTTTGCATCAATGCGCTCTTTCTCTTTGATGAGGTCGTGCATCTGCTTCATTTGCTTCTGAAGCATTTGGAAATTGCCCATCTTCCGGGAGGTCACCATCGCTTGCTGCAGATTGTCCAGCGCCTTCTCGATCTCGTCGTCGCGTTGCGCCAGAGCATTAAACTCACGGTTGCGTGCATCCGGGGGAAGCAGCTCGGAGTAAGTGCTACGAAGTTTTGAAGTTTGCTCGGGCTCTTCGACGGTACCTTTCTTATAGTCCGTCGGCGGGTGACTAAAATCATAGTCAACGATTTTGTGCCCGTGCTCCCGATAAATGAGCAGAGCTTTTTCAAGAGCGTCCTGGCTGATAGAATCTTTGCGCATCGCCCAAGGAGGGTATTCAGTAGTTTATTTTTACCCTTGTGAATTCACCGAACATTGTACTTGGGGCGATTTTGATTTAGAAGAACTGTGTTTAGAGGCACATCTTCCGCCGGGTTATTCTTGACCGGCTTATCGCTCTGTCGCTGGCCGTCACGCTCAGCGTTCCAACGATGGTGTAGTTCTGGGTTCATAGTTCCGCTCCGAAACGAAGGTAGTCAGCCACGGAGGCCAGGTTCTGGGCACTCATGGCGAGTTTGGTTGCACACCACGGTTCGAGGTTGTCGTCAGGGTAGAGCATCCCAAGCATGATGTCAATCTTCTCTC
>Ga0078894_10004098_pt1 | contig 11112 bp, 6 predicted proteins | sample LauGreSu1BDMLBSD_2_FD_67506 | JGI IMG/M metagenome (GOLD analysis project Ga0078894, IMG submission 67506) | Freshwater lake microbial communities from Lake Michigan, USA - Su13.BD.MLB.SD (version 4) (version 4) | ecosystem: Environmental > Aquatic > Freshwater > Lake | place: Lake Michigan, USA... | reverse complement strand
TCAATGGTGATCAAACTGACATCATGCGTTCCCAGTTATTGTTATCGTATAGGTGTTTATCCTATACTTCTCATCATTTCTGATGAGCTCAGACTATATCTTATAGAGATGTTAAAATGGAATCTTTTATTTTTTGTAACGTCTTTGGAAAGACAACGTGATATGTATACTGATGACGAGCGCACCATTCTTGAGCTGCTCTCTCCTTTTCTCCAAACTTTCCCGTCTGTACCTGTTTTATATGCCAACAGTGATTGTCTTTGATCTCAATCAGGCACTTATATGTAGGAAGTTCAAAATCAACCATATACTTGTGTGTGATATCATGAAACACATATTCAATAGTAGGACCATTCGTCACTAGAATATCATGTTCTTCACACCACTCGATAAATCTTCTCTCAGGAACACTTTGCCACATGATTGTGCTACCATTGCGAAGGGTGAACTGTCTACGCCGAAAGACACGATTCGTCAAGGTACACGTGTGACACAAGATTCGGTGCTTGTTCTTCACGCTTTCAAGATCACGATGAACAAATTCGCTATCGCAATTTTCGCATCTGAACTTTACATAGAGGGGCTTCTCTGAACACGTATGACCAGTATGAATCAGCATAGGAGTAAACTGTGACTGATTATAGACACGATAGGTAGGAAAATAGGTCCATTCCTTGATGTCCACCAATTTATCATGGCTCACACTGATGATCTTGTCACGAATTCTTTCAAATTCCTCTACAGTTAAATGGCGTAAAAAATAAGCCTCTTTGAATTCATGATGATCACATGCATCCCAATCGGTCTGTGATTTCTCAATATGTTGTTCAAATGACAATGACTTGACTTTCACAAATGGCAATGGTTTGATATACGTTCCCGCAATGATTGTAGACATGTGTTCTTTCATGAAAGTGCTCTGTGCGACACATTTCTCCTCACTCTTATTTTTACATACATCACATCTGGTAAGTCCCTTGTTAACCTTGCGCATATACAAGTTCAACGTGATTTCACTTTGGGAATCACATGTATGACATTCGTAGCAGATAGTATATGTATTATTTCGAGAGATTGGTAGATCATCAACAATCAATTTGAAGATAGGTGTTTTGGTGTTGGAAGAGGGAGATGTTACTTTTTGAATAGAACATCGTGTCTTCTCAATAAAAAGATTGGTGCGTTTATCACGTATGTGTTGTATGTTTTTAAAATATTCAGATTCCATTTTATCCTATCATAGGTACATCATCTGTCGGTTTAAGTTCCGCCCAGGTGGGACCTATGATTGTATTCTCTATCCATGTACTCGTGGGTATTCCTACCTAGTCGTTGAACCTTTCCTTGCGGACTCGGCTGCTGATTGCCCAATTTCATTATTTTTCAAACCTTCACGCTCACATCCACGAGGGATATCACGTTGTGGTATAATGAACTCTAAGGGGTTTCCAGCAGTTCACATGGCTGTTTTATGTGGAGGCAGATTACGCAGCATGAGCGTCTTGTTTACCACCACAGTCAAAAATCACCACATTCTGCTCTCCCACCTTCTTCTTGTCCAGACCATACGCCAGGGCCGCCGCGGTAGGCTCATTGATAATGCGCAACACATTGAGACCTGCAATCAGACCCGCATCTTTCGTAGCCTGTCGCTGGGAATCATTGAAATACGCAGGAACCGTGATGACCGCATCGGTTACCGTCTCGCCCAGATAGGCCTCCGCGGTCTGCTTCATTTTCGTCAGCACCATCGCGGAAATCTCCTCAGGCAGATAGGTCTTGGTCTCCCCCTTGAACTCCGCCACAATCTGAGTCTTTCCATTGGCGCTCTCCGTCACCTGAAAGGGCCAATGGGCGCGATCCTCCGTCACGGCCGCATCCGAAAAGGCACGACCAATGAGGCGCTTGGCATCAAATATAGTGTTCTTGGGATTGGCAGACACCTGATTCTTAGCGGCGTCACCAATCAGGCGTTCAGAATCCGTAAAGGCAACAAAGGACGGCGTGGTGCGGTTGCCATGTTCGTTTGCGATGATCTCTACACGGTCATTCTGCCACACACCTACACAGCTCGTGGTGGTTCCCAAATCAATTCCGATGGCGGGCATGTTCTATGTGGTGAATGCGCACTGTATCTTAAGTCCCTTTACTGACTATTCCACAGAGGATGCTGACGAAGCAAGAAGGAAATCCGCTGCCACGGAAGGGAATACAGATACTTCTGTAGGGTCACACTGTTCATTCGCCCGTCCATCGGGCGAAGCTGGGTCCGATAGATGTGATGAAGGTGATAGAGATGGGGGTGATACAGGGTGAGAACCTTGTCGCGAGTGGTGTTCCGATAGACATGGACATCCATATAGGCCTGAAAGATCTCCTTGCTGATGCGTTGGAGAAGCGCACGAAAGAAAGAGAAAGGAACGGAATCTTCAAAGAAATACTGTAGATACATTTGTGTCAGATTCTGTGTGTAGAGTTGCGCATAGCGATCCACGGCCGACGCATGGTTTCCGCGAAGGGAACGAACGAGCTCATAGGCAGGAGAGCGATAGCGCCATCGGCGCCCCGTCCGATCCTTCCAGACGATTCCCTGATGCTCCCACGACAAAGAGGAAAGATGCGCAGCATTCCATGAAGCGAGTGGAGTGGTAGGATCCACACATGCAGCCTGTGGCATCCCCATCACGGATGGGGGATCTTCTACCATCGTGACCTGTCCCGTCGCATGAACGATACCCTTATGAATAAGACATGCGCGATTGTCTTTGATGGCAGCCACCACGCGGTGATCCTTGTGCTGAACAAGAAAACTATAGAACACCGCGGTTTCTCCTTTTTCCACACAGGGGCTCTCAAAGAATGGGTCGGCCTGAAGGGCCTCTTCCATGCCAGTGGTGCCAAGATAGGACTCCAGGAAGAGTTCACGAAAGGAACGAGGGGAATAGAAGGTTCCGGTGGCATGAAGGTGAGAACGAGAGGCGAGATAGAGGGTGGGATCTCCTGCACGGCGAAACGCCTGGATCATCCATCCGTCTAGCATCTCTTGGCATACCGCGCCCGCCTCCGTGGCATCCCCCATTGTAGCATACGGAATCGCCTCACTACAGGCCTTAGGAGGTGCAATGGACACGGGGAGATGAGTGGTCCGATCCCATAGAATGGAGCGACACCATGGAGCATGGGGGGCTGTCATGGAGGAGACCCCTTTCTCGTAGCGAAGGAGACAAAGTCCTGAGGGGTGCTCTTCTACGATACGAAACCCTCCTCCTTCTTTTGATTCCATATAGGCACGAAAGGCATCCCATGTGGGATAGGTCTCACGCAACGCAGAAAAAACGGAAAGGTCATAGGAGAATGCCATGGAGTTCTAAAAAGGAGAGATGGATTCTCTTTATATGATTCATGTGATTTTCATCATAATAGATTCTCTAGAAGAGGATAGGGAGTATGGAGAGCTCTTCTGAACAGATTCCAGAAGAAATACAAGAGGATCCTGTGACGGAGGTGATCAATACGGATGAGATAGAACCCAACAACCTAGTGGAGATAGAAGACATTCCTCCCCCGCCAGTGAATGAGGAAGACGATGCAGACAGTGCAGAGAGCTCGCTCTCCGTGGAACAGATGGATGGCGCAATGTCCTTTGATCCTATGCTGTTTGTTCAGTTGGGCGATGAGGTTGTGATTGATTCCGCCGCCTATGGGCGAACGATTGGAACGGTCTACTATCGTGGTCAAGACCGTATTTCGGTCAAGCCAGTGGGCGTTTCCAATATGCTTCATACATTTACTCTTCACGAGGAAGACGGAGAAGAGGTCTATGATGAGAAAGACGGTGTCCGTGCCATCTATATTGTGAAGAAGCGCGTTGTAGAATCGTTTGTAGAACAACAGGACTTTCGTAAAGATCATCAGATTGATACCTTTGACGCGCAGGGAAATGCCTATCATTCCTATGACATTGTTGAGGTCAAAAAAGAGGAAGATGCGATTGTGATTCGTCAGATCGGTGAAACAGAGACCTATCTCTTAGAATTTGGATATATTGGCATTTCATCGGATGAACCCTTTGCCGTCATTAGCCATCGCCCTTTGGAAAAGAAGGAAGAGGATGACGAACAAGAGCAGTCGCAAGAACAAGAACAAGAGCAGTTGCAAGAACAAGAAGAGGAAGAAGAGGATGAGATTCAAGTGGTGGGAGAAATTGAAATCATGCGCCCCACGATCTACGTGAAGGCTGAATCCTATGAACAAAGTATTCCTGACGCCATCCAAAAAACGGACGCGCTCAATGATCATCTCTACAGTTTGACCGAAGCGGAGCGGAAAGATCCCCGCAACCTTCGGGCCGCGCGCATGTTGGTAGAGCTTCTCTTTGAGTTGAAACAGGCCACCGTCGCTTATGGAACCGATGGATCCGTCCAAGGAGTCAAAGAGGTATCCGCAGCAACCCTTTCTGAATTATTGGATCGCACCTCTATCCCACTAGGACGACCCGTTCTTCATGTCACGAAGACCCTCTATTCTCCTGAAGACGAGGATCATGAAGAAGCGGAGTATAACACGGATCAGATTCATATGATTGATTTTGAGGAGGAACTGACGCGTATGATTGCGCCCTCTAAGAAAGCCGTGAGCTCGTCAGGGGCAGGGGCAGTGCAAGGAATCAGTGCAGAATGGTATGATCAGCAACAATTTATGACACAATTTATGTCTCCATGGACACCCCATGAAAAAGGAGAGCCCCTCTGGAGAGCCAAGGATGATTCTGAATTTTTTAGAAATACGCCTCCTGTCTGTCGCCCTGGAACACCCTGTCGTCTTGCCGATACGATTTCAGGATATCGTCATTCACAGAATAAAAAGAACCCCCACCCCATTTTGGATGAGATCCCTTTTGGAATGGAACGAGCCCTTGGAATCACCTATCGTAAGGGACGAGATCGCAGGAAACAGCTCCATTTGTCTGAAGAGAGCGCCACTCTCCAATCCTATCTCCTGTTTCCCATGAATGCCGTGGCAGAGATGGGCGCTACTCGCACCCACCATCTTGCTACCGATAGTGGACGTAGTCACCTCCCCCGTCGCATCATGACCCAACTGTTGGAAACCTTCGGCGATCCAAAAGAGGTCGGCACCACTCGCGATATTTTGTTGTTTGACGTGACAGGGGACACTCTTGGAAACATCCCTCTTGCAGACTATGTAGAGGGTCTTACCATCCCCTCGCTGGGAGTGGGAGATACCTTCTCGGTTCTTCAACATATTGGAATGGATCAAATGGAACTTCATGCCGATACCCTTCATGCGCTGGATATGCATGTATCATCCTATCAATCCACTTTGGTCTCTACGTTGTCCACCCTTCGCACCATGCTGTCTGAGATTCCCGTCACCCATCCTGAAGTATATCCCTTGATAGAAAATCCCGCGGTGTTTGATATCCTTCGCAGCGAGCTCCTCTTGGTGAATGCCATGGAAGAATATGAACGCACGAATCCTTCTTTGGCGGAATCCGACATCGGTAAAATGGCCTATTTGTTAAAGCATCATTCCAATTATGTTCAAGTGGTAGCGGGAAAAAATAACAAGGAAATTGTAAAGGCCGTTCGGAATGCAAACCACGAGACCTATCTGAAAGATCGTCAGACGAACGCCATTCTTCAAGAGAATGAGAACCGTGCAGTTCGTCCCATCCGAAATACATGCTCACATGTGTCGGATCTGGTGCGAATCCGACGAGAGAAAGAGGATACTGATCGTTTTGCGCTTCTCATGAAATTTGTAAAACGATACCAAGGCACGCACGATGAGCAGTGGGTGAACTGTGTGGTCTGTAAAGAGCACCTGATTTGTGTCCATGAGCGTCTTCAACTCCAGGCCTATCTTCATACGACCGAGAAGCATGTGATTGAAAAAGAGATTCTGCTCACGTGCTCAGGCGGACAATTTCAAGGGAAATACATTTGTCGCATTTGTGGTCAGACGATCCGTGAGTTGGATGTAGACACGAGTATGAAGTTTGACGGGGATGGAAAGCCCATCACGGGACGAGCCGTTCTTGTAGATGACGATGCCGAATTGGACAATCTCTTAGATATCCTCACTACTGCTCCTGCGGAGGCCGCCCCTGTGATTCATCTTTCGCCTGAAGAATTGCCGTGCTATCATATTCTCCGTGATATGGTGGAATACATTGGAATCCCTGTCACAGAGGATACCTACATGAAAATGATATGGGCCGTGATGGACTATCTTCATGTCTATGAGGTAGAAGAGAAGGCCACACGCACCCCTGTGACCGATGCGCGTCATTTGATTATGTCTGCAGCAGTCATCCTCCTCATTGAGATTCAAACTCATATGCCCTCTTATGTGATCCGAACCGTTCTGCCTGATTGTCCTGCACCAGAGAAGGGTTCACCCTTTCACGGCTATCCCCTGGTAGAAGACAAATCTCAGCGACAAGGCCTGGAATACATGGCGTGTGCGATCTCCTCTATGAAAAACAATACCACCGTCTGGAGCCGCACGGGATTTCTTACGATGGACATGAAGAAGAGGCGAAAGGGCACGCTCGTCTTTATGGAGCAGATCCTTGAAAAGATCCTTCCTGATGTGGTCATTCAAGCACGACTCTATGACAAGCGACAGGAGAAGGTGGAACTCCACACCCATGATCAGATTCCATCTACCTTTTTGCCCGAACAGCTCATTCTATCTCCCGCGGATGCGGCGCAGGATGCGATCACACCCGAAGTGGCGAGCATGACAGGGAATGCGGGAAAGCGCGCCCTCGTGACCCTGTGGATTCGTCAGGCCCACCATCACGCGAGAGAGACCGCACTCTTGATTCGTGGATCCGCCTTTTCAGAAACGTCTTGTTGCACGGCACCCCTTATTCAACCAGGAGAGGGATGGAAATCAGGAGCCTTTCATGGAGATCTTCCTGTGCGCACCCTTCAACCCCTTCAACAGGGTCAGATGCTATTGACGCATTTTATCCCTCGCCCATTGGATAATGATGTGGTGAACCCTGATGCCGATCTGTATTATCGGTTGTTCTTGAAATACTGTTTTCAGGGACCTAAGATGGGGCACGCCCATGAACCGAATCTTCTCCATGTATGCACGTGGTGCGGATTTGAGTTTCCTAAACACCCGTCTATCATGGATACCGATACAGAGGGAAAAGCCGCATTGTCCTCCCAGAACGTGGTGACGGGCACCGCGGAGTTTACGATGTTATTGGATACGATCCATCGTGTGAATCATGTGACGCCCCCCTCTTATTCCATGGGATGGAAGACCATTTTGTTACACATGGCAAATAAGATGAGCACCCTTGAGGTTCAGGCCTCGCGAGACGAGATCATCAAGGCGATGACGGCGCATCTGGAGCGAAGCGACATGCCCTCTCCTTTTCCCAAAGACCACCAGGGTAGCGACTGGAAGGGGATCCTAGCAGATGCCATGAATCAAATCACATCACAGGATCTTCGCGTGTCGCGATCGGACATCATTTCCGTCGTAGAAACCATTCTGATCATGAACCAATTTGGCGCCGTCCAGCCCCCACCCTTGATGGAATGGCAGAGCGTGTTGTCCGAAACGACCACGCGGATGCTGCGACTCCCCCCTGATGCCGCGCGAGATGACATTGTGGTGGCAATGGGCCCTCTCTCCGATCTATCCGTTGCATCTGAGACGCTTGTTATGAAACAGTTCCAGGCCTTTCGCCTTCAGCAGGCTCTTCCTCTTCTCAAGACGATCGCCGCGCTTCCGTGGGTCTCTTTCTTTCAGGTGATTCAGTCCTATGTGATTGTGCCCCTTCAACGCATGCTTTCAGGATTTACGAATGATGCCCTCTTTTTCTCGTATGAGCTTCGTAAAGAGTTGTCCCTGATTCATGTCACAGAGGACCTGGAACCCATTTTGGAACGCGAGCGGAAACTTCAAGTCCAATTACGAGACGAATTACCTGAGGTGACCGTTGATAAGATTCAGTATCTTGTTGACCAGTTGCGTGCGATGCTCTCCTATTCTTCTACGATTCGTCCCATGAGTGTTCCAGGACGAGAACAGACCCTCGCCTATCTTCAGCGCGCCATCTTGTATGGACCGTTGGCGATGCTGTTGTCCTCCTCTCTTAAGGATGCGATTCAGTCCGCTACAGATTCGTCTTCAGAACATCTCGCGCGCATCATCGCCTACTTGTTGGCAAAATACAATAAGGAGCGCATTAGCTACAGCGATCAAGAACTTAAAAACAAGATTGCCATTCGTGAAGAAAAGGAGCGTGTCAACATCGTTGCGGAATTCAATGCCCTCAGTGATGAAGAACGTGCGATGGAGCTGATGAATAAACGTAAAGGCTTAGGAAAATGGTCAGTCGGTGGAACCAAGCTCATTTATGCATATGATAAGGAGTATTATGATCAAGAGAGGGATAAACGCTTTCAAGCAGGCATTATGGATGACATGGATGACATGGACGACATGGGAGACATGGGAGACAGGTCGGAGGAAGAAGAGGGGTATGACAATAACCAGCACGACGATGATGACTATGAATAAAACGAAAGACGTCACGAGTCTATGGCCTCCGTTTTTTCTATAAAGAACAAGAAGAACACGAAGGAATGTCCCTTCTCATCTATGCGGGATTGTTGTATTTACTCGGCATCTCTATTGTCTTGATGATCAAGCCTGCACTCATGTTTTCAGAAAAGGGGATCTGGAAAGAATTTGGTATGGGTCGCCCGTCTTCTACCTATACGTGGCTACCCTTCTGGCTCTTCTCCATGATCTGGGCGATTCTCTCCTATCTCATTGTCCTACTGATTGCCAGTCATACCGGTCTGGCGGGAGTACATACGCCTACGGATCTACCCGTTACGACCGAAACACTGGATCCTGAATATGTGTCTAGAAAGTCCAGTTCTAATTCGGGTCACTCCGTTTCGGGTCACTCCGTTTCGGGTCACTCCGTTTCAAAAAAGAAAATGGCTCCGTCGGATATGAAAGAGGGATACTATATGTTGGACCTGAACGAAACGGGCAAACGAGGCGTTCCAAAATACATCTATGTGGGGCCTGAGGCACCTCATATGATTTATCATCAGATGGACGCATCCGATTAGCATGCCGACGAAATGCCTGAACCAATTACCACTCCAAACATCATTGCGAAAAAGGTGTAAAAACCATACGACGCCGCCATGATGCTTGGATATGCCCTTTCTACCTCTTTCAAAGAAGGAGAGGGCGCACAACAGGATGTCGCAGGCGGCTTTACCACCCATGGCGCCACCACAGATGCGATAGGTATACGGCAGAAAGGGATAGAGGCGATTCCCATGCCCACTAGGGTTGACACTACAGTAGGCAATCCACCATATAAAATGGTCTCCCCGTGAAGGGCAGGACACATCTGATATTGCGATTGGGTATGAATCAGTGCAGAAAGCAGAAATCCAACAATAGGGACGATCGTAAAGAGGGCGATATACAAAGAGGTTCCTGTGAAATAGAAAAAGATTCCTCCAATGATCACGACCAACAGGATTCCTCCTAGGATACCAAGGCCAATAGAAAAGGAGCTTGTCGTATCCGGACGCGACATCTCTCTCTTTCCTCTCTATAGGAAAAAGAGGACACAGTGTGTCCGCGTAAACCGTCAAATTCATTGGATGTAGTAGGAATGTCAGGCGACGTAGCACGCTTTTATAAAGATCGTGCCAAGACCTTTAAAACGGACGAGAAACGGTTTGATTATGATGAGGATGGACATATGGTGGAGCGAACCAAAAATGAAGATGGACAGTATGTTGTTTCTAAAACCATTGCACTCCCTTCGTATCGCCCTTTACACTATGAAGAGCGTGATACCATGGAACGGGATCGTCAAACGGCGATTGCGGAAGCCACCCGTGTCTTTGAAACAGCACGCCGCGCGCTCTACGATGCCTCTCGTGCCAGTGATACCGATGATAAGTTGATCAAAAAACTGAATAGCGCTGTGGAAGATGCAGAGTATGCACTACATCAAACTCGCTTTCCACTATATGGTGCACGTAGAGAATGGGGTGTTCAAATTCGGAAGCTAGATCCGTCCAAAAGTGATCAGCGGATGGTCCCCTATCCTGTCTTGGTTGCAACGGCATTCCCCTTTCCTCTACAGGACTACTATGTGCGTGAGGGAGAGGCCGTTGCCCCTCTTCAAAGCGTTGCCGAGATAAAGCAGCAAAAGCAACAGCAGCAACAGCAAGAAGAATCCGTTATTCTATTTTCTACTCCTGATGCCAATGAAAACGGGTATTTATCTCTGGAGTGGGCGGTGGATCTAGAGATCAATGGAACGATGTATCATTCGGCGACACAAGCGGTCTATGCGGAAATGGCGAAGGTGCTGGGAGATGAGGAGGGTTTGCGCAAGATCATGCTAACGGATTCACCTTTGTCCATTCACTATGAGGCGACGGGATCCGAGGCCGTATGGAAAGAGAACATCACACGGTTGCTTTATGAAGTCAATCTCCATAAATTCACTCATTATCCTGACTTACAGGCGATGTTACGTAAAACAGGCACAGCGGTATTGGGAGCCTATTTTCCAAATGATGTTCTACTGGGTATTGGTCTCTCTTTGGATCGTGAGGAGTCCAAACAGACACGTCATTGGACGGGTGAGAATCTTCTTGGAAAGGCGTTGATGGAGGTTCGTCGGGTGCTTCAAGAACCGACGGTCTCTGAACAACCGAAGGTCTCTGAACAACCGAAGGTCTCTTTGCCACGCTCACGAACAAAGTCCTCTGTTTCTGTGGCAGAACCTGTGGCCGCTGTGGCAGAACCTGTGGCATCTGTGGCCGCTGTGGCGGCTCGTCGTGTGATCTCGCGACCAAAACGTGTTGTGAATGCGATCCCCTCTGCCCTAGCTCCATCTGTTCCAGCAGAGGCCATAGCAGTCCCAGCAGAGGCCATAGCAGTCCCAGCAGAGGCCATAGCCGCTTCATCTGCCCCAGCCGCAGCGTCATCCGCAAGACGCACCATTCGTCGCCCTGGGCCAATTGCGTCTGTGCCTAGTGCCGCTGTGCCTAGTGGCTCCGCGCC
>Ga0078894_10004097_pt1 | contig 11112 bp, 8 predicted proteins | sample LauGreSu1BDMLBSD_2_FD_67506 | JGI IMG/M metagenome (GOLD analysis project Ga0078894, IMG submission 67506) | Freshwater lake microbial communities from Lake Michigan, USA - Su13.BD.MLB.SD (version 4) (version 4) | ecosystem: Environmental > Aquatic > Freshwater > Lake | place: Lake Michigan, USA... | reverse complement strand
ATTCAATTCATCCGGTGCCGCTCCATTGGCTTTTTGACGCTCCTCCAATTTCTGTAAACCGTCGGTCCGCTCCATTCCCAAATTCACGCCAATCCACTTTTTGTAGGCATTGGCCGACGACGCATACTTGCTGGCGTAGGCAATTTTAATGGTTGGATCCACGCGCATGGCGCTGTCCCAGGTTCCCAACAAGCGCTTGCGCACCTCAATGCGAACGGGATTCAATTCCTCTACCGCGTGTTGAACCCAAGAAGCGGGCAAGTACTCTTCCGTTCGGCCCGGAAATCCGTACACCATTGTGAAATCCCCTTCTTTAACTCCGTTTAGGGAAACTTGTAACGGATTCTGAACGTACAACGGCACGTTCTTGACGTCGTATTCCGCGGGGCTTCCGCTGGGTGAAGCATAAACACGAAAAACGGAAAAATCGCCGGTGTGGCGAGGCCACATCCAGTTGTCCGTATCGGAACCAAATTTCCCAATGCTGCTGGGGGGCGCTCCCACCAAACGAACGTCCGAATAACGTTGGGAAACAATCAAAATGTACTGCAAACCATAGTAAATGGGCTTGATGGAGTAGAGAAAGTCTGGGTTTGATTTTTTGAGTTCTGCCAAATGATTGGCCACGGCCTTGGCGACCTCCGCCTCGCGATCTGACTCGCTCATTTGATTTGTTACGTTTTTGAGAACTACTGAGGAGACGTCTTCCATGCGTTTGATGAAATCCACAAAAAGACCCGGATTGGGCTTTTCTTCCTTTTGATTTTTCGCCCAAAAACCGTGCGTGAGGTAATCGTTTTCAACCGAAGAGTGTGATTGAATGGCATCGTATCCACAGTGGTGGTTGGTCAAAATCAACCCTTGGTGGGACACCACCTCCCCGGTACAAAACCCACCGAAGTGAACCACACCATCTTTTAGACTGGCTTGGTTGGCATCGTATAGGTCGCGCGCGGTGAGGCGTAATCCACTTTTTTTCAACTCTGATTCGCGCGCTTGCAGCAAAAACGGCAGCCACATTCCCTCTCCGGCCCACGTCGGCACAACAGACCCCAGTAAGGCCAATGCACCCAAGAATAATTTCTTCATGTATCAAAGGTAAGGACGGTATCTTTGTTTCATGAAACGCTTTCTACTCCCTCTTGCGGCGGTCGGTGCCCTGTTCCTGACCAGCTGCCAATCCCAAATGGAAGTTTCGGTGGAATTAACCAACTGGAATCCAACCGATACCGGAAAAGTTTGGGCTCGATTTGTTCAAGTGACGGACGACAACGTCAAAGCTCTAGACAGCGCTTTGGTGGAAGACGGCAGGGTTACATTGCAAGCTGAATTGGACGCACCTCAAATCTTCTTTGTCCAAATTGACGGCATCCAACCTCCAGTGATGTTGTTTGGGTGGAAGGAATCTGTGGAAATTACGGGCGATGCCGCTATTCTGCCTTTCGCTCCAGAATTCTCCGGATCTGACTTTGCCGATTCTTTGTATGCATTCACCAAAAGCCAAACTGATTTTCAAGCGCAAGCTCGTCAGATGGAAGGCGAATACGGACGTGCCATGCAAACAGGCGACATGACTACTGCTGAGGCATTGACGCAGCGCTTCAACGGCATGTACGAGAAGAACGAAAAGGACATGATCCGCTTTGCGGAAAACAACGGTGCGTTGGGTGCTTTTGTGGCCAATCGCTACCTGTACCAGGCAGACTTGGAGTCTTTGAAAAAAGTATTGGCGAGCGTAGACGGAGACCACAGCAAGGCAACTGAGGTGGTGAAGTTGACGGAGCGCGTAGCTAAATTGGAAGCCGTTTCCATTGGAAACAAAATACCGGAATTGACGCAAGCAACTCCAGAGGGCACTCCATTGGCGCTTTCCACCGTTGCCGGCAAGGTAATCTTGGTTGATTTTTGGGCTTCTTGGTGCCGTCCTTGCCGTGCACAGAACCCGGACTTGGTGGCGCTGTACAATGAATTCCACGCCAAAGGATTTGAAGTAGTGGGCGTCAGTTTTGACGAAAACAAAGAAGCTTGGGTAGAAGCCATTGCACAAGATGGATTGGTTTGGCCCCAAATGAGCGACCTGAAAGGTTGGAACAATGCGGCTGCAGAATTATTCAGCATCCGGGCCATTCCCCAGAACGTGGTTACCGATTCCAAGGGGAAAATCGTTTTGCGCAATGCCTCCATTGAGGATTTGCGTGCTTATTTGGCGAAAAACCTGAAGTAAAATTCCGTCCCTGTAGGGTCTACGCCCTCCCGAAATACCTTTTTCGGAGAATGGCTTCCAGTCCCAAGGACAAACCAAAAATTAGGTATGCCCACCAGAAATCCCGCCATTGGCGGGATTTTTTTTGTTCCAACAATACCGGCTGAAAACGAGAATCGCTTTTCAATGCTGCAGCTAATGACTCCGTCTCGTCCAACCAGCACCACGCCCCACCCAGCCGAGACGTGTTGTTGCGCACCTGCGAAAAATCAGCAGGACGTTCGTTTTCCAACACCGGCGCGAGGACCTCAAACTGGCCTTGGGTCGTCCTTTTCTCTCCGCCAAAAGTCCCGGCAGCGCGGTAGGAATACAACCCTGGGCGAAGTGCATTGATCTGCGCCTTAAGCGCCTCCCCATCCGGAAGAAAGGTATACTTCTGATTGGCTTTATCTTCTATTTCAAGTGCTATTTGAGGATAAGGCACACCACGTGCGGGGGTCCAACCGGTCCAAACGGCTTCCAAGTCCAACTTAGTCCCCGACCACACGGGTTCCGGGAAACGAATGCGCAAGGACTGATTCCCCTCTACGGTCCAAAGTCGATCCAACCAAGCCGACGGCATCCGCGACTGAATGCTATCTACCTGACGTGCTGCAGCAGCAAAACCAACGTACCCAATCTCCCAACGCAACGTACCCCCCGCGCCGGAAATAGATCTTGGTTTTGGCACCTGCATCCAACCTTGGGATGAAGGAATTCCGTACGATTCACCCGGCCAGACGGGCGGTGTATCTGCCGGCAGCAGACCACTGCCCAACGCCGGCAGGGTCAAAATATTTCCTCTAAATTGTTCCTCACCAGCCACCGGTTTCCCGCCGGACAACAGCCAAATGGAGGCATCAAAATCACTCGCTTCAGGCGGTCCAAAGCGATAATACACCTCAACCGTTCGTTGGGCACACAATTGATGCACGAAATAAGCGGCGTCCGGGTGCAGTTGGCCACCAAAAACAACCAATTTTGGCTTCTCTTTGCGCACCTGTACGCTTTTACCTAGACCGCCTTTAGAGGACTTAAGTTGCCGAATACCAACTGATTTAGGCGTCCAATTAAAGTTAAAAACTTGTTCCTTCTTGCCCGATTCGGGTTGCAACATCCCCATTTCGATCACTTCTTCGCCCCATTGAAGGGTAAAAGGAGTTCGTGCATTGGTCAATCCCCGATGCACCCATACGGCCGTACCGGTGTACGTCTGGCCCACCAGTACTTCTGAGGGGAATTGAATTTCAACCAACTCCCAACCCGATCGAAGGATAGAGTCTTTGGGTAGGGCTGCAAAAAATACGGGATTTCCCAAGGAACTCAGGGCGTCGGTCCACGAAATTCCCTGGGTTAAAATGCCATCGGTCTGGGACCATACAGCAGCAATTCGCTTCCCTCCTGTTCTCGAAGGTGCGCACTGAACCAGCGAGTCCAATTGAGTGTTCTTTTGCGTGCCAAAGGGGACGACTAACGTGTCGAAGACCTCAGTCAACGATTTTGGGACGGGTTGTTGAAAGGACTGGAACGAGCCGCTTACGTCCTTTGCAACCAATAGCAAGGGCTTTTCAGAATGTGTTTCTGTCCTCGTGCACGAAGGATTAACGGCCAACAAAAGAAGGCCAAACATCCACGCGAAGCGCAATAGGTACAGAGCGTAAGCGGAACGATTCTTGGGGCCGCCCCGGTAGGTAAAAAAGGTTCCACCTGCAGCAATCAGGACTGCCGCCGCCAGAAGTATTCCCATCAGGTCAATAAGCCGCCGTCGACGTTCAGTACCTGCCCCGTGATGTAGCTGCTCAGATCACTGGCTAAAAACACACACGCATTGGCCACGTCTTCGGGTTGTCCGCCGCGCTTCAACGGAATGCCTTCGCGCCAGCCCTGTACGGTTTTCTCGTCCAAAACGGCGGTCATTTCCGTCTCAATAAATCCGGGGGCTATGGCGTTGCTCCGGATGTTGCGCGAACCCAATTCCAACGCGATGGATTTGGTGAATCCAATGATGCCGGCCTTGGAGGCTGCGTAATTGGATTGCCCCGCATTTCCTTTCACGCCCACCACAGAAGCCATGTTGATGATGCTTCCGCTGCGTTGCTTGAGCATCACGCGCTGCACACTCTTGGTCAAATTGAATACCGAATTCAAATTGACTTGGATGACCCGATTGAAATCGTCTTCAGACATCCGCATCAGTAAATTGTCTTTGGTAATGCCCGCGTTGTTGACTACCGCATCGATGCGCCCGAATGCTTCTACAACGTCGGCAATAAGCTGTTCTGCTTGATCCGCTTTGGATGCGTCCGAACGAAAACCTTTGGCACGAACACCAAAAGCAGAAAGTTCGGCTTCCAAGGCAAGGCCTTGTTCCACAGACGACAAATAAGTAAAGGCCACATCAGCACCGTGCTTGGCAAATTCCAATGCGATACCGCGTCCAATTCCTTTGGCGGCGCCGGTGATCAGGGCCACTTTTCCTTCCAATAGCTTCATGTTCAAACCCGTATTAACTTCTTTTTTTTGAGCCCCACAAAGATACAAAATCGATTTGGGAAGCGCGGAGCGCTAAGGCTGCCAGTGCAGCACCCAGGCACCACCCCCCTACCACGTCGATCCACCAATGCATGTGCAAAGCCATTCTGCTAAACCCAACCAGAATAGCCCAGAAAAACACCAGCGCGGAGACCGTGGGGCGCGGATGGGTCCAGGCCCAGTAAAAAGCCAAGGCCGCAGCCGCCGTGGTGTGGCCGGAAGGAAACGAGAACCAATAGGCAGGTTCTACCCCCGGTATGGGCAATAGAGTCCCTTTGTACAACTCCAACGGTCTGGGAAAGGACGAAAACCAAGTATGTTTAATCAAACCCGGAAGCAAGGAGCCTGCCGCAACAGCTACCCCCCAGCCAATCCACCAGCGCAGGGTACGACGTTCCAGCAAAGCCCATAGAGTTCCAATCCCAACCGCCCAACCTTCCGCGGAAGACGAAGTAATTTTCCAAAAACCGTCCGGAAGATGCCGAAGCAGGGGGTTGAAAAAATCAAAATACTGCGTACGTCCGCCTACGAACAAGGAGGCCAACCCTGCCAGTGCTCCAAGCACGGCGAATACCGTTAGGCGCCGATGGTGTGGAGCAAGTTGTGAATCTGGCTGTTCCAAAGTAAGCGCATTTCGTTTTCATCGTTTTCGTCGACGTAATCCGTTACCACCAATGTGGCATCCAACGTAATGTCGTCCACCACAATGCGGAACTCAAACGAAAATTTATTGGGACTTGTATCCTCATCCCATTTGTATTGAACAAAAGTATCCTGACGTTTGCGCACCAAATGGGCCACCTCCTCGGTGTCTCCCCATTTGAAAACATACCGATCGCCACGGGACTCCACGTCGTCGCAAAACCATTCGGCCAAACCGGATGGGTTGGACAGAAAATTGTACAACATGGGGGGCGACGAGCGCACCGGATACTCCAATTCTATTTTGACTTTGTCGGCCATTGACTGCAATTTAATGCACAATTCTATACTTTGGTGCCGTCGTGCAAAAAAGTGCAAATTCGCCATTGGACCACACTAAATCTGCCTCAATTGGTACATCAGCCGCGGGCCAGTGCGTGGAAGTTACCCACCAATGATGACTGCTCCATTGTTTTGCGATCGTATCGCTGGACGAGGTAAATGCGCTCCATCGGTTCGTTAGGTGTGCCAGTGCCCGCGGCCGTGTGGCGTGCAAGGTGTCCTGGGGCGGCACCCTACGTTTGATTTCCGTCACCAGTTCGCGCGCAGATGCGGTGTTTGGGCCGGGTACCAATTCATTGGGCGTCCGGCATTCACCGGCAATCTTGGCCCAAGCAGGGACGTAAGTGAACAACACCAACAGGGCCAAGCCAAGCGAAAGTTTTACAGGAAGAATGCGTGGAAATAGCCAAGGTACGAGCGGAAGCAGGTACCGAAAACCTTGGGATTGAACCGGGAACAGAATAACTGCACCGGCGTAAACCCCCGCAAAGAAAATTGGGATGGCGGCGGTTTCGGAAGCGGGTACGTTTCGCTTTTGGGTCAGTAAAGCGTAGGTCCACGCGGCCACAACAGTTAAGACGGCCAACGTTCCAATCCACAAGCCCCAACCGGGGAACCAGGAATGTACCGGGCTCCAGGCATACCTCCACGATCCAAAGTAGTGAACAAGTCGGTCCAATACCCCAGAAATCAACCAGGGTGGGCCGTATACGGCCGTGAAGTGACCGGATGCGTGCGGCAAAATGGAAAGGAGAAAATCGGCCATCCCCCCGCCCACCATCACAGCGCCTATGGGTTGGGATATGCTTTTATTCCGCACCCATTGCCCCAGGCCAACGGCCCCTGCAGCCAAGACCAGTGCCCAACCCAAGGGACGAAAGGCAATGGAAGCTGCGGTCAGGAGGCCAATAAGCAGCAAGGTTATCTTGGATGGTTTTGGACGCAGAAACAAGAAAATCAATGCCGTTGAGCACAATGCAAAGGGCAAATCAGATAACCACTCCCATTTGAACCGAAGCATCCAGGGCGACACCGCCCATACCAGGACCCAAGCCAATGCAGTACCTGAATCTTTTGTTTTAAGCCGATAAACTTCAAAGAGCACCATCGAAAACCCTGCCCACAGGCAGGTCAAAACCACACCGGGAGGGAGTTTCGCGGTCAATGCCAATAGCATCGGCCAGCCCCACGGATAGTAGGGCGGCGCGTACAGCGCCGAGGCGTGTTGATAAACGAAAAGGTGAACAGGGGTCTTAAAGTCACTATTTATAAGCCATTTGGCTTGATCCAAGTACTGTGCCCAGTCGTCGCCCCAGTCCAATTGATTGCGGTACGTTGCGCTTCCAAAGACTACCAGCAGTGCAAGTAATGCAAAACGAGCGTGCTGAAGTTTCATCAATTCAGTTGTGGGTGTCCGTGAAGGTATGTATTTTTGCGCCCTGATTCGGCGAGGTAGCTCAGATGGTTAGAGCGCAGGATTCATAACCCTGAGGTCGGGGGTTCGATTCCCCCCCTCGCTACTCAAAACACCAACCCAGGCCCGCGGCCTGGGTTTTTTCTTTTGCCGCCAAGCCAACTTACTACTTCTTAGACCCTCTCGAGATGGGCTTCTTGTGCTTCAATGCCTTGTTCATCTTGAGTTTTTGACCGCCTCCGATGTTGTGGGTTTTCTTGTTTTTATCCTTTTTCTCGTGAAAGGCACCACCGGGCTTATCATTTTTGGACGCTACCATGGCTTGCTATTGTGGTCTTAGAAAATACAAAACTGTGCTCCTTTTGGAAAATCCGTTGCGAAAACTAAAATACCGAGGCTCACAAAGATCGTTCTTAAATTCATTTTCGTTCGGTGGCTTTGCTTCTGAAAATCAGTCCCTCCTTTGTTGAATGCTGCTCTATGCGGTTTTCGTGGACCTTTTCGTTCGTTAAGTCCACTTCCCATCGATTAGAACGCATACCGTAGGCTTGAAGTAAAAAATGAAGACGTAATTCCGGTTGTACGTTGAACGATGATCCGGGCGTAAATGCGGAAGCTTGTTGCGCAAGTTCTTCTCGCAGATCCGCATCGCGCACGTGACGGCGATAGGAGACCGTTATCGTTCCCAAAACCAAAAAGAGCCCGACTCCTGCTACCAAACGTTTCGAGGGGACAACGAGCGATCCCGGGAAGGAATGGATCAATCCAAGGGCTGCGAAGACGGTCGACGGTATGAGGTAAAAATCCCTTTGTTCGCGCGTAATCAACAAAGGAAGTGAGGCGCACAAAGAAAAAAGGAGAAATGCCGCAGTGCGTCGATCCCCCACAAACCGAACGGCACCGTACCGAATGCGTGCAAAAACAACGGTGGCTGCCAAAATAACCCCCCATTGGGCAAGCATCGGTCCCAAGAGCCAGTATCGAGAAGTTGTATTCACGGCGCGGACTGCGGTAAACGTTCGGACCAGGCGGTTTTCAGCGTTTCGTACAAGAGCCTGGCGGGCGTCGTCCCACAACCACAAAACCGCAATCGAAAGAAGGATAAAGGCAAACGCCCATGCGAACGATTTACGGAACGTTTTTTTCTGGATGATTCCGAAAAAACTGGCCAAGGGCAACCAAACCAAAGGAAACAAGCCCTGTGGGCCTTTGAATAAAAAGGCCGCAACGGTCAGCACTCCACCCAACCAAGACCACCGTTCGTGCGAGAGCGCAACGACTGCCCACAGGGCGAATGCGGACATCCACATTTCCTGAACGTGATTGCCCATTCCCCAAGCCACCAGGGGGGTCAAACTCCAAACGGAAACCGCCCACCAGGAGGCTTCTTCCCGCAGTTCGGGCCACCACCGACGCTGTAAAGCATGAATGCCCAAAACATGAACCATCCACGCACACCATAAGAACAGCCGTTCCGTCCAAACGCTTCCACCCAGAACGCGGAAAAAAAGTGACTCAAGCCCGGTAAAAAGGGGAAGTTGCTCGGAATAAGGCACCGACGCTGACGGTTGGTACACCGGGGCCCAAAACGAGCCTAAACCGTCTGCCAAATTTTGCGCCACAGAAGCGTAAATAAGGCCATCGAGGAACATGCCTTCTTGAAGCCAAAATGGTGCGATCATCCACACCCACACAGTGGCCAGCACCAATAAGGCTAAAGCCGTGGGTTTTTGTAAGAAGGTCATTCGGTGCGCGAACTAACGGTGGCGATTGTGTAACGCTCACCAAGGTACGGCAGGAACGAGAATGAAGCCTCCCTCCTGTTCTTCTGTGCGCCTATTGCCAGTGATTTACGTCATTGGAGGTATACCCAAAATGAGTTACCCACTTCCCTAGATAATTCAGGACGATAAGATCTAAATCAACCGAACAAAGGATTTTCACCATTGAATTATTTACTTAGGACCACACATTCCCTGTTATAAAGTAGGAGCATTGCACTGCGACCTTTTTAGTATTTACCTTGCTTGTGCTTTTGCAGCAATGATCAGGCTGTAAATTTTTAGCTTCCAAAAAACAGTACATGAGCACGATTGCTATTCGCCGATTGGCCTGCACGCTTCTTATTTTGTCAACATTAAGCACAAACAGTAAGGGTCAAGGATTGCACGTGCCCCCACTTCTCCAGCCCAATAGCAGTCAAGATTTGATCCACACCATCGAAAAACTGCGCCAACCGCTTCGGGTGGTTTATGTTGCTGCTCATCCGGACGATGAAAACACGCGATTACTCGCTTATTTGGCACACGGCCGAAAAGCAGAAATTACCTACTTGTCCCTGACTCGCGGCGAAGGAGGTCAAAACTTGATGGGTGCGGACGTTGGGAAACCATTGGGTTACATTCGGGAGCATGAATTGCTTGCTGCACGCTACGTGGACGGCGCAAAGCAGGCGTTTGGGTCGTGTGCCGATTTTGGATACAGCAAAACCGATACAGAAACGTGGAGCAAGTGGGACCGGGAACAAGTACTTGCGGAAACCGTTCAATGGCTTCGTTCCCAAAGACCCCACGTAGTGGTCACTCGCTTCTCCCCGGTGCCCGGCAACACCCACGGCCACCATACGGCATCCGCACAAATGGCCGTTTGGGCGTCGGACAGTGCTGCCTCTGGAACGTACCGGAAGGACTTGGGCCCTGCTTGGGAAGTGGAACGGGTGGTGTGGAATACATCCAGCTGGTTTTTTTCGTCGGGCGGTTTCGACACCACAAATCTGCGCTGGATTGATTTGGGCGAATGGGATCCCGAAGTAGGCGAATCGTATGGTGAACTGTCCGCTCGAAGCCGAAGCATGCACAAAAGCCAGGGATTTGGAGCCGCCGCCACGCGCGGTTTTCAGAAGGAGTATTTTTCGCTATTGCGCGGTTCTTGGTCCCATCCAACCGACCCTTTTGATGGAAAAGGAATAACTCCGTCGGTTCAATCGGTGGGTGGATTGCTGGACGATTGCGAAAGGTTCATTCGCTTGAAGCAAACGGAGAAAGCCATGACGATTGCGGAAAAAGCCTACCAACGTAGATTGCTTCTTCCCGCATCCCTGGAACCCCACGAACAACACCTTTGGTCAACCCTACTGCTGGGATTGTGGGGCGTACAGTTGGAATTGCGCGGCCCTCAATACGCCTGTAGTTCGGAAGATCTTGCACTGGAGTGGCGCTTATTGGCGCGCGCATCGGGAGTTAGCATCCACGTTCCAGGCGGTTCCAATTGGAAACTAGATCCCAATCATTTGCGAAAGGAATCGATTGCCACTGCCGCAAACGCAAACAGCTGGCCCGTGGTTGTAGAACGTGCAGGAATTCCTTTGAAACTGACCACCCAATCCTATTTTGTGGAGGTTGACCCCATTGAGGGAGAGCGTTACAGCAAAACTTTGTTTAAAGATAAGTACAATGTTCAATTTCAGTTTGATGAATTAGTCGTAGCAGGCCATCAATCGCCTGATGTGCGCGTAGCATTAAGCAGCAACGCCAAGCCAGCGCAAGATTCGGGATGGTTTGTTTGGCGCCTTTCGTACCAATCCGCAGAAGATCCTTTGGATAAGGTAGTATTCACGGATTCTGTCGCACATACCGCAGGTCCGGACAGCAGTTCCCTGACCCTTAATTTACCGCCAGCGCCTCCTGGATTTACGGGTACGGGGACGCTGACCGGCCAATGGAAAACTGCCGCCGGAACGTACGCAAATTCCTGGACTGACTTGGATTACCGACACCTTCCCCGTTTGGGATACGCCACCCCCGTGGAGGCAAAATGGGCCGTTCTCCACTCTTTGCCATTAAAACGCAAGGTGGGTGTTCTGAATGGATCCGGGGACGCAACGCAACAAGCACTGGAATCCCTGGGGCACGAGGTGGTTCTGTTGAATCCCAGCAATTGT
>Ga0078894_10004095_pt1 | contig 11115 bp, 5 predicted proteins | sample LauGreSu1BDMLBSD_2_FD_67506 | JGI IMG/M metagenome (GOLD analysis project Ga0078894, IMG submission 67506) | Freshwater lake microbial communities from Lake Michigan, USA - Su13.BD.MLB.SD (version 4) (version 4) | ecosystem: Environmental > Aquatic > Freshwater > Lake | place: Lake Michigan, USA... | reverse complement strand
GGCGGCGATCCTCTGGGGAGCGAGCCTGCCGTTGGCGATCGGCGCTCTCGCCCACGGAGGAGCCGCCACACCACGGGCCACCGCCGCCGTCCTCGCCGCCAATACCTTCGGCGCCATCCTCGGCAGCCTCGCGGCGGCCCTCTGGCTCCTTCCCGGGGCAGGCAGTCGGGCGACGCAAGGCCTGTTGATCGCCACAGCAGCGGTGGCGGCGGTGGTCGCCATGCCGCCCCGGCGCCGAGGGGTCATGGGGCTTGCCGGATGGTCGAGGATCGCCGCACCGCTCACGGCCATCGCCTTGGCGGCGTGGCTCATTCCCCGGACGCCGCCGCTCGCGCCGTCGCTCGTGGCCTGGGGACGGCTGGCGGCGGTGTTCGGCAAGCAACCGGTCGAGTTTCTCGTCGTCCGCGAGGGAGCCGACAGCACCCTGGCGGTGTCACGATCAGCCGACGGCTCCCTCAACTACCACAACGCCGGCAAGGTACAGGCCTCGGGCGAGCCGCAGGACATGCGCCTCCAGAGGATGCTCGGCCACCTCGCGACACTCGTCCCGGATCGCCCCCGCAAGGTCCTCGTCATCGGCTGCGGTGCGGGGGTGACGGCAGGGAGCGTGAGCGTCGATCCGGCCGTCGAGTCGGAGACGATCTGCGAGATCGAGGCGGAGGTGCCGCGGACGGCCGGCGAATACTTCGGCCCGATCAACCAGGACGTGATCCGCAACCCGAAGGTGACGGTGACGATCGACGATGCCCGACACTTTCTCCGCACCACACCCGACACCTTCGACGCGATCACGAGCGATCCGTTCGACCCATGGGTGCGCGGTGCCGCCAATCTCTACACACGCGAGTTTTTCCAGTCGGCTCGCGACCACCTCGCCCCCGGTGGCGTGATCACCGTCTTCGTCCAGCTCTACGAAGCGGGCACCGCGGCGGTGAAGAGCGAGATCGCCACCTTTCTCGAAGTCTTTCCCGACGGCCTCGTGTTCGGCAACACCGCCGGTGGCGAGGGCTACGACCTCGTTCTCCTCGGCAGCAACGGACCGCTGACGATCGACCTCGATCGGATCGACGAGCGCCTCCGCGGCCCCGGCACGGAAGCCTTGCGCGAGTCGCTCGCCGACATCGGCTGCTCGAATGCCGCCGATCTGTTCGCATCGTTCGCGGCGGCAGGTCCGCAATTGCGTACGTGGCTGGCCGACGCCGAGATCAACCGCGACACGAACCTCCGCCTCCAGTACCTCGCCGGACTGGGGGTCAATGTCTACGAGCAGCGCGACATCTACCGGGCGATCCTCGCCGCCGGTGACTGGCCTGCAGGGGTCTTCAAGGGGAGCGAGGTCCGCGTGAACCGGCTGAAGAAGCTCGGACGGAAGGCCCGTTACTGACCGCGTGGCGCGTCCGCGGGGAGACGGCGACCGACGTCGAGGAAAAGACACTGGCCAGCGGCGGGCGCGGTCTCCGTCGACGCGGCACTCCGGCGGTGGAGCGAGGAGCCATTGCCCGTCACGGCGAGGCGAGCTTGTCCGTCATGCCCGGCGATGACGGCGATGCTGGTGACGGCCCACTTGGGGCGGATTTCGTCGAGCGTGACGCCGGTCAGCGCATCGATCAGACGGATGCAATGCTCGGCGGCCACGACCAGCGATCGGCCATTGTCGGCCCAGACGATGCCCCGCACCGGCTGCAGGAACGGTCCGATGTCAACCACGATGCTGCCGGTGTCGGCATCGAGGATCAACGTCTCGCCGCCCGCCGAGCCGACGGCCAGGCGGCCTCCATCCGGCGACCAGGCCAGCCGCAACCGCAGGCCCGTCTCGTCGATGAGGTCGGCGAGCTGCCGACCGGTTCCGGGCACCGGGGCCCCATCCTGGCCGAGATCATGGACCCTGATGACGGCGCCGGTCGCCAGGGCGAGACGGGGACGGGGACCGCTGCTGATCGCGATCGAGTCGACCGATTTTTCGTGATCTCCGTCGATGCTCGACGGTGTGCCGAGATCGGGTGGCCAGGCGTAACACCGATTCGCGCCATCTTCGTCCGTTCCCGCAAACAGCCATCCGCGTTCGCTCCAGGCCACCGAGAAGCAGGGATACGACGTCAAGCCCCTCGGCTCGACAGGGATGCCGTCGCCGAGGTGCCGGAAGACGGTGAGCCCACTGAAGTCAGCAATCGCGCAGCGGCGGCTGGCGCGATGAAAAGCGGTGCCGTAGGTCTTCGCGACGTCGATGCCGTCGACCTTCTCGGCCGTTCCTTCAGCGTCAACGAGGACCGGCACCCCTGCCCGGGGGACGACGAGCCCCCGTCCGTCACCGAGATCGGCGATCGACTCGGCCGACGCCAGTCCAGGCACCGCAATCGTCGTCGCGCCCCGGATCGACGGGCCGAACGCGGGATCCCAGAGCCGAACGGTGCCATCACCACCGGCCGAAAGGATCCGGCCCGAGGGATGGTAGAGCACGCTCCAGATGCGGCCGAGATGGCCAACCAACTCCTCGAGCGCATCCCCCGACCTGCCGTCGTACACGCGGATGACGCCATCCTTGCAGCCCGACACGATCTGCCGGCCGTCGGGGGAGAATCCACACCCTTGAATCCACTGCGTGGCCCCCTCGATTTCGAACTCCAACGTCCCCGACACGAGGTCCCAGACGCGCACCATGTGCTCGTACCATCCCCCGACGACGAGGCGTGTGCCGTCGGGGGAGACGGAAAAAGCCTGCACGTCCCCCTGTTCCCCCACGAACGATCGCTCGATCCGCCCCGTGGCTAGATCGACGAGACAGACCCGCTCGTGGATGGCGACGAGCACCCGCTGCTCGTCGAGGAAGCGAAGCAATTCGATGTCTGCGTGGGAATCGGGGACGGCGCCAGGGGAATCGAAGGGCCTGAGTTCGGCCGGAGCCTGCGGGTCTTCGTCGGCAGGCCCGGCGACCCGGATGCCCCGGTCGGTGCCTCCCCACGCGATGCGGTCACCGGAGGGCGCGAAGGCGACGGTGAACAGTTCAGCCCCCCCGATCGCGACGTCGCGGCGATGGCTCCCGTCAGCAGCGTTCCAGAGCCGCACGCGGCCTGCGTCGGCCGGCTTCTTCTCCTTCGCTTCCGGAGTTGCTGGATCCTCGGTCGTCCGACGAAGCTTGCCGACCGTCGCGAGAAGCGTGCCATCGGGGCTGAACACGACCTGATTGATCTCGTGCCCGGCATCGATCTCGATCGGGGCTCCGGCAGCGGTGCCGTCGGGGGCGAGGGGCAGGATGACGAGCGTTCCATCGGCGACTCCGGCGGCGAGCCGGTCGCCGGTCGGCGAAAGCACGATGGAGTGGATCTGCAAGGCGTCATGCTCCCCTGGAGCAGCCTTCTGCCCCCGGTCGATGAGGATGGCTCGTTCGCCGTGTGTCCTGGCCAGAAGCCATCCCCCGGCGATCGAATCGGCGAGCGCCGCATCGGCGGCGGCGCTCTTCCTCAGATCTTCGACGGCTCCGGCTGCGTCCCCGTTCCGGTAGCTCTCGAAGGCCCGGCGGAGATCGCGGGTGGCCGCGCGCTCCGCCGCCTCCCGGCGATTGCCGGCTTCGATCTCGGCGACCGCCATCTCTCGCGAGATCCGCCCGGCACGCTCCTCGATCGCGAGTCCACCGAAAAGGATGGCAGCGAAGGCGGCAGCGATGGCGCCGGCGAGCGTGGGATTGCGGCGGAGCCAGCGCGCGGCGTGCTGGGCCGGCGCGAGCGGCCGGGCGATCGTGGGACGGCCGTCGAGAAACCGTGACAGGTCGACGGCGAGTTCTGCGGCGGAGGGATAGCGATTGGCCGGCCGCTTCGCCAGGCACTTGCTGCACACCGCCACGAGGTCGGCGTGGACACCAGGTACGACGCGATCGACCGCCTGCGGTTCGACCTCGAGGATTCGCCGGTAAATCTCCTCCCGCAGCGGGCTGCCGTTGACACAGCGGCCGGTGAGGAGCCGGTCGAGGACGAGACCGAGCGCATGGACATCGGTCCGGGCGTCGATCGCGCCGAGGCTCGTGTCGACCTGCTCGGGGGCCATCCATTCGGGCGTCCCGAGGACCGCGCCGATCTCCGTGAGGGCGGTGGCGGGGGAGTCGGGATCCGGGTTGAAGATCGAGGTACTCAACCCGAAATCTCCGAGCTTCACGCCCTGGCCGGCCGCGGCCGGCGCCATTCCAGGGCGCGACTCGGGTCGGTCATCGGGGGGAAGGGGGCCATCGGGGCTCGGCACCAACAGCACATTGCCCGGCTTGATGTCGCGGTGAAGCACTCCGACGGCATGGGCAGCGTGAACCGCCTCGGCGAGCGCTTGGACGACACGGGCGGCGATCGAAGGGGCGACCGGGCCGGGATGACGTTCAAGCCAGCCGCCGAGGCTCTCCCCACACAGCTCCTGCGCGATGTAGGGGAGCCCTTCATGCTCCCCCACCTCGTGGATGACGACGACATTGGGATGGGAGACGCGGGCGGCGAGCTTGGCCTCGCGGAGAAAGCGGTTCGTCTTTCCCGAATGGAGCACAATCTCCGGTCGGGCGATCTTCAGCGCCTCGCGGCGGACGAGCTTCGTGTCGATCACCTCGTAAACCTCGGCGAAGCCCCCTTCGCCGATCTTGCGGATGACGCGGAACTTGCCGATCACGAGTGGCTCCGCCGGCTTCGAGGCATCCGTCGCCACGAGGCGCAGGAGAAGGAGCGTGTCGAGTCGTTGGGCGAGTTCGGGGGTGAACTCGGCGTTTCCAACGCCCGAATCGATGCCGGCCTGGGCAAACCCGGCGAGTTGGTCATCGATCTCTGCGAGTCGCCTGATGGAGGCCGCGTCGAGTGAGACGCGAACGTCTGCTCGCCTCTCGTCACGGGTGTGATCGTCTTCGTCGGGCGGATCCGCACCGGGCTGGCAGGGGAGCGACATGGTGTGGTCTCAGCGGGCGGGCCGGTGGCCCTCGCCACCGAGATCATCCCGCACCTTGTCGAGGGCTCGGGCGAAGCACTGCCTCGCGGCATCGCCGGAGCGATCCATCAGGCACCCAATGTCGTCCCACCGCAGACCGTCCCAGATCCGCAATTGCAGCACCCGCCGCTGGTCTTCGGAAAGCTGCCCCATCGCGGTATCGACCCGCGCCTTCAATTCCTTGGTATCGAGCGGGTCGGCCCGGACGGGCTCGGGGATGTTGTGGAGATCGACGGCGAGCGGCCCTTCCTCGCCGGTGACCCGTCGATGCTTCCTCTGGAGATCGATGGTATTGTGCTGCACGATCGTCCGGAGCCAAGCGAAGAAGGCTTGACTGCGCCCCTGGAAACGCTCGAAGCCCTGCACGACATCGACGGCGCTGTTCTGGGCGATGTCGGAAGCGCTGAAGCGGCTGGTCATCGCTCTGGGGATGTCATCGACGGCGCGGAGCCGGCAGTAGAGATAGGCCACGCTGAGGAGGCGATTGAGCGCATCGGCCCCACCGGTTCGCGCGGCCTCGAGAAGCTTCGAAATCTCTGACCGGCCTTGGCCGTCGCCGAAGTCGGCCGTACCGATCGTCTTCATGTTCCACGTTCCTTCCGCTGCAACGCATGATGTTTGTCGTCGGGATTCGCGATGGTGGCACGGGTCGACCGCTCCACCCCCCGAACAGGCTACCAGTCACCTTGAAAACCGCCAAACACTGCCGACCCTGCGCGGTGGGATCCGGGCAAACGGCCTGCAGACCGTGTCGGATCGACAGGGAACGCGACGATCGGGGCCCGGAGCGGAGCGGTCACTCCCACTCGATCGGATATCCTCGGGCCGGTTCCTTTCGACACGAGGAGTTCGTCATGCGATCCCATGCTCCCCTCCGTCGGGCCCTCGGGCTTGCCGTCATGCTGGCCTTCATCGCCGCCGGAGCCACCATCCGGGCCGCGGACGTCCTCCCTGTCACCGTGCGTGACGGGGTGCAGTTTGCCGATGCCCTTGGCCTGGGGATCGAGGGGCAAGGCTGGCCGGCTGCAGAACTCGCCGCGCCGTTTGACCGCCTCCCGGCCAAGGCCCGGGACAAAGTCCGGCCCGACGTCTGGGATCTGTCGCGGCACGCGGCCGGATTGTGCGTCCGCTTCGTCGCCGACACCCCGGCGATCCACGCCCGGTGGACGCTCACGAGCCCCCAACTGGCGATGAAACACATGCCCGCCACCGGTGTCAGCGGACTCGACCTCTACGCCCGCGACGACACCGGCCATTGGCGGTGGGTCGCCTGCGCGACGCCGAACGCCGAAGGGACGGAGCAGGGGGGCGTCGTCGCCGATGGTCTGGCCCCGGGCAAACGCGAGTGGCTTCTCTATCTCCCCCTCTACAACGGCATCGCGTCGCTCGAGATCGGCGTGCCGGAGGGCGCCACGCTCGAAAAAGCCGGGCCCGCACTCCGCGGCCGTGACAAGCCGATCGTGTTCTACGGCACCTCGATCACGCATGGCGCGTGTGCCTCGCGCCCGGGCGCCTGTCACACGGCGATCCTCCATCGACGCTACGGCCGGCCGGTCGTGAATCTCGGATTCAGCGGCAACGGTCGGATGGAACCGGAGGTCGTTGAACTCATCGCCGAGATCGACGCCGCGGCGTACGTCATCGACTGCTGCCCGAATCTCGACGGCGCCGCCACCGCCGCTCGAACACGGCCGCTGGTGGAACTCCTGCGAAAGGCCCGGCCCGAGACACCGATCCTCCTCGTCGAGGACCGCCGCTATACCGACGGCTGGATCCGCCCCGGGAAGAAGTCCCACAATGATGCCAACCACGCCGCTCTCAAGGGTGCCTTCGACGACCTCATCGCGGCAGGGGTGCCTGCTCTCCACTATCTGGGCGGCGACGCGCTGCTCGGCGAGGATGGCGAAGGGACGGTCGATTCGAGCCATCCGACCGACGCCGGTTTCGTCGACCATGCCCGGGCGTTTGCCAAGAGCCTCGATCCGCTGTTCCGCTGAAGCGGGTCGACCCGCCGACGGGCCGGCGATCGCTGTCACCACCCACCGGCCGTCGCCCCCCAACGGCCGTCAATTGCTGAACAGCCGGCGGAGCCTGCCGACCATGTCGTCGACGCGGGCTCGCGAATCGGCCAGCCGATCGGCGTTGGATGGGGGGGGGAGTCCGCGGTCGAAGTAGGCAAGCGCCTCGTTCACGGTGGCCACGGTCACGATCCCCAATTCAACCACCATGTCGTGGAGCTTCGGCAACGGCCTGACGGCTTGCGACGGGGCCGCAAGCAACAGGGCAGGCGTGCGGGTCGAAGCGGCAAAAACGAGCGGATGGAGGCGTCCGACGCTCACCACGGCGCCGCTCGTGGCGACGACCTGTTTCATGCGCCGCGGATTCCACCAGCACCGCTCCATCGGCGCGGCGCCGAGCAGGGCGAGCTCGCCGAGCACCCGCTCGTCCTCGGGGCAGAATGGCAGCCAAAAAGGCTCATGCCCCCGGTCCCGCAGCCCGGCAAGAAGAGACCCGATCGCCGTGACGAAGTCCCAGCCGAGTCGTTCGAGTGGCTCCTCGCGGACCACCAGCGCGATGCGTCGGGGGGAGAAGGAGAGATCCTTGCCGCGGTCGGTCTCCAACCGCAGTGCCCAGTCACCGGCATGGTGACCGCCGATCCCCACCGCGGACACCGCCTCCGTGGCCGCCCGGCTGCGCAAGAAGAGTTCGTCGAAGCGGGCGAGGTAGTCGTGAAGCGCGCGCGACGAGCCCCCCTCCGGGAGCGTGAGATCGACTCCGGCAAGCGCCGTGGGGACTCCCGCCGCCCGTGCCGCGTCGACGAGTCCCCCGGCAAACCCGCAGGGCAGTCCGCCTCCTCCCACGAGCAGGCCGGCGATCCGATCGTGCTGCTCGAAGACCGCCAGATTGCCCTGGTGCGAGATCCGCGAGCGGTCATAGGGATACCAGTCCCAGAATCCTCGGAAAGCACCATGCTCGTCGACGGCCGCCACGATGTCGTGGGAATCGGCGAAGGCCTCGTGGATGGTCTGGAAGATCGCTTCGTCGCCGCAGTTGCCCCGACCGAGGAAGCCCGCCACGACGAGCCTCGATCGGGACCGCGTCACTTCCTGCCGGCGGGGCAGGCCGACGGGCGACAGGGTGCCGGGATCGACTCCATCGGGCACCCACAACCACACCACCTGCTCCCCTTCGAAGACGTATCGGAACGTCTGGCGGTATCCCGCCGTCCGGGCCATTCCTTCCACGGCGGCGACGTCGAAGGTGTTGATCCGGCCGGCCGCCGGGATGGCCTGCTTCGATGACGGAAGATCGACCGCGCGGTACGACGCGAGGAGGGCCACCCCGCGGGAGGCGAGCCCTCTCATCACGGCGACCGGATCGGTGAGGTATTCGATGACGCCGAGCATCGTCGCCACTTGAATACGATCGAGCCAGGCGGGCGGGAGCGGCGTGGCGTCGGGATCGATCAGACGCGTCCGGGAGTCGCGCTGGACATGGTCGACGGGGACGTAGACCGACGGGGCGAAACATCGTTCCACATCCATCCGCCCACAGCCGAGATCGATGACCCGCAGCCCCGATCGGAGGAATCGGGCCGCGAAGCGGCAGCGCCGTTCCGCGGCGGCCGCCAGGTCCTCAGCTTCCGACCAGCGTCTCAGGCCCGGGGAAGGTTTCGTCATCGAAAGTCCCTGACGGTGATTCGGGGGAGTGGCCGCGCGGAGGATACCCCGATGGTGGACGAGCGCCCAGGGCAGTGGCGACAGGCCACACAGCCCCGCCGCGCGGCCTCTGTCGGGCTCGATCACGGAACCGGTCCGTGCCCCTCCGACCGCTCGTGGAGATAGAGGGCGCCGAGGGCGGCGGCGGTGAATCCGTGCCACAGGGCATGTCCCTGGAGCCAGGCGTCCGGACCGACTGGAAACGTCCCGGCGACGTCGGTCTGCCGACAGGCGACGCCCACCACGAGGAGACACGCCCCCCATCCGAGCCACGCCGAACGAAACCGGCCCGGTCTAAGCAGGTGCTCGGCGACCGTCACGATCGCCATCGCCGCGATCAGTCCGACGAGCACCGCCGTCGCCGACATCGACCACTTCCATCTCCACAGCCAGACCTCCGCCACGACCACCAGCGACGAAAGACCGAGCCACGTCGGCACGCCGGGCCGGCCTCGCCGCCCGATCCACGCCGGCAACCGGCGGGCGGCCGCGATCGCCAGGAGCGACAGGAGCGGCGGATACATCGCCGCCACGTCGAGCCGCTGGCCGGCACGAGTCAGCGATGCGTGAAACAGTCCACTCGAGAATCCGAGCCAGATGCAAGCCACACCGAACAGCATCGACAGCGGCGGAGTGGCCAGGAGCGTGTTCCTCACGCCGGGCTCGCGGGCCCGAAGCCGCCGCCGGTCGTCGAGCGCCAGTCCGCAGGCGTAGAGACCGACCCCGACATAGGCGAGATTCGAAAAGGTGTTGGCCCGGGTGCGGATCGGCCGGTCGGGCCGGACCCGCTCGGCATAGCCCGGCCGGCGAAGCTCACGGCCCTCGTCCCAGCCTTGCCACGGCCGCGTGCCCTCCGCCATGGCGGCGGCAAGGATCACGGCGGCGGCGGCCAGCGCCGTTCCGGCCCAGGCAAAGCGATGGACGGCTGCAGGGATGATGGGCGACGACTCCTTCTTCGCCCCCCCGGGGGCGCCCCGCGCCGATCCTGCCCGCCGCACTCGGCGATCGCGGGGACGATCCCCGCGAGCCGTTAAACTACCGTCATGGAAACGGCCGACCAGCCCCTCGATGAAGACTTCGACGACGACGGTGATCTTCCGGACGTCGAGGATGCGGTCACCGAAGGGGTTCCGTCAGACACCGACGCCCTCGACATCGATCCGAACCGGCTCGCGGCGGCGACGAAGGTGCGGTCGTTCCCCACCACCCCCGGCGTCTATCTCATGAAAGATGGCGCCGGCCGCGTGATCTACGTCGGCAAGGCGAAGAACCTGCGGGCCCGGGCGGGGAGCTATTTCCTTCGGGCGGCAGCCGAGGACCGGCGCACGTCGGAGCTCGTCCGCGAGATCCGCGACATCGACTACCTCGAGGCGGAGAGCGAGGTCGACGCGCTCCTCATGGAGAGTCGGCTCGTCAAGGACGTGCAGCCTCGCTTCAATTCCGATCTCAAGGACGACAAGACCTTCCCCTACCTCCAGATCACCACCCACGAGGACTATCCGCGGGTGGAGTTCACGCGGACACCGCGGCACAAGGGGGTGAAGCTGTACGGTCCGTTCACGAGCGCCGGGAGTCTCCGCGGGGCGATCGTCGTCCTCCAGCGGATCTTCAAGTTCCGCACCTGCACGCTCGACATCGACGCCTCCGACCCACAGTGGCGCTGGTTTCGTCCCTGCCTCCTGGCGTCGATCGGACAGTGCACCGCACCGTGCAACCTGCGGATCTCGAAGGAGGAATACCGGGCCGACATCAACCGGTTGCGGACGTTCCTCGACGGCGGCAAACGGAAGCTCATCGAGGAGATGCGGGCGGAGATGCTCGCCGCCTCGGGGCGCCTCGAGTTCGAGCGGGCGGCGCGCCTCCGTGACGAGGTCCGCCTGCTCGAGACGCTCGACCAGCGAGGTGACCTCGAGGAGCACGTCCAGCCTGAGGTATTCCTCGTCGATCCGAAGAAGGGGCTCGCCGGGCTCGCCAAGGTGCTCGGGCTCGCCAACGTGCCACGGGTCATCGAGGGGGTCGACATCGCCCACCTCCAGGGCAACGAGACGGTGGCGAGCCTCGTTCAGTTCATCGACGGGCTTCCCTTCAAGGCCGGCTACAAACGCTTCCGGATCAAGGGGGTGAGTGGCATCGACGACTTCAAGAGCATCCACGAGGTCGTCTCGCGCCGGTTCTCACGTCTCGTCCGCGAGGGGGCGAGCCTCCCCGACGTGTTCCTCGTCGACGGCGGCAAGGGACAACTCTCGGCAGCGATGGCGGCGCTCGAATCCCTCGGGATCGAGGCGCCGTGCGTGATCTCGCTGGCGAAACGGGAGGAGGAGGTGTTCGTGCCGGGCAAGAGCGAGCCGCTGAAGATCTCGCGCGACGCCTACTCGCTGCGGCTCCTCGAATACGTCCGCGACGAGGCCCACCGCTTCGCCCAGCACTACCACCACTTCCTCCGCCGCCG
>Ga0078894_10004094_pt1 | contig 11117 bp, 6 predicted proteins | sample LauGreSu1BDMLBSD_2_FD_67506 | JGI IMG/M metagenome (GOLD analysis project Ga0078894, IMG submission 67506) | Freshwater lake microbial communities from Lake Michigan, USA - Su13.BD.MLB.SD (version 4) (version 4) | ecosystem: Environmental > Aquatic > Freshwater > Lake | place: Lake Michigan, USA... | reverse complement strand
TGGTCGTTACTGCCAACTAGATCCATATAACGGAGCAAAGCTCGCTCTAGCTGAAGCGTATAGAAACGTTGCTTCATCAGGAGCAGTACCAGCAGCTGTTACCAACTGTCTAAACTTTGGTTCACCTGAGAATCCAGAAGTAATGTGGCAGTTCAAGCAAGCTACCGCTGGTCTTGCTGATGGTTGTTTAGAACTAGGTATTCCAGTTACCGGAGGTAACGTTTCCTTCTATAACCAAACAGGTGATGTTGCCATTCACCCAACACCAGTGGTGGGTGTTCTAGGTGTTATTGATGATGTTGCTAGAAGAATTCCTTCTGGTTGGCAAGATGCAGGAAATAACATCTACCTTCTAGGAACTACTAGAGATGAACTAGATGGTTCAGTTTGGTCTGAAGTTATTCATGATCACCTAGGTGGTAAACCACCTGTAGTTGATCTAGCTGCAGAGAAAGCTCTTGCTGAATTACTCCAAGGAGCATCTCTTCAAGGTCTTCTAGCATCTACTCATGACCTATCAGAAGGTGGTCTGGCTCAGACACTAGTTGAGAGCACACTACGTTTTGGTATGGGAGCAAGAGTCTGGCTAAACGAAATCGCTGAGCGGGACGGTGTTGACCTAACAGCAGCTCTATTCTCAGAATCAACAGCCAGAGTCATTGTTTCTGTAGGCAGAGAAGATGACGTCAAGTTTGTTGGACTATGTGAAGCAAGAGGAATCCCGGTTCTAAGAATTGGTGTTACCGATGCTTCAGGACAACTAGAGATCCAAGACATCGCTACCTGGAACCTAGAGGACCTGAAGACCTCTCACGGGGCTACTATTCCTGAGCTCTTTGGCTGATAGACATTACTTTAGGAGCAAGTCCCAGTTCTCTAAGTATTCGTTCATCCACCCTGGTTTTTGACCATCCATTTTTGGACGAAGTCTTCTTAGGTCCGTTGGATTGTGGGCTTTGCCATTCTTGCCAGGAGTATCTAACCAGATCTGGTGATCCTTTTTCAAAGCCTTAGCCACTACCTTTGCAGGGATTACGTGAACCGTTGGGTTATCAGGCTGAAAGTCTACGAAGCAGTAAAACAGATTTTGGTCTGTCATAGTCTCATGTTTTAGACCCATGTGCCAGCCTCCATCACTGCCGTACTGACGGGCCTTTACCTGAATTAACTTAGGCTCTCCACCATCAAGGAAGTTGATTAGTATGTCAACTTTTCGGACGCCTTCTGGAGCCTGTGCAGCAAGAATGCTTCTCTGCAGCAGCCTAGAGAGAACCAAATGCTCGCCAGCTGCTCCAGTAAGTGTTGTGTCTAGTTTTCCTGCCATTATTTACCCTTCTCTCAATAAAACTAACCAAAAACCCGCGACTTTATTCCCATACTCCTGTGTTCTCGCGAAACATCTTGATACCTACTTCACGAAGTTTTTTGGAGTGACTGTCTCCATAAACTGCCTCACGGCCTCACTTACCTTGATTCCGCCATCACTTACTGGGCTTAGCAGCCCAATACCTTCTAGGCTCCTGGCACGACTCAGTGCCACATAGGTTTGACCTTCGGCAAAGATTCTTGACGGGTCAAAATACATTGCGTCGTAGGTTTGACCTTGGGACTTATGGATAGTCAATGCCCAAGCTAACTTCAATGGGAACTGCGAATACTGAATCGTGACTCTTGGCTTGATGGCTGCATCAATCGCTCCATTAGGAAGAACTGTCTCTACAACTTGATGCTGAACTTCATCCCAGACTGATCTACCCACAGGGAATACAACTTCATTCACGCGAACAAATACAGTCTCCTTGTCGTCGCTGAAGCCTTCAACGACTCCAGTAGTTCCATTCACCCAACGAACTTCACGCTTCCCGTTGACAACTTGATTACCCTGGTCATCATTTTTGATAAACATGACTTGAGCTCCTTCCTTAAGAAGAAGCTTTTTAGCTGGCGTAAGCCTGTCAAAATTGATTTCTTTGCCTTGAAGACTTTGGTCGTGAATCTGCACCTTGATATCAAAGGCAATTAGTGGCTTTTGAATATCCGCCATGTGCTGTTCATTGATTTGAGCGACCTCCTCGTTAGTAGAGACGATTGTGACCGCGTTAGGGTTTGTTGGTTGCTTACCTACTCGGGTGTTGAATAAATTGAGAGCTTCTAATTTCTCCTGACCTTTTCTCAGATTGGAAAGTGCTTTTAGAAACACCGCTCCTTGACTATCAGCATTCTGCACTCTGTGATTTGTGATTAATTCAATAACTTCAAAGTCCCCTTGTTTATAACTCTCGGCTTCAAAGAACCAGCAACCCATCGGATATCTCTCGATCATCTTCTCGTATGCCAATTCATCGGTTTGGTCTAAGACGGGAGGTAGTTGAAAGGGATCTCCAAAGAGAATCACTCTAACTCCACCGAAAGGCTCTTTGTTTCTTCTGGCAACCTTCAACAAATTGCTAATTGAATCCAACAAATCCGCACTTGCCATTGATACTTCGTCGAGAATCAGCGTATCGAGTGCTTCATACTTGGTTCTCATCTTGGCATTCACCTTTGTTGTCCAATCAATGAATGAAAGAGCTCCATGGGGCGGCAACTTGAAGAATTTGTGAGCCGTTTCACCAGAAACGTTGAGGGCTGCAACTCCCGTAAACGCAACAACAGCTAGGTTCTTGTTTGACCACTGCTCTACTAATGCTTTTAGTAGGTAAGACTTGCCAGTGCCGCCAGCCCCCGTGATAAAGACATTCTTGACGTTGGAATTGAGGTAGGCAATCGCCAAATCAGCTTCTCTGGCTTCTTGAGGTTCAGCTTCAGGCTCATCTTCAATTGCTGAAAGTAGAGCCACGCGGGCAGCGAGCAAATCCGCCACCCTATTGTGTTCTCCTTTTTCAGTGCATTCCTTGACCAGCCTGCTAAATGCTTCATCTACTTGCTCTTGAGAGTAACCTGCGGCTAGGCCGTAAAGTTTTAGGGCATCTTCTAAATTCATGTAATTCCTTTTGTCGCAATACTTATTAGAGTATGCCCAACAAGAAGGTATCTTGGGAACAGAAACGATATGGAAAGAGGCGAGAATGTCTGACTCAGGTGAGCCTGCAAGCCTATTTGATGGAATTGTCCAAGACCTAGAATCTAAGCAGACTCGGTCAGTGGCGGACTGGGACTTAGTCGACGCACCTCTAGGTTCAGGGGCATACGGCGTCACTTACCTTGCTACTAAAACAAAACAAATAGGGCAGAAAAGCATCGCAATTCGAGGGGCGATCAAGCTAGTAAACCTTGACCGAAGCACATCAAGCTCACAAATAAACTCTCTCGTTGGTGAGTTGACTAAGCTCTCAAAATTTCATTCCAGATACATAGCCAATTTGATAGATGCAGGTACATTTGCAGCTGCTCCTAATTACACTCTTCCCTACTTTGTAATGGACTACATAGAAGGAGAGAATCTTCAAACAATTGTTGATCGCATGGTAAAGAATAAGCAGCCGAAAATGCAACCGGCCATGTTTAAGAATCTTGCTTTGAACACTCTTCGCGCTCTGCTCACTGCTCATGACGCTAAGATTCTTCACTTAGACATCAAGCCTGCAAACATTATGCATAGTTCCAAGGATGAGACGTTTGTTTTGATTGACTTTGGTATCTCGACTTTTGTTGAGAACGACATTGTGGATGGATTCTTCGGTGGAACCCCAGGGTATATCGCACCAGAAGTTTTTCTTCAAAAAGCAAGTCATGCTTCTGATGTCTATAGCCTGGGGCTTACTTTCTATGAAGCTCTCACTTTGAAGAAGCCTTTCATTGAGCAGTATCGTCTAGCTTTGCAAGACAATCCAAACTTGGATTCAAGCGACACAAAAGTAATACAGTCCCTTTCTAAGAAAATGTTCATAGATCTAAGTTTGCTTGCAGATGACCAACGAGAGCTGATAGAACCCATGCTGCACACAGATCCGTTGAAGAGACCGAGTTTGGATAAGTTAATCGATATTGCCGAAAGGTTGGTGATTCCTGATAACAGCTCCCCTCAAATTTCACAGACTGGACTAGCTCCAGAAATATATGAGAGTTGGGAGCAGATGGGTTCACACATAACTCAGCTCATTTCAAGCCAAGGTATTCACAAAGCTGACATAGTTGTGGATGACACGGCCCACCTCAAATTGTGGTTTAGAACAAAGGTTGCTGGAGATCAGATTGTCATTTTGTGCCCTTCGCCAAAAAACACAATCGCTCTAGGCCAACTTGGTTGGAAGCCTCAGGCTGATAGTACGCATGCCAAGGAGGTTGCCAGCTCGGCTGAAGTAATTTCTGATGCAATCGTAAAAGCCATGAAAATCGGGTTCTCTCTAAAGCCGCCTGTTTCAGTCACAAGACGACATGGAGCCTAGAGAGGAATTGTTGCTACAGAATCAGGCTTTGCGTGTAGCAGCAATATCCGCTCTGGTTTTTGCCCGGTGAGTGCTTCAAGAATGATTGCATAGGCACCTAGTTGTTGGCTGTAGTGCAGCAACTGCTCTCCTAATATCTCTTTGTCCGTTTTGTAATCGACTAAAACGTAGCCGCCCTTTGGCGACTTATAGACCAGGTCAGCAAAACCCTCCGCTACCTTTATCTCATCATTGGGATCAGCTATAGCTAAATGAAGCTCTGGGTACCGTTCCTCAGAGGCAAGAGCTTCTAAGACGATGTCCGATGACAATAGGAGATTCACTCTTCGTTCTAGATCTCCGAGGAACTCACCAGCGTTCTCTTCGACCGCCTTACTGTTTATAAACTCCGACAAGAGCTCGGCGTCAGGCACTGCTCCATATTGAATAATCAGGTCCATAATTCCGTGTAGGGCTCGACCAAAAGGCCGACCGTCTCTTTGCCTCATTATGAGTGAGGATGCGGATGCATCGACATCCTCAACTCTGAAGTCTGACGTTTCTTTGGGTTTGACTAATCCTGGCAACTTGATTTTGGCGAATAACTTCATATCGGTCGCTCCATCCGAGGATGGAGATACCACTCGCCTCAGCGATGAGGCTGCAATTTGTTCGCTGTAATCCATGTTCAGCTCAGCAACATAATCCAGCCCATAATCTCGACTCTTGTTTCCATCAAATGGCTCTATTTGAGGGAAAGCTGAATCCTCAAAGGGCAGCTCAATTTTTGATTCTTCAAATGCCGCAAGAGATTCAATCAACTGTCTCGATCTAGGCACTTTCCCGCCAGAAGGCTCTCCGACAGCGGACACAATTAGATGATCCTGAGCTCTTGTCATCGCCACATACATGAGTCTGTTTTCTTCTTGCTTCTGTTCCAGCTTCATCTCACCTTGGGCCAGTGCCCCATAACCAGAACTTTCTATGGCTTTCTCGCTGGAATTCTTTCCAAGATTGAATTGAATATTTCCAGATCTAGAAATCAGTAGAGTTTCGGGAGAGTTTTTCTTCTGTGATGCTAAACCTGCGACAACTGTGATCGGAAACTCAAGCCCTTTGGCTGCGTGGATAGTCATGATTTGCACAGCGTCGGAGTTAATTTCTGCCGGCAAAGGAAGCGAAATCCTCGAATTCTCATCCATCAATACTTCTAGAGCATTGACATAATCAAGAAGTCCAACGTTGCCTTGGTTTTCCCAGTTGTATGCATGCGTGACGATCATTCTTAGAGCACTAGCTTCAAAAGCTCCATTCCTGTCTGCAATCAGGCTTTCAAAGATTTCTCGCTTCTCAAGAATCATCTTTAGAGTCTGTGAGGGTCTTGCAAGGCCGCTAGCTTTGCGAATTTCATAGATTGTATTTAGAGCTTGGGCAACTGGACAATCCCCAATGGCCCCTCCTTCTGTCGACCAAGTTGCTCCTTGCACTGTGATGTATTCGAGCAACTGGTTGTCGGTGAGACCAAAGATGGGGCTTTTTAGGGCAGCCATTAGAGCCAGGTCGTCGTCTGTTAGAGCAATCACTCTAAACGTGTTGATTAGCCCAACAATCAGAGGAAGGTCAAACAGGATTCCAGGATCTGCTGAACGATAAGGAATGTTTAGTGCGTCTAGAGCTCGAGCCAGTTTACCGATGTGTGTTCTAACGGGAATGAGAATGCACACGTCCCCGAATCGTGCCCTGCGGCTCTCATCGTAGACACGCTGGCCTCCATCGACCCGCTTAGTAATGGCATAGCCCTCATTTATAGCCCGAAGGATTTCTGCTGCAACTTGCCTGAACTCGTGTTCTACAAGTCCAGCGATTGGCTCTGGATTCCTTATGACGACTACAGGCGGACCTGGATTAGAAATCTCCGGAGAATGGACTATTTCCAATCCGTTGTATTCAATTCCCATGTGTAGGGGATTTTCTGTTGCCGCGATCTCATCAACGAACACCTTGTTAACAAAATCAATAATCGGATTGACTGTACGAAAATTTGACTTTAGTTCGTGCACAGCACCAAAGCTGCCGGACCCGCTGAAGAGCTGCTTAACTTTGATGAACGTGTGAATGTCTGCATTTCTGAATCGATATATGGATTGCTTTGGATCGCCAACGAGCACAAGAGATCCAGGCTTAGGCTCTTGAATTTTTTCAGGACTTACAACCATCTGAATAATGTCCCACTGAATCGGATCTGTATCTTGGAATTCATCCACCACAAGTAATTTGTAGGAGTTAGCTACCAACATTCGTAACTCTGATTCATCCCGAAGCAAATCACGCGTGAACATTAGTAGGTCGTCAAACTCGATAGACCCCTTGTTTCTTCTAGAAACTTGCTCTGCTCTTAGCCCCTCAATTGCCTTTTGAATGAACTTATAGGCAATAATCTCCCAATCAGGAGCTTCTTCTGACACCTTAACTTCAGCGGATGCGAGTCTGGCAAACTTCCCGTCCAGTTCGCCAACTAGATCACGCATTTTGCGAATTGATATTTCATTCTCTCGGAGAATGGCTTCTTCGTCTTTCGAGAGAGACTCCCAAGCCTTCTCGGTTACTCGTTTCACACGCTCGCCTTTGAGGCTTGGTCCAGCATCTTCACTGGAGACTGCGAAACCGACTGGCAACTTAGCTGCAATCGAATAATCAGTCAGAATTCTCTTGCAGAATGAGTGAATCGTCCCGATAGCGGCTGAATCAACCTGGTGAACATACTCGGAGACAAGGTCCGCTTGGGCCTTGTCTAACGGCTTTCCGTCCACCTCCTCAGCCTCTCGGAGCACCTTGCGGAATCTGTTCCTCAGCTCAGCTCCTGCTTTGTCCGTAAACGTAATTGCTGCCACGTTCATCATGTGAACATCGTCATCGTTGAGCAGACGGTTCACTATTCTCTTGACGATGGTTTCGGTTTTACCTGTACCTGCACCTGCATCGATAAAAATGCTTTGGCTGTGGTCTTCTATTGCTGCTTTTCTAGCGGCAGCATCAATAAGCTCTAAGTTACTCATTGTTCGATTCCTCCTCCGGTGCTGATGCAACAGCGGCAGCAGGTGTCACTGCGATTCTTTTACAAACATTGCAGTAAGCGTGATCGCCTTGGATTCCGCCACTTGTTGGAAGAAAATCCCCATTTATGCCTGATTCTTTGATTCTGCGTAGGGTTTTCAGCAAGAACCCATCCGGATCGTCGGCAAACTTAGCATGCAAGAAACTCGTCTTCCCGTCATCTGGAATGAAGACAAAGAACACTTTGGCGTCATCGGCTTTCTCAAAACGAGCTAATGCGACTTGTCTATAAATAATGTCTTGAACTGTTTTTCTATTTTTAGACTTAGCTCCAGTAGGTGTTATTTGCAGTTTCGCTTTTAGAGTCTTGAGCTTTCCTGTTTTGAAATCCATAACAGCAGCGAAATTGAAGTCAGGTGAAACGTCTAATCGGTCGATAGCTCCCCGAATGTGATACAGGTCGGAGTTTTCTTCGTCGTGAATGGATAGAGCTACTTCGTCCCCTTCATACCCAAATGAAAACTCGGGTTTGTGGATTCCCAATGGTGGACTCTGTCGAAGCATTAAAGGTTCTTCGTCAAAGAACATCGGTAGGGCTCGTAAGACCTGATTCACGTGGAATTCAAAACTGCGGTTCCACCCAGCCTGACCGCGATTCACGAAGAGATGCATGTTCTCGAGAAAGTACTTTTTAATAAACAAATCAGCTGTGCCTACAGGCCAGTTTCCACCTGCACCAGGTGCAGTTCCGATCTGAATAGAGTCATTAACAAAGTTCTCCATTTGTTTGTGGAAGTAAATTCCAAACTTCGTCGGATTGAAGTCATCTAGAGAGTCAGACACATCAGAGCTGTTGAACTTTAAAATTCGTGCCATCAAGAACTGATAGCGACATGTGATAAAGGTGTCAATTGCACTGGCCGAAAGTGGCTTCGAGTTCACAGGGCTCCACACAGGATTAGCCGCACTCGCATTCGTGAGATTTCCAAAATACTCATTAGCAATCGGGTTTCTCCAGGCATCAAGCGAGCTGTAGAAAGTTGAATGATCTTTTGGCTGGAAATTCTCTAGTAATTGAGAGTAGTCTGCAGATCCAATTGGTACTAGAGTGCCAGAGCCTAAATCCAGGCTGAAGGAGTGGTCCCGGTTCTCCGCTTGAAATATTTTCGGATTTGATGCGTTCTTTCTGTCATTCAAGGCAGAGCCAAGGAACCGGCTCGGTTCATTTTCGAGTTTGGTCTTTGTTCCACCACGTGGACGGAAGACCACCACGCTTGGTGCGGCAGCGGTTACACCAGTGAGAATGTCAGCCACACTGTCAACTGCGTTCTCTTTAGATGCTTGAGCCATCTTGGTTTCACCGATTGCTTCAAGAATGCTGACGGGTAGATAGGCGTCCTCTTTAGTAACTGAGGGGAGCAGCCCCTCTGTTGCTCCAACTACATAAACCTTGTCAAAGGTCAAAAATCTGGACGATGCGATGTCTCCAACCAATACACCGGTACTTAGGTTGCCGTGCGTAACCGCTTTATCCCCAATCTTTGTTCTAACCATGTTTCTCAGATTCATGACTTCATTTACAAAGTTGAAACTACCTATGCCAGAAAGTAGAGGTTGCAACTGAGTCATTTCTCCCAATAGGAGTCCTCTAACCCTCCGCCAAGAGTCGTCCTCTATAGAGCCTTCTACTATTAGTTCTGATTGGGCATACATCATTTCAAGAAGAGTCCAAATAGATCTTCCCAGCTGTTCCCAATCCTTTGAACTGCTTATTGTCTCAAGTTGGCTCTCAAAGGCAACTAAGAACTGTTTCAATTCCGAAGCTAGCGAGTTTTCCGGATCAAAATCGTTTTCCGCGATGTCATCGAGGATTGAAGTCCAAAGTGCGCAATCAGAATAGATTTCTTGCTTACGAATCCACCTACGAACTCGTGCAAAGTCAATAGCCATTGCAGGAAAGGACAGGTGTCCGTTTTCAATGAGTCTCATAAGCTTCGGGCGGTCTAGTCCGCTGAACTGATTGTTGCGTTCTGAAAGAATCTCGAGGACTAAATCCAACCCTCTACAAATTACAGAGCTTTGGAAATAGGTTCTACCCTTTCCATGCCACTGTATGCCTGAGGCATCAAGGTCATCTCGAAGCTGATTTCCATACTCCGATTCGTCAGGATAAAGAACTGCGATTCGATCGGCTCGTACCGTCTTCAGAGACTGCATTAAGTCTCTGGTTAGCATTGAGACCTCTAAGGAGGGGTCAGGTGAAGAAATCAAGACAGTGTTATCAAAAGAAAGAGGTTCCCTTGCTTCTGCGACTACCTGCTCAAAATTTACGACAGTGATGTGATTGCTTAATTCCTCGAGCAATCCAACTAAAGAGTTTGCAGGGGCGGAAAGCATGTTGAGTATTGTTCCAACCTGACTATTTATAGAGCCAAGATGGCTTCCAGATAGTTTGCCTGCAAGATCTGAGCACACAGATGCCGCACTGTCTAGCTTTATGTATCTTCTTGCGGAAAGAATCAGCTCAAACACATACCTTTGCGTCGAAGTGGTGGAAGCGCTGTCACACAGGGATTGCACCGATTCAGTTGTGACAAACTGCAGCTTTCTAAACACCTTTGCAACTGCTGACGCTGTAGCCATAGATTGTTCTGAATCATCACCGACTTGTTCCTGATTCATCAAGAAGAAAATGATGGCCTCTAGATATTCCGTCTTTGGTTCGCGGAAACCCACGTTTGAAACGATTCCTGACAATTTGGACACCAGATCGATTGGAGTCATCACATTGAAATTTGCGATGGCGATAGTCGACTTGCTTGCAGCAAGTTCAATCAACTGCCTTCGAATGAGAGTGCCTTGTAGCGGGTTATCAATCAACAGAGTGACTGCTTGAAATGGGTTTTCGGATTTGGCCTCTAGAGCGGCATCAAGCAGCTTCCCTTGCAAATCATGATTGTCAGAAAAGGCCACGTATCCCAAGGCATTCGTCGTCATAAATCCCTCACTCTGAAACCTGCTCGGTCAAGATCAACCTGTCGTTGAATTACCTCAAGATTACAGGCAACCGCCGACAGAGCGGTGGCTCTAGGATGGTCATGTATCTTGCATTCGGGAACATCGAGAGGAATTCAATTGTCTGACGCAAACAAAGTTGAGTGGTCCATTGGCCGAAGTGCTGTAGAAGAGTTCGCTACACGAACATTCTCAGAAAAAGAGTGGGCAGTTGTTGCCAGCGAGATCGAAAACATTTTGGACCACTATTTTTGGACCGACTTGCCTTTTGTAATAGACCAACTTCCTGATCTTGTTGCAGAGCATGAGCTTTGGGGCAAAACGGCGAAGAACAAACCTGGCTCGACCCAGGACTAGATTTCATTGGAGACGTTTAGCGACGGCACTAGATTTGGAACTGATAAGCACAAGCGATATTGGAGGATTCATGGACTCAACGCACGCATTTAGCTTATTTGAGAAGTACGTTGCCTTAATTCAGACGTACGGGAGCTTTGAATACCTCGAGGAAGATGATGTAGCTCAGACGGATTCAAAACTAATTTGGAGCTCGTGTTCTTTTGATGACGGTGGACATATCATCAATGGATATTCCCAAAGCAGCGCAGTGGACTTCTATTGGAAATCCTCAAAACCATGTGAGCTTGAACCATTCAAGGAAGACGTCATTGAAATCTACCT
>Ga0078894_10004091_pt1 | contig 11118 bp, 15 predicted proteins | sample LauGreSu1BDMLBSD_2_FD_67506 | JGI IMG/M metagenome (GOLD analysis project Ga0078894, IMG submission 67506) | Freshwater lake microbial communities from Lake Michigan, USA - Su13.BD.MLB.SD (version 4) (version 4) | ecosystem: Environmental > Aquatic > Freshwater > Lake | place: Lake Michigan... | reverse complement strand
GGACTGACCTGTGGTGCTGAGCATACCGGCACGGACGGAAGTCTTGTAGACTGGACAGCTGTACTCCTCCGGATCAGGTTTGTAGTCTTCAATGGGCTTAAACCAGATTAAAGGCATTTTGTTGTACATTTCACTGGGGAACTGGTCCGCCACAACTTGATTTTCGCGGTCCCAACGAGCACCGTCCATGAAAAGCCCGTAAATATAAACACCATCTTCTGGGGATTCTTCAACTTCAGATGGTTCTTCCTCTGGCATGATCTGGAAAGAGAAGGAAAGCTTATCAATAGCAATTTTGTAGTTTCTGGCATGAGTTTGAAGACATCCAGTCATGAAACCTTGAGGGAAGAAGAAACCTGGCATCCAGAAAGAGGTAGGCTGACCGTTAACAAGCCAGCTATTCATAAATTCTACTCTCAAAATGAGATCTTGATACCATGATGTCAATGGCTTGAGTGAAGGATAAGCAACTTTTTCCCAGTTCTTTGGAACCCTGCCATTTGTGAAGCTGCTGTACATAGCATCCAATTCTTCACTCATAACAATGAAACCCTTAATAGCCTTCTTAAGGAGAATGAGAGAGTTTCTCATGACAGTAAGGAGTTTATTGAAACGAGCAACCTCTTGGAGAAGCACTGTCGATAGAGAAGGGATCAATCCCTGCTTATCTTGCTTGAATAGCTCTTTCTTTCCATTAGCACGATCGATAAGAGGAGGCAGACCCTTCTTGAGCAATTTAGTTCTCTCAAGCACTATTTCATCTGGGGTCTTACCACCTGAGCTTCCTCCGATACGAGGCTGAATGCTGAGAATGGTATCGATAATCTTTTGGGACTCCTAGTTCTGGAAGGTAATATTGGCATTTTCGTGAAGACCGAAGACTTCTGGGTTCTCAACCAAAGGAAGCTTCTCAATGTAGTCCATGTAAACATCGATAGGACCATTAGTGGGCGCATAGTAAATGCCAGACTCAGAGAACTTGTAGCCATCTTCAAGAATCTCAGGATTAGAATACTTTCTGAGGAGAGTAATAAGGCAGCGGCGATCCCAATCGTCAGTGACACGACCACCGTAATTGATTTGTCCAGTGACGTAAAGCATGGCATCCCAAGGGATCTCCTCCTGCTCGTCGAGGAAGATCTTGAGCATGGTGGTGGAGGTCTCGAGGTCGGAGTCGTTGAAGTCGTATCTGATGTTCCAACCGAGGGGTCCGAACTTCCTTCTCTCTTGCAGGATGGCGTGGAAGAAGGAGAGACCGAAAACCAGCTTCTTCCAGGCATCTGCCTTTTTGCAATCGTTTAAGAAAGTGTCTGTGAAGTTCTGATAAGTACGCTTAAGATTTGCCCTCATACCTCTGGGTGGCTCAGTCGTGAGCTTGACACCGTTCTGAAGAACAGAGACTGGGAAATATTCTGCAGGCATGGAAGTGAGGAACAGGCGGAAATCGGGATTTATATCGTTCTCCTCAGCTGAGAAATTGATGACGATTGTTTCGAGCTGAGTCATCCAGGACTTGGCCAAGTGACAGTTCTGCAATAGAACCCAGTCACCGTTCTTCTTGCTGGCAGTGATCAGCTTTTCTGCCTTGGGGCCTTGACCCTAACCCAGAGAGATGACTTGAAGGCGCTCTGCATAGTTGCGTTCCTTAGCAAACTTAATGAGGGCACCAGTAGGGTCAGCACCTGCACTAAGCACGAATATAAGGGGAGTCTTAACGTCGGTGCCTTGATAGATGACGTCCATGGTTGCTGAGGGTGGCTCAACGAAGAACTGACCGATCTCCTATATTACATAGTTCTAGAAGGCAAAGAGAAGTTTTTCAGGTCTGAAAGCCTTTAAAACATTTAGTCTAGCAAAGTTGTCTAGCTTTTCATTCCACTCAAGTGGAAGAGGAGTAGTGTGAGGTTCAGCACAAGTTCCCCATTCTTGCCAGGCTTTCCACTGCTTAACAATAGAATCTGTAATTCCACCATAACTTTCTGGATCGTTAATATCCATGTAGTAGATCAAATCCCAGGAAAGAGGACCTAAAATCTTCGGGTCAGGATTTTCAGGTCTCTTCTTGAGTTCTTCTGGAGTGATAGGACCAGCACCTCTCAAAAGAAGGTTCCACTGAATCTCCTTGACCTTTTTGGAGTTTCTGTTGATACTGGTGATAATCAAGAATGAATAGATAATTTTGTGAGCCTCAAAAAGACCGCGAGAGACATTTGTGTAAATAATTCTTGTGATATTATCAATCAAAATGTCCAGTCTTGTATCAAGGTCAGCTGACTTTGGTGATTTCTCAATTGCGAAATTAAAGAGACGTTTAATGTATGATAGTGAGTATTGATACATGGGATCAATACCTGCAAGGTCTGCAATAACGAAGTACAGGATAGATCCACGTATAGCAACTGAACGATATTGGTTACGAGTTTGGTTGATCTCTTCTTCTACAACCAATGCAGTTGAAATACGCTCATTAATTTCTTTTGATGTGGCCTTTGAGTTTTCAAGGACATTAATAAGAGTATCTTCATCAAGAATCTGTTCCTCGGTGGATTCAGACAACAGCTTGAGAATTGTGTTTTCAATGTTCTTAAGAGTTCGTTGATCTTGATCCATACTGACGACGATTTCATCACGTTTCTGCTCAATTTCAGGCTTCTCCTGAATAACGACGTCACCGAGAAGCTGCTCCTCAAGACCCTGGAATGTGACAGTGAAGTTGATCAGGGTAACCTTGATACAAATTTCGGGGAGATAGTGAGGGTTAGGCATCTTGGTTGTCATGAAGAATCTGAAGTTGTCATCGTAGTCGACATTGGCATCACCGAGTCTCATCTGCTTAATGCCACCGCCAGTGTCAAATGCTTGCTTCAAGAGAATCGGATCGATAGCGGGATCTATGTACTCTTCAACGTCTTCTATAAGGACGGGTCTGCCGTTTCTGATACCGCCTCCAATCTCACGGAGGAAGTTGTTCTGACCGAATTTCATCAACAAAAGGTTGTTGTGCTTTTCCATATTCTTTATCCAACGGTTGGCCTACTGCTGTGGGTCAATACACAAAGCCCATCTCTGTGCCTTAGTTGCAAGGATACCATTTTCAATAGATACCTAATCAGTGGGTAAGCTTGCGATGTTCCAACCTCTAATTTGAACAGGATCTCCCATGATCTTAATCAACGAGAAGTCATTGCTAGTAGGAATATTCATAGCCAGGCATTTTTCGACCCACTTACTGACCATTCTCTGACGATAAACACCAGTAAAGGCACCAGTATAAGAGATACAAGCGCAAGAAAGGAAGACGTTACCGACAAGTTGTTCAATTTCAACTGAAATGTTTTCAACAGTCTGCTTCCAACGGACTCCTTCATCTGCAAGCAATACGACTAGTTTCTCAGCGCGACCCATTCTCTTATTGCAGCGGTCCATCTCATTTTCGAGCCTTTCTTTCTCATTTTGCATTGCAAGACAATCAGCCTCGAGCTTGGCAACAGCCTCTTTGACTTTGTTTACCTCAGCCATTTTTTAAGCAAGCTCGGCTTGAGCAGTGGCAAGGACACTCTGCACTTCTTCGTATTTCTTTTTCTTAGGTTCGACTTTCTTAATAACAATCTAGAATTTAGACACAGACAGGCACCAGATACAGAGAACTTTAGCGGCACCTGATTTTTTGCCGACATCAACGGGGTCAAATTCTGCCAAGCTTAAGTAGTTCTTTCTCACCTTAGCAAGGACTGCTTCAGAAGTCTTGGAAACATCATAAGTGAGAAGACGGTTCATGAAGGCACCTGTATCACCGAGCACTGCCTTAATTGCGTTCCAGTCAGTCTTTTCACTCAAAAGAATCATAACAGCCTCCATGACCATGACGACAGCCTTCGGAGGATTAGGGAATGACTTGATTTCGACGATTGAGGCCTTATCAAGTGACTTTAGCGCCTATTCAGCTGCCTCAAGTTCGGGTTTAGCAGCATTAAGATCTGCTTCAGCATCATCTGAAATAGCCTTGGCTTCAGCAGCTTTCTTGTTTACAATTTCGGCCTCAGCAGACACTACACGTTCTTTCTCGTTGGCAACGAGTTTATCAGCATTGACTCTAACTAATGCTACCTTAAGATCTTCAGATTTCTTGGCAAGCATAGGCTGGAGTTCGGTAAGTTTAATTCTAAGCTCGGCTATTGACTTATTGGTATCATTGAGTTTCTTGAGACCAGTTGCAAGACGATGTCTATTGGTATTGTACTCGACTCTTTTGATATCGAGGGTGCTCAAATACAGGTTAATCAAATCAAGATAACTCTTCGGAGTTGTATAGATCTTTCTTCTCAATTCAGCGTAGAAGATATCTGCGGATTCCTCAACACTAGTATGAATTTACATGCACATTTCTGAGAGAGCCTGTCTCACATCGTCGTTAGGAAGCTCAAGCTCCTTCAAGAATTCGGAAGACACATACAACAGTGCCTCTTCGGGCCATCTGGAGAACCAGTCGAGTGTGCAGCAGTTGACAAGAGATGGGAACATACGGCAACGAACTCTTAGAGTGTCACCAACGGGAGACATGCACAGGCAAATGTGCAGGTTGTCTCTGATTCTACTGATGAAAGTCTGGTTTATGATCTCCAAGGTGTCAACCTTTTTCATTTCAATTACGACCGGGCGCATTCCATTGGTGATTTTGTCCTTGTCCTCAGGAGCCCACAGGTTAGGGATTTCACCAGTGTTCAACAAATTGTTGATATCTTCAATAAAGGACTCTGAGATAATCTAAGTGTCGGTCATCATGAAGCAAATAGGTTTGCCGTCGATACCGCTGGTAAACATTAGATCCTTCATGAACTCTTTAAATTGGTCGGGACCAAAATTCTTGGTGATTTCAATCATTCTGAATTGGATAGCTCTCATGTGAGATGCAAGTCTGGTCAAAGACTGCTTTCCAGAGCCACCAACACCGATCAACATAATGTTACCTCTTGGCTACTTGAGGGTTCTTGAGATACGTAGCAAGTGCTCAATGGCATCTTCGAAGAACACAAGATTCATCTTGTTGCTGTAAGTGCCGTTGTAGTCTTCGAGCATTCCAGTGAGGACCTTCATGAGCTTGTTTCGGTCCTTGATTTCTTCATAAAGTTGGACTGGAGCCTCAAGCTTAAGGAGATCACCGAACATGATTTTTTCCTTAACAAAGATCACGTCATGCTCCATGTTGATTCTAAAGCATCTGTTTAGAAGCTCAACAACTAAATGGGTGAACCAAGCCTTGTCTTCGTTATTGATAAGACGATCATAGAATACTCTCTAAGATTCATTTACCCACAGTCTTGCCATTATTTCGGGGTTTTATACTGAGATTGGTTTTGTCATCAAGACTCCCTGGAACACCTTTGACACGTCTCTTAGATTGAAAAGATAATGGAACTTGGCTGGGGTGGGTCTAAGCTCCTCAGCAATTCTGTTGTAGATTTCAATAGTACCATCAACCAATGCAGTATCGAGTTTTTATACAGTGTCAGGGAAACCGGCTTTCAGGAATCCTTGGACGATTGAGCCGAATATCTTTTTCAGGGTTGCTGAGTCAGCGTTAGGAACGCAGAACATGTTGAAGTGACGACTGAATCTCAGGGTAATGGGTGAGCGACCACCACCTGGAGGAGCGGCAGCAGCTACGAGAGTGGTATCTTCTACATCCTTCCACATCCACTCATCTCTGTCATAGAGTCCCTTCATGTCAATGAACAGCCTCAACAGCTCGATGGGAGGCTGGGCGCCATAGGTCTCTGTGGCAGGCATGTTGATATCGTCAACAAAGATGGCGATCTTCTTGCCTGGGGCAGCACCGAAGAGGGTACGCTTCTTTTTCTCAAGCTTGCCCTCGATTGCCTGCTGAGTTCTCATTGAAGAGGTTTGAGCTGAGAAATTAATGAAAATAGGAACGATGTCCTTCTCCTCTTGGAATCTCTGCAAGCTATTCTGGATGATGACAGATTTACCGACTCCGGAAAGACCAGTGAAGAAAGAGGGTTTCTCTCTGCTTAGGAGAAGCTCCAAACAGAAACTGTGACGATAACTGTCGTTTGTTGGGACTAGCAACTCGAAGTAGGGGACTTCTCTATCGTAGACGAACTGAGGGACCTTGGAAGACCAGGGCTTGAAGGCCTTCTCCTTTTTCATGTCGTAGAAATAGTCATAGGCAGAGCCGCCCTGAGGGATCTGAGCGCCCTTGAAGAGCTCGCGGGCGATATCATCGAAGCGTTCCTTGCTTCGCTCATCGAGGGAAGCGCCCATGCCCCAGATGTAACTCCAAGCGTAGCAGCAGTTGAACAGCTTCTTTTTCTCGTCATCGGTGCCCTTGAAGCCCATGTTGGGGTTCAGGTACACCTCGAGGAAGTTACAGATAGAGACTACTTGCTGCAGATCGACTGTCTTCACCGGCTCAGACAGAGTGTCTCTGATCTTCTCCAGACCAATGTCGATGGTTGCATCGAAGTTGGAATAGATGAATTCTCTCAAGTTGTCTGACAGGATTTCATCGTCAAAGAAAGTGTACAACCAAGTTCTCACAAAAGGTCTCCAACCTAGCTCTTCATAGGTTAAGTAAACCATACCGCAACGAGAGACAGTAGCTGGAGATGCGACTGCAAGATCTTACACTTCAAACAGGATTCTCATTTAAGCTCTTAGCTTGATTCTTTGGCCGTTAGCGAGACAAAGAGTCATGTTGTCATCGAGGACAGTATTCATGTTTTCGATCCAGAGGGCATCGACGGGGCCGTCAAAAACAATCCAGGATTTGTCCTCAGTGGTCTCGATGGCTGCAGCTCTCATCATTTTTGACGCTAGACCGTCATGCCATTCCTGAGAGATCGGGTTCACTTCTCCATACAGTTCTCCCATTGTAATTGCCTTAGGGTTGAAGATAATTTTCTTGACCATCTGGAAGCGGTCGTCCTTCGATCCCTTAACCTTAAGGGAAGTCATGACATGCTCAAGGACTTTGTAACATGTGGTCTTTCCTGCGCCGGTGGGACCCACAAGCATGACACCAAAACGGACATTGAATGTTTCGAACAGCTAAATCGTCTTCAGGATAAAAATTTGATGTCTCTGAAGTTTGAAAACATCGATCGTTTCCTCGATCTGGGTCAGGAGCTCACCGTAATCGGGGTCTGTAATTTCAATTGATGGGAACAAGTCCTAAATGATAGCCGCAAACAGAGGCAGATCATCCTTCAAGAATTTCGGCACGTTTGAATCACGCATAGCACGGATGAACACAGCATCCTCATTAAGAGTTGGGTTGGCTCTCTTCAGTGTACCTGCCATGACAAGTACTGACTTGACGGCTCTCATACCGAAATCATAATGATCTTGTTGGGAAAGCTGCTCTGATGACAGTTTATAAAGCATGACCATCTTCTTGGATAGAGTCTTAGTGTTTCCAAAACCTTCAGCAAAAAGCATGATCTCAGCAATGAGACCATAAGATGGGATCATCATAGCGACTGGTCTGAAAAGCACTTTCAGGTTATCTGGAAGTTCAGTTCTTCCAGCGTATCCGGGGTTCATAGTAATGTGGACACCAAGGTCAGGCTTTAGAGGGATATCTTTTCCTTCAAACTGGAACTGAGGGAGACCTCTAAGGAGACCTTCTCTAATTGTGAGCATCTGCTGAGCAATAACGGATAAGACTTCAATATCGATTCTGTTGAACTCATCGAGACAAGTCCAGGCACCTTGTTGACAAAGACCACTAAATAGTCTACCCATCATTTTATAATCGACTTGATCGGAGCAATTGAACACAATACAAAGAATACCAATAGCTTTTGCTAGATCTTTTGTTGATTCTGTCTTTCCAGTACCAGCAGGTCCGGCAGGGTTAGCTCCAAGCTTAATATGAAGAGCTCCAGTAATAGTGATCCAGCAACGATCTGTCAAGGGAGTAATAACCAAACGAGAAGTGGCACCCATATATTCATAGCCGTATTTGAGACAGGCGCTGACCTGTTTGACTCTGCAATCATCAGCTTCTTCATCCCAATAGTATCTGAGCTGTTGTTACCAGGCAAAATCATAGATAGAACTGACATTACCCTTAATCAAATCTTCAACAATATCACGTGCGTGTACATCAGTGGTGACAAGAGCGACAATAATCTTTCTTTGAAGCGATGTCAGTTTGCCTCTGACGAGCTCAGTAAGTTGACCGAGTTGTGATTCATTGGCTTCGTACCACTCTTGGAGAGCGAAGGGGTTTGAAGACATGTCATTGATGGCAAACTCAGTTGAGCTGCACCACTAAATTTGAGCGATGGTGGCGACAACTTGACCGTAGTGAGACAAGACCCAGTTCTTTCTTTCTTGGGTACCGTAGTCAGAGAGACCAGTCTTCATAAGTCTATAAAGGGTGTCCTTCATGCCACCCTAGACAGTTTCAAGCCACTGCTCAACCTGACCTCTGGCTTTGAGACCCTTGAGGAAATTAATCTTCTCTCCCTCATTTGAGAACATGGCAATAATATCAATGTCTTAGAACTCAAGTTTCACCAAGTTATCAAAGCAGGTCTTTAAGTGCTGCTAGATTACATCCAAGTTCTAAGAATTTGCAAGAATTTCAAGAAGCTCATCATTTGACAAGAAATAGAAACGAGGGAAAGCGGAACGCTTATTCTCAAGATAATCTTCGAGCTTCTTTTGAATGTTGTCGAGTGTCTCGTTATTTGTCTTGAGCTGCTCAAGAACGCCAGCATTTTATTTGTAGAATCTCATGGCATTTGGCAACTTGTGAATCTTAGCCATGATATTCTTGAAGAACTTATCAACGACCTCGAATGCGTGAGTTTCAACTGGAAGCTGCTTCTTGATATCTGCAGCAGCGAAAATGTTCTCAAGGTAAATCCACTGCTTCTGGCAGAGAACCCACTCTTCTACGATTTGGGTAAGAGTGAAGAGGTCTTTCTTCCACTTCTCAGCTTCTGTTCTTAGAGGCTTCACATATCTGCTACCCAACACCATGTTAATAGTGGCTAAACCTTCGTCAAGTGCTTGGAAAAGAACATCGACCTCATCGATAATAAGAGCATCATTTTTGGCATAAGTTTTCACAACGAAATCTACTTTCTTCCAAGTATTATCAAGTTGATCTAGCTGAGCTCTCAGAGACTGCTCTTGAGAGGCCTAGGTTGAGATAGCTGTGATTTCCTCCTAGAATTAGACAGCATTTAAGTCAATCAAAGACTACAAAGTAAATTCTGGATCAGTAATGTTGAAATCTGCATTGATCTTATCCTTAATTTCTTTCCAATGATGCTCTTTTAAAGCATCATTTCTAAGGGCCACGACAATTGGCATTGCACCTTTAAATGTGTCTACTTAGTCCTTAAGTCTTCTTTGAATGGGATTATCTTCAAGGTTCTTCTCGAGACGAACGCATATCTTAGCATAGTAGTCAGCCTTCTGAGCGATCTCCTTGGCCTGGATGTTGTTGAACTGAGTCTTGATCCAGATTTCTTGGAGCTCCTCCCACTCCTTGAGGGAGCGCCACATAATGCAGCGGAGCTGTAAATCCTCACGGAGTGTGTCAAGTTCCTCGAAAACTGTCGGGTTCGTCTGCAATACTTCCTGCCACTGGTTGTACTTCTGGGAACGGTTCTCCAGCTCCTTGAACATAGCTTCCTTCTCATCAAGTATTTTGAGTATCTCAAACATGTTGGCATCTCCCTTGAGGAACTGAGGGTCGAGCATCTCCTCGTGAAGGTGATGTATCTGAGAGTTGAGTTGAGGGATGAGCTCATTGAGAGTTCTCTTGAAGGTTTCCATGGACCCTTCCTGCTGGCTCTCGACATTGCCCACGATGTTCGACAATTGAGATATCTGCTGGACACTCTCCGTAAAGTTGTCTTTATCTTCTTTCTTAACCTTCAGCTGGAATTCAGCCAAAGTGTTATAGATCTGTCCGAAGAGGTCCACACGATCACGCACGTTTTGGAAGTTCTCATTTACATAGGTAAGATGTCCATTTTGCTCAACGAACTCTTCAACATTAGTGACTGGCTTGGAAAGATTTGAAATGGCTTTGCGAAGCCATTTCTTCGATTCATCAGTTCTTTCACGGATGATCTTAGGGACTAGGGCCTCAATTTGGGCAATATAGTCCTTTGGGGTTGGCAGTAGAGTTGATCTTGTCCCCTTGCTATCAATCTGGAGGAGACCAATATCAGTCATTGATGGAAGATTAGAACTGAAGAAGGTATGGTAGTAGTTGAATAACTTTATAGTACTAGCCAAGGATTCAACAGGGTTCCTTAGTCGCTCATGAACCAAGATGCCTAGGTCAACCTGCTTATTGCGCCAGTATATCTCAAGAAGCTCCTAGAATCTTGTCAAGAAAGTCATGACTTTATCAAAAGCGCTTTCAATAATATCTTGAATCATGGACTGTTGTTAAGTGTAATAAAGATTTTCACTAACCCATGAGAAAGGATTTAAGTGCTCATCATCGTGCTCTTCCCAAACATCACCAACAATATCGTCCCACTCTTCAAGAGCATCAGCATAAGGTTAAAGGTCAGCATGTTTACTCCATCTCTTGAAGTTTTTAATACATTCAAGACCCTCAGAGAAGCAATTTATGACACTTTGAATGTAATCATTAGCGCTTGGCCTCATCTAAAGCCAATATTTTTAGATTCCAGGGACAACGGACTTGTACTTAATCTCAGCAACATTAGTCTTTTCAGCTGCTGCACCGTCTCCTGCACCATCATCTTCCTCTCCCTTAACCTTTTCGGGTTCTAACTCAAGATGACAGAGAAGGTCGAAATCAGAATCCTTTGACGTTCCACGTGGTGGCAGAATGAACTCTTCACAAACGACTTTCTTGACTTCATTTGCAGGAATTGCTACTCTGTCGTTAAGAGTTAATTAAACGCTGAAAAGAGGCTCACTACCTCTTTGGGGAGGAGCTGGCTGTCTCATGGCTTCATCGAAATCCATGGTCATTACCTTTTGCATGTCGCAATTCTCGTCTAAGGTCTGTAATCTTTCAATCAAGTCTTTAACTGACCCGATATAGATATTAGCAAGTGATTCAAGAGACAAGAAATCCACTAGATATGCAAA
>Ga0078894_10004090_pt1 | contig 11120 bp, 5 predicted proteins | sample LauGreSu1BDMLBSD_2_FD_67506 | JGI IMG/M metagenome (GOLD analysis project Ga0078894, IMG submission 67506) | Freshwater lake microbial communities from Lake Michigan, USA - Su13.BD.MLB.SD (version 4) (version 4) | ecosystem: Environmental > Aquatic > Freshwater > Lake | place: Lake Michigan, USA... | reverse complement strand
AAAAATTATACAGTTCTCTATAAAGAATAAATTAGTCATCCTTTTAGGGCTTTTTGCCTTGATTATGGGAGGCGTTTATTCTATTTCTAAATTACCCATTGACGCCGTTCCAGATATTACCAATAATCAAGTATTGATCATTACATCAGTTCCAAGTGCAGGTGCGCCTGATGTGGAAAGATTGATCACTGTGCCAATAGAACAAGCGACTCGGAATATTCCTGGTATGATTGAGCAACGCAGTTTTTCCCGATTTGGATTGAGTTTAGTGACCTTGGTATTCAATGATGCTATTGATATTTATTGGGCAAGGCAGCAGGTTTCCGAACGTTTAGTGACCGTAAAATCTCAAATGCCTGAGGGGATGGGTATACCTGAACTAGGACCTTTGACAACTGGGTTAGGCGAAATCTATCAATATGTGGTAAGACCCAAGAAAGGGTTTGAAGGAAAGTATAGTTTAACTGAATTGAGGACAATGCAGGATTGGATTGTTCGTAAACAGTTATTGGGCACACCAGGCGTGGCGGATGTGAGTAGTTTTGGAGGAGCAGTGAAACAATTTGAAGTGAGTGTGAATTCAGAGCTACTAAAGCAATATGATTTATCAGTCAATGATATTTATACTGCTTTAAATGACAATAATCAAAATGCAGGTGGTGCGTATATAGAACATGGTCCAGGTGTACTATTTATTAGAACAGAGGGGATGGTAGATAGCATGGATCAGATTGCAAGTATTCCGGTAAAGACTTTATCAAATGGGACGCCTTTATTAATTAGAGATGTGGCCCAAGTTCAATTAGGTGAAGCAACTAAATTTGGGGCAACAGCCTATAATGCTGATGGAGAAGTTGCTGGCGCAGTCGTAATGATGTTAAAAGGGGAGAATAGTAAGCAAGTGATTGCGGATATTAAAACCAAGATTGCGACCATTCAGGAGACCATGCCAGAAGGGGTTGTGATTGAGCCATTTTTAGACCGAACTAAAATGGTAGACAATGCCATAGGCACAGTCACTAAAAATTTATTAGAAGGGGCATTGATTGTCATTTTCATTTTAATATTATTCTTAGGCAATTTAAGAGCTGGGTTAGTTGTTGCATCCGTGATTCCATTATCCATGTTATTTGCTTTTATATTGATGCACCTGTTTGGGGTGAGTGGAAACCTAATGAGTTTAGGTGCTTTAGATTTTGGATTACTTGTGGATGGGGCTGTCATTATTGTAGAAGCTGTATTGCATCAGTTATACCATAGTTCTAAAAAAGAGGGTAGCAATCAATTGGATAAACAAGAGATGAACACCATAGTGGGTCAAGTATCTAATAAGATGATGGGTGCTGCTGCTTTTGGACAAATCATCATTTTGATAGTATACTTGCCAATTTTATCCTTAACTGGTATAGAAGGTAAGATGTTTAAACCAATGGCACAGACTGTTTCCTTTGCTTTAATTGGTGCGTTCATTTTGTCAATTACTTATGTGCCAATGATGAGTGCATGGGTATTGAACAGAAATAGGGTGCAAAAAGAAACAATGACGGACAGGTTTATGCAAAAGTTAGAAGCCTTTTATGAACCATTATTAACCAAGGCTTTGAAAATTCCAAAGCAAATTGTTGGATTAACCATCGCATTATTTATTGGGTCAATCATTTTATTGACTTCTTTAGGAGGTGAGTTTATTCCAAAATTAGAAGAAGGAGACTTTGCAGTAGACACTAGAGTACTAAGTGGAAGTTCTTTAAATACGACATTAGATGCTACGCAGAAGGCCTCTAAATTATTAATAGGCCGTTTCCCTGAGATAGAAAAAATAGTGACTAAAATTGGAGCTGGTGAAATTCCAACAGACCCAATGTCTATGGAAGCTTCGGATTTAATGATTATTCTAAAGGATAAAGAGGATTGGGTATCCGCAAAAACTTTTGATGCATTAGCAGATACAATGGGTAAAGTAATGGCTCAAGTGCCTGGTATTACATCAGGTTTTCAATATCCTGTACAAATGCGATTCAATGAATTGATGACAGGTTCAAGACAGGATGTTTCTTGTAAAATTTTTGGTGAAAACTTAGATAGTTTATCAAAGTATGCAGCATTGATGAGTTCAATTATCAATCAAGTAGAAGGTGCAAAGGATTTATATACTGAAACTGTAACCGGCATTTCTCAAGTAGTGGTTCATTTTAATCGAACAGCCATTGCAAATTATGGTGCGAATATAAAAGAAGTCAATCAGGTCATCCAGTCAGCTTATGCAGGTGGGGTTGCTGGTAAAGTATTTGAAGGCGATAGAAGATTTGACTTGGTGGTGAAATTAAATGCAGCTCAAAAGAAAGATTGGCAGCAAATTAAAAATTTGATGGTAACTGTAGGCAATGGTAAACAAGTGCCCTTGTATGAGCTTGCTGAGGTAAAGATGGAAGAAGGTCCTTATCAAATACAAAGAGAGGACGCAGCAAGGCGAATTGTTGTTGGTTTCAATGTAAGAGGAAAAGATGTGAAGACGGTGGTGACAGAAGTACAAGAAAAAGTTAAAAAGTCCATTCAATTTCCTCCAGGCTATTATGTGGTTTATGGTGGACAATTTGAAAATCTAGAACATGCTGTAAGTAGGTTACTCATTGCTGTTCCAGTGGCTTTATTATTGATATTAGTGATGCTGTTTTTTGCATTCAATAATATTAAACATTGTTTATTGATTTTTTCAGCAATTCCTTTTTCAGCAATTGGCGGTATAATTGCATTATGGATAAGGGGTATGCCTTTTAGTATATCAGCTGGTGTTGGCTTTATAGCCTTATTTGGTGTAGCTGTATTGAATGGAATTGTATTGTTAACAGAGATGAATAAATTAGCGATGGAACCCAACAGATCAATTCTAGATATCATTGTAACCGCAACTAAAACAAGATTAAGACCTATTTTAATCACCGCGGCTGTGGCTTCTCTGGGGTTCATACCAATGGCATTGAGCAGCGGTGCAGGAGCGGAAGTTCAAAAACCATTGGCCACAGTGGTCATTGGAGGCTTATTGTCAGCGACCCTTTTAACATTATTTGTATTGCCTATATTTTATCAATTGTTTGAAAAGAAAAGATTGGGCCAATCAACTATTGCAATTATTTTATGCATCATTGGATTGAATGCAACTAGTTTACAAGCACAACAATTGACTATCAAAAAGCCATTGGTAAAAGTGATTGAGCAAGTTAAGTTGGTATCTCCAACCTTAAAAACGACCGAAGCCCAAATTGCATATTATAATGTACTTACAAAATCAAGCTTCGATCCGGCTAAATTATCACTCAGGGGTGAATTAGGCAATGTGAATAGCAGTTTCAATGATTCTAAATATGCAGTGGAGCAAGTATTTGATTTACCACAAGTGTATCAAGCGCAAAAAAACTGGTACAATTCAATTCGACAAACCTATAGCTATCAGGCAGTATTAGATGAAAATTTTATCAAACATGCTGTTGAACAGTTATATATACAGTTACAATTTCAAGTGGCTAAGGGTCAGTTGATAAATCGCCTTGATTCTATATATACGAAGCAATTGGCAGCCGTAGACGCAAGATTTAAAGCGGGTCAAGACAACGGATTGGAGCAATTGAATATGCAAAACTGGGTAAGTCTACATCAGCAGTTAAAGATAAAAAATCAAAATGAGCTAGTTGGATTGCAAAAGCAGTTTAGTGTTCTTTTAAATGAGACAACATTGTTTTTACCAGAGGAAGAGTTAAGTTTTGATCCTAAGCTAATTGATACCGCGGTAGATCAAGCACATCCGATGAATTTGTTCTGGATGCAAAAATTAAAATCTGCCATCGCAGAAACTGATGTTGCAAAGTCTAAAATTCTACCTCAAATAGCAATGGGCTATACGAATCAAAGTTTTAGAATGAATCCAAATGATCAAAATAGGTACAATTCGGTCAATGTAGGTCTTAACGTTCCATTGTTTAGATCGGGATTAAAACAGAAGGTGAAGGCAAGTCAAGCGAATGAAACAGTGATATTGCATGAAAAAGAAAAAGCAATGCAAGACTTGAACTTGCAAATTCAAAAAGCTTGGACCAATTACCAACAAACAATCGAGTTGTATCAGCACATGCAAAAAGTTCTTATCCCTAATGCATCTAAAATGTCTAACATGGCTAATTTCTCTTTAAAAGAGGGACAAATTAGCTATATGGAATGGTCTGATGCTATGGCTCAAGTGCAACAAATTGAATTACAGGCGTTAGAGTCGCTAGAATTATTAAATTTAAATCAATCCACATTGTATTATTTATTATCTAAATAATATGTCAATTAGCCTAAGATGAAAACAATCTTTACATTTTTATTTACTACAATTATTTTATCTAGTTGTGGAACTAAGCCAAATCCAACAGCAGTGAAGGAGGAAGCAGCCATTGCTATTGAATCAAATCAGATAAAACTGACCAAAGAGCAAGCTGCACTTGCACAATTAGGATTTGCCTCTATACAACAGGGTAAAATGAAAGGCATTGCGCATTTAAATGGTGTAGTGGATGTGCCACCTACTGGAATTGCATCAGTCAGCATACCAATGGGGGGATATGTTCAAGATATTAATTTAATTCCAGGTACTTATGTAAAAAAAGGGCAGGTATTGGCTACTGTAAAAGATCCAATGTATGTTCAGTTACAAGAAAATTATTTAGCTGCTAAAGCAAAATTAGTTTACTTACAGCAAGACATTGATCGTCAAAAAACATTATTGACACAAGAGGCTGTCAGTAAAAAAGGGTATCAACAATTGCAGGCAGATTTTGCAACCAATCAAATTCAAGTGAAGGCTTTGTCTGAGCAATTAAAACTAATCAATATACAGCCAGATAATTTGACTACAGACAAAATGACGAGTTTGGTACAATTGATCGCCCCAATTAGTGGTTACATTACAAAAGTAAATATCAATAGAGGAAAATATGTAACGCCTTCTGATATATTATTAGAAATTATGGATCCTAATGATATACATGCAGCGATTACAATTTACGAGTCTGCTATTGCTGGCTTTAAAGTAGGTATGAAAGGAACCGTTTCCTTAACACAGGATCCAACAAAAAAGTATCCTGTTTCAATTTTAGCAGTATCTCATAATATCAATGAAGACAAAACAGGTTTATTGCATTGTCATTTTGAAAAAATACCAACAAATGTATTACCAGGCATGTTTTTGTCTGCAGATATTGTGGTTGAAACCAATGAAGCCGTTTTAATTCCATCTGAGTCCGTACAAAGATTTCAAGGCAAGGATTTTATATTTTTACAATCTGCAGAAAATGAGTTTCAAGCGATAGAGATTCAAGTAGTTCAAACCAATACAGAGTTTGTGACTGTCAGTAATGCAGATGCTAAGTCTTGGATAGGAAAGTCAATTGTTGTAAAAAATGCCTTTAGCTTATTAGGTATGATGATGAATAAGTCTGAATAATTTTTATTGCTCAAAATAGCTGATACTGCCACCTATCCAGGTGGCAGTATCGTTATAGCTCACACCAATCATTGTACCTTTGCTGATTCTAGTTAAGTTATTGGTAGCCACGTATCCATTCAATTGATGATCCCAGAAATAAAATAACCTAATTTCTGCTTTAGAAGGCCCTGAAGGGGTTTCAATGGATGCTGCGTAGGATACTTTTTTTTGTAAGACCCAGTTTTCTGGCTCATTGATTGCATTGATGGATTCAATGCTTAGATCTAGCATCACACCATGACCACCAAAGGAGAATAAAGGTTTACAAATATAATCGGCTAAATTAAGTGCAGTCTGTATTTTATTTTTTTTCCAATCAGATAAAAGGTAAGCCTCTGGTATTGCTGGATGGCTAAGTAAAGGCAGTATGTATTTACTAATTCTAAAAAAATGATGTGGATGATTGACCCAATCTATATTTTCTGCTTGTTCAAATAATTGAAATTGTTGAATCAAACTGGGTGCTTGTTGCATCAATTCGTCATACACAACCCGATTGTAAATGCGTTCAATTTTAAATTCAATTCCATTTTTTTGATAGAAAAGACTTTTGTCTTTTAGGTAAATTTCTGAAAGACAAACAATCGGCACATTGAACCAAGCTTCGGTTAGCAATAGGTCATGTCTTGTTTTTTGTTCGTAAGGCTTTATCTCCAATAAAATGGTATGCTTTTCTTGGTCGCCAAGTACCATTGTTTTTAAAAATTCAAGATAGCTTGTTTGGTTGTATCCATTCAAGAATGGACTAAATCCTTTTGGCATATCATAGGCCAATTCCAAAGCCTGTGTTTGTAATAACTCAAAAGCAAATAAAGAAGGGAATCCTTGCAATTCAATTAATTGAGGTTGGATGGTTCCGTCTTGTCCTTCTGCAATTGCAAAGTCAATCACGATACATTCGGGCAAAGCTTTTTCACCGGGTATATCCATTCCTTTTGGAATTGCATGGACTGTCTTAGCTGAGAAATTTGGATCAGTAATGAATTGACAAATGTATTCGCCCGCATCCATTAATTGTGCTTTAAAAATTCGATCTATAAATACCGGCGTTTCTGCAATTCTAAAAGGAATACGATCTTTAAATGGTGCATTTAAAATGGAAAGGTAATGTTGGTACTTTTCTTCAGTAAATTGGGCGTTAAATGCTGCTCTTATTGCTGGGATCATACATGCAGCATTTGGTTCAAAAAGTTAGGAATAAACCTATTACAGGTATGTTTAATTTTGGAATCGTCTTCTATGGATGCAATGATTTGATTCCATTTATCTTCACTAAAATCATTCAGCACGGCAGACTTGATGCTATCTGTATTAAAGTAGGTAATGAGTCTTTCTTTAGTTGCTTCTGGATGAAATTGAACACCAATCATTGTAGCATTAAATGCAACGCCCATCAAAGCTCTTTCATAGGGCAATTGAGGTCTTATTTTTTCTAATGCGATGATGGTAGCGCCCATTTTTTCAATTTTTTCATCGTTGGGTTCTGTAATTTGATACAATCTACTTTCTAAAGCAAAAAATGGATCTGGTAATTGGTCAAATATAGTATGTGGCGTAGTTGGATGAATAGGAAGGATACCCAGTTGCTTAGATTTTCTTAAACCAACTTTTCCGATACCAAAATGTCTACATGCTAATTGAAAACTATGGCAAATTAATAACACAGGTTTTTTTTGCGTCAACATTTGATCTAACCAATTGCAATAATCAATATCCCATTCTTGGTTTTCTGTATCAATAGGAGATCCTGGTCCACCGGAAGAAAGGTATATGTCATACCCATCCTTTGGTAATTCATTTTTACCACGAACATCAAATACCGTAGTAATAATTTCAACAGAATGCTTTTTGCTCCAATCTTCTAATATATCCATGATACAATCCAGCCCAACATTAGCACTGCCATCATACAGGTCTAGTACCGCAATATGTATTGGGGCGGACTGGGACATTATAAATAATTCAAATTGGTCTTAGGGCTTAATTGTAAAAGCGTTTCATACATTAATTGAATCGTATCAACGATGTCTTTTTTATGGATCATTTCAACAGTGGTATGCATATACCTAAGTGGTATAGATATTAAAACGGATGGACATCCGTCATTCGCATACGCAAAACTATCTGTATCTGTTCCAGTGCTTCTACTAAGTGTTCTAAATTGAACTGGGATCTTTTTATTTTTAGCAGTTTCTTCTACTATAGCTAATAATTTATTGTGGATGGCAGGCGCGTAGGCTAATGAAGGGCCTTTTCCACATTGAATATCTCCTTCGATTGCTTTATTGATCATTGGGGTATGCGTATCATGTGTCACATCAGTCACGATTGCAATATTGGGCTTAATTCTTCTAGCAATCATTTCGGCACCTCTTAATCCAATTTCTTCTTGAACAGCATTTACAATGTATAAGCCAAAAGGTAGTTTCTTTTTATTTTCTGAAAGCATTCTTGCCACTTCGGCAATCATGAATCCACCCACTCTATTATCAAAAGCTCTTCCAATAATAAAGTCATGAGCTAATTCATCAAAACCTTCTTCGTAGGTCACGACTGCGCCAATATGAATACCTAATGCTTCCACTTCTTTTTTAGATCTTGCACCGCAATCTAAAGTCAAATTGTCTACTTTAGGTTGTGGTTCTTTTTGTTCTGGATTGCTCATTCTCGTGTGGATAGCAGGCCATCCAAACACTGCTTTCACTGGACCTTTTTTACCATGAATCCAGACACGCATAGATGGGGCAATTTGATGGTCTACTCCACCATTGCGTTTAAGATGAATTAAACCTTGATCGTTGATATAATTTACAAACCAACTTATTTCATCTGCATGTGCCTCAATCACCACTTTGAATGGTGCATCTGGATTTATCACGCCTACAGCTGTACCGTAAGGATCTGTAAAAGTGGTGTCTACATACTTAGTCAAGTAATTCAACCAAATTTTTTGACCACTGGTTTCAAAACCTACTGGTGAAGGATTATTGATATACTCTTTTAAAAACTGATAAGAGCTTGGATTAATCAACTCATTTTTCTTAGAGCTACTTACTTTATTTGTAGTTGCTTTCTTTGTACTTGCTTTTTTTGCTATTGCTTTTGCCATAAGGAAGTGTTTAATTATAACCCTTGCAAGATACTACATTCTGTATTTATTAATACATTTGTAGTAAACCTAGGTAGTATGAATGGTGAAACTTGGAACATGGAGGATTTAAAGGACTTGGCACCCTCCAATTTCTTGCACACTGCCTTAGCGCTCATGCATTATCAAGCAAAAAATAATGGGGTATATAGTGAGTGGATTCAGTCCATGAAGGTGCAATTAGATACTGTAAATTGTCTTGAGGAAATCCCATTCTTGCCGATCCATTTTTTTAAGACACATACTATTTTTTCTGGCATTGAATGTCCTAAATTTCATTTTGAAAGTAGTGGTACCACGCAGGATATTGTAAGTAAACATTTTGTAAAAGATCTAAAGGTCTATGAAGAAAGTTTTATGTGGTGCTTTGAACAATTTTATGGTGCTCCAAAAGAATGCTGCATACTTGGTTTATTACCCAACTATTTAGAGCGACAACATTCTTCTTTGGTTTACATGACAGATCATTTGATCCAAGCAAGTGCAAATCCAAATAGCGGCTTTTATTTATACGATTTTGAAAAATTGAATGATACCTTGGCTGCATTGGAAAAGGAACAACAAAAAACATTATTAATTGGAGTTAGTTTCGCTTTAATGGATTTTGTAGATGCGTATCCTCAAAAATTGAAGCATACAATGGTGATGGAGACAGGAGGGATGAAAGGCAGAAAGCAAGAATTAACAAAACCTGCTTTACATCACTATTTAGCGAATGGGTTTGGTGTTCAAAACATCCATTCTGAATATGGCATGACGGAATTATTAAGTCAAGCCTATTCTAAAGGTGGAGGTATCTATCATTGCCCTCCTTGGATGAAAGTGTTGGTCGCGGATGAGTCTGACCCAACGGTCTTAAACGCAACGGGTAGGGGCGTATTGCATATCATAGACCTTGCCAATTTCAATAGTTGTGCATTTATAGCCACAGAAGATATTGGCATGGTGTATTCAGACGGAAGTTTCGAAGTGATTGGAAGGCTAGACCAAAGTGCTAGAAGGGGTTGCAGCTTATTGGTTGTTTAAAATTAATGCCTTGATTGAATCAATAAAAATAGGGTTAATATTATAATTATAAATCCTTTTATCTGTTTCTTCTCTTTGTTTTACAACTAATAACTCGCTTGCTCTTGTAGCCAATTTGAATTTCTGGTTGATTCTTAAGAAATAATCGCTTCGACTTTTATTTTGTGTGATAGTGTCTTTTTGTTGCACCCCAATAATTTTATTGATCGCTTTGATACTAATTTGTTCATTATTGGTTTGTAACTGGTAAATCGAAAGAATTAACTCTTTTTCAATGGACGTCAAAGCGCTATAAAAATTTTTATACAAAATAGATTGTACCTCGACTGGCATTTTCTTCTTTTTAATTTTCTTATTATAAAAAGAAAAAATTAATAGGACTAGTAATACAATAAAAACGTTACCTATGAAAGGTCTTCCAGGTTCTATTTTTTTTAAAAGAGAAACAATAAAACTATTTGAATAAATGGGTTGAGCATTTAGATCAATAAAATCATTCATGCTTAAATCAATGGCCTCGTAGTTCAATACGCCATTGTCCTCAATTCGGATCAAGTAAAAATGGTTACCCATTACAAATTGGAACATATATTTAGGAGGATCCTTGTAAATTTTGAGCCATTTTTCCCTGAATTCAGCTTGTTTGTCTTTAACAAGTTTACCAAATTGGTTGGTTGAAAAATTAAGCCAATACATTTCTAAGTCAGAATGAAAAACAACATAAGGACCAAATATTGTTTTTAAATCCGTACTTTTTTCTACAATTTCTTTTAGTCTAGGATTGATTTTACCTAAATGCTTCCATGTTTTTTCTTTAAAGTCAAAAACGCTGCAGGTATCAGTCAAAGAGGTATTCAATGATGCAGGGAATTCTAATCGATTAATTGAATTGGATAAATAGAGTTTACCTTTTTCTTGGTCAGTATAATATATGATGCCTTTTTCAAAACTTTGATAAACGGGTAAGGGTTGCTTGGTGGTAAAAAACTCCCATTCATGTGTTTTCTTACTAAAAAATGTAAAATGGTTTTTTATATTCCAAAAACCAGTACCCCCGAATTGAAATAAGGTATCCTTGTAAAACAGGTTAATACAGCCAAAATTAGATCCTGCGTAAAATGTTGAATCCAGTCTAATTAGATCATAAATACCATTTCCTTGCTTTTGAATTTGATAGAGTCTTCCCGAGCCCATTAATTGCAAATAAATGGTATCCTTCTTTTTTAAAAGACTAGTACCATTTGTTAATTTGGTAGGCACCCCAAATCTGAGGTTTTCATTCAACAAATTAAGATTAAGGTCATTGACTGAATCTTTTAATATGAAATCTAGTAAAGCACGTTCAACCAAAGAAATGGGTTTAATGGATACATCTGACTGGCCAAAACTGTATAAATGGACAAAAGAGGATAATAATAATGTATA
>Ga0078894_10004089_pt1 | contig 11122 bp, 2 predicted proteins | sample LauGreSu1BDMLBSD_2_FD_67506 | JGI IMG/M metagenome (GOLD analysis project Ga0078894, IMG submission 67506) | Freshwater lake microbial communities from Lake Michigan, USA - Su13.BD.MLB.SD (version 4) (version 4) | ecosystem: Environmental > Aquatic > Freshwater > Lake | place: Lake Michigan, USA... | reverse complement strand
CTCAGCCTCATCGAGACGCGGCTCGAAATCAAGGTGCTTGCCGGTTCCATCGGGCAGCAGCGAGCCGCCGAGCGAGCCGGTGACGAACAGTCGATCGTTCGCGTGCCCGCCGGAACGAAGCACGGGATGCATGGCCTGCGAGACCGGCTCGGCCAGCACGGTCACCGACACGGTGAGCGGACCGGGGCCGCGATGCAGCGCCGTGTCGCCGCCCACCAGTGGTGCATTGAACTGCAGCGCGGTGCGACGCACGGCCTCCACCAGACGGCGAGCGAAGTCAGGCGTGACATCAGCCGGCAGCACGCAACTGGCAACCATCGCGATCGGTCGTGCCCCCATGCCGGCCACATCGCTGATGTTGCGAGCCACGGCCTTGCGACCAACCAGTTCAGGTGCAGTGCCCTTGGTGAAGTGCACGCCCTCGATCACCTGATCCACACCCACCAGCAATCCGTGCCCATGAAAGTCGAGCACCGCCAGATCATCGCCGGGCCCAGTGCGAACGCGAGGACCGAGCATGCGCGACTGATCGCGGATGTAGGCCAACAGGTCGTCCTCGCGGAAGGGTTCAGGCATGGGCGGGCTCCTGCCCGATTGTGCCATGCAAATGCCCCGCTGACGAAAGCACCTTGCCAAGCAGTGTCGCATGACGAGCGGTGGCCCCCTGTTCCCGGGCGATGACCGCCCTGCCGGCGGCCACCATCTCGCCGCGCGCGGTCGCATCGTTCAGCAACGCCGAAAGGTCGCGCACCAGCTCGCGGGCGCTGGTCACCCGCAAGCCCCCTGCCTGCACGAGTTTGTCGGCCGTGTCCTGAAAATCGCCGTGGCGTGGCCCGATGATGGTGGCCTTGCCAAGCGCCACCGGCTCCATCATGTCGCTGCCGTGCAGGGCGCCGAAACTGCGCCCCACAACCACCACCGTGGCCAGGGCATACGCCTTGCGCAATTCGCCGATGGTGTCAAGAAGGAAGCGGCCTGTCTGGCTGCCGCACTCGCCCCGACTGCGCCGCGCGCAACCCGGCAACGCGACGGCAGCGGCATCGAACCACTCGGGCTTGCGTGGTGCGCACAGCAGCTGCGCGCCCTCGGGCATGACGCCGTGCAGCAGCGCTTCCTCGCCGGGCGCGGTGCTGCCAGCCACAACCAGCGGGCGCGAAAGATCGATGCCCATGTCGGAGGCCAGCTGTTCGGCACCATCAACGGCGTCGGCGACCTGCGCGGTGTCCCACTTCATGGTGCCGGTCACGCACACGCGGTTGGCGGGAACACCCATGGCCACGAAGCGATCCGCGTAGTCCTGGGTCTGGGCTGCCACCTGATGCACCTGCGCGAACATCGGGCGCAGCACCCCGCGGGCAAGTCGATACCGCTTGAAACTGCGGGCGCTCAGGCGACCATTCACCACGCACACCGGAATGTGCCGCGCCGTGCAGGACTGCATGAAGTTCGGCCACAGCTCGAGTTCCATCAGGGCGACCGCGGTGGGCTGCACGCGATCGAGGAAACGCTTGACCGCAAAGCCGGCGTCAAAGGGGTAGCGCACAACCGGAATGCGCTGACCGAACAGCTGCATGGCGCGCGCAAAGCCCGTGTCGGTGGTGACGCAGAGCACCACATCGCCGCGCGCCGCCATGGATTCCACAAGGCCGCGGGCCGCGTTCACCTCACCAACGCTCACCGCGTGAATGAGAAGGCGCCCGCCTGCACCCGGCGCGGGCAAAGCACAGCCCTGCCCCAATCGCGCGGCCCAGTCGGTGCGATGCTTGCCTCGACTGAACATGCGCCACCCCCACACCGGCGAGGCGGCCGTCATGCCGATCAGGTAGGCGGCGTCAACCAGCGCGGCCATGCACGGAAACCTGTTTCGTGGCGCGACTCATTCGTTCACGCGCGAGAAGTACACGATGCGCGGCTGGTCGGTGGGCCGGTTCACGTTGCTGCGATCGACGCACATCACGTAGCGCGCGTCCTCCAGCACGCTGTCCGGATCGGTTCCGTTCCAGCCGCCGGTGGTGGGATCCTGCTTCACGGTGCGGATGCGGAAGTAAACCGTGAACACGTCGCTGCGCGTGGTGATGAGGTTGCTGATGCCCTTGAAGAGCAGGTTCTGCTCCTCGCTGTCGCCGTAGCTGCTGTCGGGAGAAAGAGCAAAGCCTTGATCAAGGTAGGTGCCCGTCACAAAGTTGAATGTCCGCACCCCCTGCCGATCCGTCGACAGACGAGCCTCAAGGGGCTCGTCACTGCTTGATCGCTGTGCGGCAAACCAGCCCTGGCCAAACCCATTGCCAGAGGTGTAGTCAGAGCGATACGGATCGAGACCTGCCAGCCGTACGCTCCAAGCCTTGTCGTACTGCCAGAACGGATATCCCGCGCCTGGATTGCCAAGCATCGATGGCGCCGCGAGTGAGGGCCGACTCAATCCAAGCAGTTCGCCAATCGATTCAAAGCCGCGAGCAGCTCGCATGCCGCGATTCAACGGGACAAGAACATTCGGTTCATGCGTCGCCCCTGAGTTGAAGAATGACCTATTACTCGGAAGTGAAGTGGCCGTTGCAAAGTTGGCGTAAGGCTGCGGATCCCCACGATCCGAGTAATGCGGATGCGTCGGCGTCTTGGTCTGCGAAACGGATAGCGGAGCGTACTTGTTCGGCTGCCACGCACTCGCACCGATCTCACCCTGCTTCTGAAGAAACCGACTGGGATTCAATCGATCGCGATAGATTTCGATTGCGCCAGGCAGCAGATTCGCAGGGTTCGTGATGTGCGCAGTCTGAGCCGCCATACTCATGTCAAACGTATCGTCCGTGCCGACCGGCGACGGACCCGGCACTGGCGACCCTTGCGCGTATCCCTTCGCGCCCGGGAATCTCGAATTCACGCTGAAACTCTGCAACCCATCTCGAGATCGGCCACTATCGTCGTAGACCATCTGAGTCATGTGCGGGAGTGTTGCCAAAACCTCAATCGGCGCCGTGTTGATGTTGAGAAGTCCCTTCACGCCTCGGCCCGTGAACGTTGCAGAGAGCCCCGGCGAGCGGTCGAATTCCCATTGCGCCAGCGTGGTTCGAGTCACCGGACTGGCAGGCGAGGATCCGCGCCTGTAGGCGTCTGGGGGAATCAGCGCCCCGACTGGCCGACCTGCGCTTGCATCTTGCGTTAGGTTCGTACTGTCCGAACCTGCTGTTTCGCCCGTGAAGATGCTCGCTCCGGCTGCCGCATCGCTCCAGTCATATCGCAGCGCGGCTCCGGAGCCGTCCAAAGTGAAGGCGTCAAATACTCGCATCCCCCACGGAACCGCAGGCGCGTACGGCGTTCGCAATGCAGGGCTTCCACCGAACTGCCACGCAACCGATCCTGTCGCAGAAGGAGTTTGAAGCGAGAATGCGATGTTTGGCGGATCCACCTGCAGACGATTGATCATCGGCCCGTCACCGACCGGGAATCCAGGCACGCGACCCGTCATGATCTCCGCGAAAGTCGCCCTACATTGGGAGACCCACTTCATGGGTGAACCTGCGGTGATTGTCACCTTTGTGGTCTCAAGGTTGCCCAACGGCGCAACCTTGTAGGCAGGCCCCCAGACAAACACGTCAAGCAACTCGCCCAGTTGCTCGAAATCGTCGTCCTTCTGCAGCATCTGAAGACTCTCACGCTGCGGCAAGCGATCCAAGGAGTTCCAGACGCCCTGGAGGTTCCATTGAGTGCCCGTCGGAGGTCGCGCTGTCATTGTTGCATCCATCGGAAGCGGCAACAGGCGCCCCGAATGATCGACCAAGCGCGCCCCCTTGTCACCAAGGTAGATCCGCGTGTATCCCGCGCTCGGAGTCGGCTCACCACTTGAGCGCGCGATGGTTGGGAGCCACTGGGGACGAACGAAATTGGTATTCGACGGGGAATTCGTTTTCGCAGGATTCCCGTAGAAGGCAACCGACCTTGCACCAGTCAAACCAACGATGGCAGGATCAATCACGGTCACGCAATTGAAAGCAGTCGGCTTGCGAAGCACGAGTTCCGGGTAGGTGGTTGCCGCCGAGTCTGGTGTGCCATTGGTAACCGCGGCACTCAAGCCTCCGAAATCTGGAAGAGGTGCCCACACCGGCGAGGTCAGCCAACGAGTGAAATTCGTTGTAGCAGTCGGATTATCGCGAACTTGCAGCCACGCATTGTCGGCCAGGTTCGGCGCCCAGTAATCCGGATCTCCCGCCGAGGCTTCGAGGGAGATCGCGAAGGTGTCCCCCAGCGCACGTCGGCTGGTGGCAAGCCCGGCCTGCGCCGTGATGGGATCATTGGTTGCCGCGAAATTCTTCAGTTCAACCCACTCCCGCAGCCGCATGGACGCTTCGAGCGTGACATCGGTGACGGCGCGCATGGAAGCACCCACCAGCTCGTCCGGTTCGGTTCGGGAGGCGAAGATGAATCTGGGTGCTAGGCGATTGGCATCGATACGTCCCGCACCGTCGCTCGGGGCGACGCCAGTGTCAGAGCTGGGTAGCAAACCATCACCTGCGACGAAGGAGCCATCGACAAGTTGACGCGACCACGGCCAAGTTGGCGCGGCACCGCCAATGCTGGTCGAAGCGTTCGTCGCGAATTTAGCGTCATACAGTCGTGACCATGGTCGCGCCACATGCGTCCAGGTCAGGAAGTAGTCATCACTGTCCTTTCCTGTCACATCGCCCAGCATGATGCCTGGGAAAGCTGCCGGAACGGCGGCACTGGTTGATGCAGGGTCGCAGGGCGGCGTGCTTGGATCAACGCAACACTTGAACGGCTTGTCCTTTGTCACGACCAAGCGCTTGCTGGTAGACGGCGGGAAGAATCGAGGATCGGTGGTGGGCTCGTCGAAGGTCGGAATCGTGATGCGTGCGCAAGCACTCCAGAAGCGACCGCCAGTGACGAGATTCGTATCGAGGTTTGCAGATGGGTCGGAGTAACTCGCCGCGGCAACGGTGCTCGGATGATCGAAGTCGCTGACAGCATCAAAGCGATCAACTTCAAGGACGCCTGAGGGGCCAGCCGCACTCGGAAAGAAGCGATTCGCGCTTGACGACGCCCCAGGGTTGCGGAGCACGCGCTCCAAGACGATTCCCTTGCGCAAATTGCTGGCACCTGTCACCGGGTCTCCAACCTTGTTCCTGAAATCGGACAGACTGATGAACTTCTTGCCCGACGGATCCCCCAAATCCCGCATGGCATTCAGCAATTTGCTCGGAGGCAGCTGGTTTGCCGCTCCCGTATGAGCACCGAAAAGCGGCCATGCCGTCGGGCTTGTCGCTTTAGGTCCAACATCCGGCACCGCGTTGCTCGCAGTGGACGCAGGCAATTGAGGCTGATCGTCGAATTCGTACAAGTCGAAGTAATCAAGCCAGCGCCGACGAAACAGTGGGTCCTGCTGGGCAACGGTTGCAAGATCTGTCTCTGTGTCGACCTTCCCAAGGCCGGAGGCAATCAGATACACGGTTGCAGTCACCGGAGCCGACTCGGTTCCGGGATTCAGCATGAGCGGAATCGGAAGGCCTTCCCTGTCCTTCAGGATGTTTCCACTTGCGTCAAGTTCATAATCCGGAAAGTCGTAGGGCACGCCAAACAACTGCAACCGGAAATCACCGAGCCGAATTGGCTCGTTCCAGGGATTTGCAACTTGAACCACAAGGACTGGGGTTCGAATCTCGTTCAATGTGTCTCGATCTGGATCTGCCGTTCCGGCGACTTCGTTCTTTCCGTCAACCACGGCGACGAATTTGTTGTGCAGATTCTTTGTCACAGGACTTGTCGGACATGAATCAAGTTCAACCTGCGCCACCTTCACGACGCCGGCATCCGTGGTGGTAGTAGCCGGGTACACCCAGCCGAAGAAACACTCCGTGAGAAATGGATGCTTCTCGTTGCCCGGGAAGAACAAATCAGCCGTGTCCGGTGTCGGATCCGCAAACGCTCCGGTGCCGTCGTAACTACTGTTCGGCAAGAGTGCGGCCGACTTCGATGGATCAACTGCTCGAACTTGCTGGAGATTGAGGACATTCAGCACGCTGCCGAACCCCGCAATCGGAAGGATTGGCTGCCAAACGGGCCGCAATGTCGCAGCGACCGCTGCGCCAATTTCGCGGATGCTGGTTGGTCGCGAACGCCAGGTGGCGAGATTCGCCGCCAGACTCGCAGTCATGGCCTCCGTTGACCAAGCGCTGCGCCACGCGTATGCACTCTGGTTCACCTTACCAGCGGTCATGCCGATCACAGGATTGAGCGGATCCTGCGCAACCGTAGCCTCCAAGCCGAATCTCAGTTGATCCAAGAAGCGATCCGCATAACTTGCAAATAGCGCGGGCTTCTTACCTTGGAATGTCCCTGCAAAATTGGGGCCAAGTGCCTCAATGGTTGGCTGGCCAATGGCAGTCGATATGTCGACATTATTCCAGTCCAACTGATTCCGCTGCGGGTAATGCGTCCTCAACGCCGGGCGAAGTCGCTGCCTTGCCTCACGCGCAAAGTCCAACGTCGCGGTGCGTTCGTCGTTCACGGAATACGCATAACGGAATTTCGTGAGGCCAGAATCGTCCTGGCCGTTGTTCACGACGAGTGGGCGCCGAAGATCAAACTTGCGATTCATGAACTCGAACAATGACACCCCGCGTTTCCAATCGCGCGAGTCCAATTGGGTGTTCGACATCTGCTGAGAATCGGCGTAGGGATTCGAGCTCATGCTCACACGGCTGAGGTCGTACACCCCCCACTGCAACTCTTGCCCATCCACTCTGCCATCATTGTTCTCGTCTCGCGCGCCCGGAGCATCTGGGTGCAATCCGAGCCACAGCATCGCGTTCTGATACGTCTCTCGCCCATTCATACTGCTCATGAGATAGGGCCGACCAGTCCACAGCCATGGCGGCATGAGCTCATTCCGCTGGCCCGAAACAACGGTGACCTTATGTCGCAAATCCCGCACCAACTGGCCATTGGTGAGCTGCGCCCCGCCGGGACCACCCTCACTTCGCAGCACGGTGGACCGCAGAATGGTGTCCAGAATCTCGAAATCCTTGTCGCGCACAAGATCATCGCTGTTGAGCGAACGCTCAAGACGACTCATATTTGTGCTGTCGTTGTTCCCGGCGAATGCGCGCAACTCGATCTCATCCGCCGCGTCGAAGGGTTTGATTCGGAACGGCCTGCCGCTGATGTCGCGAGCACCACCGTAGGTTGAGTACATCTCCTTCGCCTCGGCAGTGGCACCACCGAACACAAAGGGTGCGAACACGCGCATTTCGCCCGTCATCGCTGCTTGGAACCAGCGCGTGCGCTCCTCAGGCCGCATGAACGGACCGTTGGCCAAAATGCTTGGCTGCGTCGGCCACAAGTATTGGTACGCAAGTTGCCACGCCCCTGACAGCTGAATCAAGGGATCGCTCTGTTGCCTGCGACTTGGACCACCAGGGCCAAAGACATCGACCTGCGGCCCATCTTGCAACTGCTCGGAGATCCAAGGGCCCATGTTGAGCGATTGCCCCGGCGCGCCATAGAAGTAGGGCGACCAGAACTTGACGTTCGTGTCAGGGTTGGTCATTTGAACTCCGAGGCTCTGCAGCATGCTCGGAGAGCCGTCGTCATGGCTCGGAGTCGTTCTAGGATCCTGAGGAGTTGGACGACCTGAATATCGGTACGGATCAAATGCCATGCCAAATCCGATCGATGTGGTCTGCGGAGTCTTGAACCCCGCCGGATTCCCACCGAACGCCGGATCTTGCGGGTCAACCGTACCGAACCGAAAGTTGCTCTCGTTGTCAAACAGTCCTACACGTGTGTCCGTCCAAGCAAAATTCAGGCTTGGCGCCGCAGTAAAACCCAATTCGGGCTGTGAGGACACCAGTGCGAGGTCGGCTGGCGTGAATCCAACCGTCGTGCGCCGGTCTGCCCGGGTCGCAACATTCAGGTCGAGCATGCTGGCGTTGTCAATCACGCTCACGCCAACGATGCTGCGCACATTCCGCTCCTTGCTCACGGGCGCAAGGAACCAGAAGCTGTCCGTGAATCCATCCCCATCGGCATCACAGAACGTTCGCGCAACGATGTTGCGTGGCGTTCCAGTGATGTACTCGTCGCTCGGCGGAACTGGATCCGCGTCCGGGTTGTTCGTCCGGCCGATACCAAGCGGGTCATCCAACTTGATGAAGTTGGGTAGGAGCGTATTGGGCTGGTCTTGCGTGGGGAAGCCGAGAATGGCGCTTTGGTATCCCGTCCGGGTAAACCACGCCTTCCGGCGATTTTCAAATTGCGTTGCCCAATTGGGATCTGGGTCGGTCGGCTTGGTTGCGCTTACCGCAATGGGCGTCGGCGGAACACTCGGAAGCCACTGCTCATACGGGGTGCCGAACCCGTCACTGGAGTCCGCCATGCCACCCTGCAACAGGGACTTCTCGATGTCTGAGATATCTGTGACAAGACGCCAGCCATTGGTTGGCGTTGGGATCCATGAGAGGTGTGCCCAGTGACTGAAGAATGCACCGCCAGGTGTCGGAACATACTTACGTGCGGTTGGGGAGCCCAAGTCCGCTGCACGCACCGGCTCGGTGCTGCGCAACCAGCGCGTATCACCGAATCCGGGATTTCCCATCGGATTGCCGTAGATATCCCCTTGGTATCCGCCAGCAGCCCACCACGATGTACCAGCGGTGCCGGGCGAAACAGGAGTCCTGAAATCCGGCCAATTTGTCCAGGGAATCACAGAATATGGCGCAAAGTTGAAGCCATCAGGAAATCCATCCGCTCCGGCACTCAAGCGATTGCCATCGCCAGGTTCTTTCGTAAAGACAACAGCAGGATCAACCAAGTTGGACACGGTGTCGGCAGGCGAGCCGCTATTGATACGCGGGGGAGCACTCTCGATGCCGTACCTGACGGCTTCTGGAGGTGGCGGCAATCGGTTGCCTGCACTGTCACCACCCACGTAGTTCGCTGCGCCGAGGGGGTCAATTGGCTTCACGAACAGGTGCTGCGCGATCTCTTCCGCCAGCTGCTTTCCGACCGTGTCGGCGCGCCGGTTGCCGCCAGCCGTCTCCTGCATGGCACTCGCGGTGATCCGCTGCGATCTCGTGCGTGTTAGGTAGGCCGCAGCGATCAGCGTAAGAAGAACCAGCATGGCGCTGACCAGCACCAGTGCATTTCCTCGACGAAACGATGCGGTTTGACGTAGATGCATCATGGCGAATTGGGTCTCGGGAGTTCGACGATCACCTGGTAGGTGCGTCCAGTCTCCATGGTGAGCTTGGGATCGTGCAGCGTGAATGTGAAGCGCAAAGCTGTAGGCCACGGCGTGTAATCGGATCGCAATACCCGTGATGGAAGCGACGTGTCGGCCGAATTACGGGCGATTGTTGTGAACACTCGGTCGCCGTTGAAACCAAACGTCGCTTGATACACATAAACAGGAACACTTGCTCCCATGGGCATGAGCAGACCCCGCGTACCCTCGATGCGAGCGGCATCAATCGGCGGCGCTGCAACTGCAACCGTAACGAGATCCGTTGGACCTGCTGCACCGGCGGCGATGTTCTTGCTTGTGGAAGGATTCAAAATCTGGATTGGCGTCGCGTAAGACCGTGCCCCATTGTCGTTCTGTACTGTTGCTAATGGACGTGCAGCCGAACCGACGAGACCACCGCCCAACATCGTTACGCCCGAACGCTGCGCATACGGGAACAAGCTGTCGGGAAGCCCAAACCATGGAATGCTGCGCTTTGTGTTGGAATCCAACGTCACCGCCTCGTAACTGCCCCACTTTGGCCAGTTCGTGAGCATGACGCCCGGCAACGGAACACTCGCAATGCGATTCGGATTGGTTACGTCCGGCGGTGCATCCGCAGACTGCGGAGTGCCATCGGCCGTGAGCTGTCGACCGGTACCTTCTGACCAAGTCCAGTCAACCTGAAACCAGCTGCAGTTGCCCGCGAGCGTGCCTGCGGTGGTCATCAGGTCGGCGCGATTCATGCTCGGTGCCGAGCGCTCGGCGCGCGGCCAGCCCCACATACCTTCCATACTCAACACAGTCGGCCCCGTTGGCGCCGCGATGTAAGAACCAAAGAGGCTGTTCAGCAGTCGGTCCCGGACCGCGCCCGCGGGCGCGCCGCCGGGTACGGCTTCCTTGATCCAAGGCAGTGTGGGACCATTGAGAGCACCAAAGTCCTTGCCAGTCTCAAGCAGGGATTTGAAGCCAGCGCGCGTGGTCGCCGCCACATCGACACGACCGGACGAGATGTAGCGATCAGGAAACAGTTCCTTATCGTCGATCCATTGCCCATTGGTGACGGCGGTGAAATCGGGCGCCAGGGCTGCCGTCTTCTGCGCAAGATTGGGCGCGCTGTTGATTGGCATGTTGGTAAAGCGGCTGCCGCGATAGAACAACGGGCCATCCTGCGCGCTGCCGCCGTCGTCGGCAAGCAGCGTGGCTTGCCGCGACAGGGTCCATCGGCGCGCCTCGGGCTGCATGGCATACGCGGTGGCAGGCGTGGGCGTGGCCGTGTTGTCGAAGTAGAGAATGCTGAGCGCCGGCGCACCGGGCGGCTGCCACGACCACGGCACCGTCGGCCCCTGCTTGCCGTTGTACTTAAAGAACTCCGGATCCGGCCGCCTAGTGGGATTCTTCGGGTCACTCACCAACTGCGGGAACTGCAGGCCGTGGCCCAGTCGGATCAGTTGCTCCCACGATCCGCCTTCGGTGTTCACGATCAGGTTGCCGCCCTTGTAGGTCTCCACCGCGTAGCCGAAACGCTGCGAACCCACGCCGTCGCCGCTGGCAGAGCCCTCGAAGTTCTTGGTGGGCTCCTGCCCGCGCGAGAGGAACGTGACCTGATCGCATCGCACGAAGTCGGTGGCGGCGCGCGAGGGATCGAGCAAGGGCGCGGTCTGCAGGCTGTACAGCGAGCGGTTCACGTCGTTGCGAACCGCGACGCACTGGATGGCGAGGAAGCCCTGCGAGTTCATGCGCGACACGTCGCGGCGGATCGTGCGTTCCACCGCCGTGGCCATGGTTTCCATGTCGGCGTTCGCCTCGCCAAGGCTGGCCACCTTGCTGGTGGCACCGAAGATGCGCGCGGTGGCGGCGATGATGGCCAGCAGCACCAGGATGCTCACC
>Ga0078894_10004086_pt1 | contig 11124 bp, 7 predicted proteins | sample LauGreSu1BDMLBSD_2_FD_67506 | JGI IMG/M metagenome (GOLD analysis project Ga0078894, IMG submission 67506) | Freshwater lake microbial communities from Lake Michigan, USA - Su13.BD.MLB.SD (version 4) (version 4) | ecosystem: Environmental > Aquatic > Freshwater > Lake | place: Lake Michigan, USA... | reverse complement strand
CACCAGCGCGCCCCGCCCGACGACCAGTCGCGTGGAGCCGCGGAACTCGAAGTCCTGACCGGCGGCCGACTGTTCCACGATGGTGCCGCCTCAGACCTTGATGACGGTCGCCGCCGGCACCTGGAGGGCCCGCGAGCGGTAAAGGAAGTCGATGATGTTCCCTTCGTGGGGCTGGAGCCAGTCGAGCTTCGTGGTCGGCACGGGGCCGAGGTTGAGCCGGTCGATCTCGGTGCAATCGACGAGCGATCGCTGGAAGGCGGGATCCTCGGTGAGCGCGGTGCCGACGAGCGTGGGGCCGATCTTCTCGAGCATCTGTGCCTGCGGGCACTTCACCACCGCCACGAACGGGAACATGTACTCGGCCTTCGAGATCACCGGCTCCGGCGACGCGCAGTGCGCGACCACCGGCCGTAGCCACCCACAACGCTCCCCTTCGACGAGTCGCGGGCCGTAGGCCCCCGTGGGATGGCTCACGCCGGGAGCGGCCAGACCCGCCTCGATCTGCCCCCAGATCGCCTTGGCGGCGCCGGGAATCGTGAACGCGGCGAGTTTCGCGTCGGGATGGTCGGGAGGAAGGACGTCGACCGGCCCGAGCCGCTCGGCGAGCGCCGCGGCGATCGCCTCGGTGTGTCGGCTCGCCCAGATCGCCGAGCAGTTGATGCAGCCGCGGCCGCCGTTGACGGCGACGCTCTCCACCATCATGTCGATCCATTCCTCCCAACGGTCGACGACGTCGTCGCCGATGAGGATCTTCGAGAACCCCGGCCCGTGCACCTGCACGCCTGGATTGCCCCGGTATTGCTCGACGGTCTTGGCACTGCCGAAGATCATGCTCCGCTTGCACGCGGCGAGCATCGATGCGCCGACATCGGTGGCCCCGGGATAGAGCCCGATCGCCTCGGCAGGAATCCCTGCCTCCACCATAGCGGCTGCCATCCGATACGGCGTCCACGGTTCCTGGCCGCCGGGCTTCATCACCAGGCCGACGCCCAGCGCGATCACCGGGAGCCAGAGGGTGTGAACGCCGGGGGAGTTCGACGGCAGGACGAGGCCGAGGACGGGGGACTGGGCCTGATAACTGACGATGACGTCGCGTTGCTCGCGGCCGTAGCCTTTCCAAAAGATCTCCGGCGGCAGCCCGCGTGACAGGGCGTCGAGCATCCGATCCATGTTCGACAGGACGAACAGGTTCTTCTGCATGTTCGCCCGGCAGAGCGTCTCGGGCAGCCCCGTCGTGGCCGACTGCTGCTTGACGAAGTCCTCGGGCGACTGCTTCGTGTCGCCGACCGTGAGCGTGCCGTGGGCGTAGAGATTGCCCGCCGTCTGGAGGCGCTCGACGACGTCTTCCGGGTCGAGCGTCAGGAGTGCCTCGCGGGCCCGCCCCGCCTTCTGCATGTCGCGGCCCACGATCGCGCCGCCGACCTGGCTGACCTCCGCCACCGGTTCCCCGGTGAGGAAATGGACGAGTTTCGTCCGCTCGATCGATTCATACGGCTTGCCGAAACGGTAGGCGGGAAGATGCACCAGAGACTCCTGAAAACGTGGGCGTCGAGAAAAGTCGAACAAGAACCGAAGGCCGACCGCGGGTTCCCGGCCGCCGAAAGCGGCCATGGCCGCCCGGGGAGCGGCCGCTCCCCGCCAGAGGCCACGATGGCCCGGCGGGCGAGACCATCAATACACACCGACCGTGGTGGAGGACGCCAATTCACGGAACGGTCTCACGCCACTGATGCCGTCCCAGGGGTACTTGGCGTAGGGAAGCTCCCGCTCCCCCTCGTCGCGCTCGAGGAAGCCCGGCACGAAGGTCTCCTTCGTGAGGGTGGTGAGCTTGACCCGGCCGGTGCCGCCGTACGGGACGACCGTGTTGGTGTCGTCGAAGTCGACGACCTCGATCACCGCGCGGGGCTGAGGGGCGTAGTAGGCGATCGTGTAGCCGTCGGCCGGCACGACCGGCCGTGAGGCCGCAAGCCCCATCAGGGTGTTGCCGTAGGTGGGGGTCATGAAGGCACCGTCGAGGAGTTCTTCGACGGCGAACCGGGTCCACTGCGGGGTGAACTCGGTGCCTCCGGAGAAGATCCCCGTGATCCCCGCCTTGCGGATCGTCGTTCCCCGCTTCTCGAGCGCGAGCGCGAGCGATTCGAGGAGTTTCGGCGTGGTGAACATGCACTTCACGTCGTGGCCCGCCTCGAGGATCGTGATCGCCTGGTCGATGCAGTGCTGTTTGTAGGCCTCGAGATGCTCCATCCATCCCTTTTGGATCAGCTTGATCACCCAGCGCGGATCGAGATCGACGCAGAAACAGATCCCGCCACGATGCTGGGCGAGATGCTCGATCGAGAGCCGCAGCCGCCGCGGCCCCGACGGCCCGAGCATCAGCCAATTGGCGCCGCGCGGGAAGTACTCGTCGGAGAGGGTGTCGCTGAACTGCTCGTAGTCGGTGCGGAAGTCACGCATGTTGACACGCGACTTCGGCACGCCGGTGGTGCCGCCGGTCTCGAAGACATAGGCCGGTTGGCCGGCGAATCCCTTGGGGATCCAGCGGGTCACGGGCCCACCGCGGAGCCATTCGTCCTCGAAGGGGGGGAACTTCTTCAGGTCGTCGTAGTTCTTCACCTCGGTGATCGGGTCGAACTTCAGGGTCTTCGCATACTCGAGCCAGAAAGGGCAGCCGGTCGAGGGGTGGAAGTGCCAGGCCATCATCTCCACGGCATGGGCGTCGAGGGTGGCACGGGCCTGCTTCACCGCGGCGTCATCGGCGACCTGGAACACCGGCTTCTTGGCGGAAACGTCGGTCGACATCGAGGGGTCTCTGGAGGGGGAACGGGAACTCTCCGCGGCCGCCGTCGGGCCGACGCGGAAACGGATGGACGGGAATCAGCCCTCTCCCTGCGGGGCCGCCGGAGGGGCGCCGAGTTGGGCGAAGAGTTGGAGCACGCCGTTGAAGTGGGCGAGCCTGGGGCCGTAGCGATCGATGAACTCGCCGAGGGCATACTCACTGTCGGTGAGGTTCTCGGCGTTTTCAAAAGCTTCCGAAGCGACGCCGGCCAGAAACTCCGTGTGGACCTTGGCGAGCGACTCGGCGGCCAGCCGACAAGACCGGGCCAATTCCGGATTGGCCTCCTTCCAAGCCTTGAGTTCCGCCGCCCGCTGGCGTTGCTGGAGCGACACCTGCGACACCAACTCCGTGAGGAGTTCGCACTGCCGGGAGAGGAGTTCGATCTGCCGCTGCTGCAGGGCGATCGATTCACCGAGCAAATGACGGGCCTGCGGGTCGGGCGCGGAGCCACCCGGAGTGATGGAATTGGCCGAGATGTCGAGTTGCGTGAACACGGGGGGGAAATCGCTCATGGCACGGCCCGCCGGGTGGAGGGATGGGGGAACCGGATTCGATTCTACCCAGGGGCTGGAGAATGGTAGTCCTCTCCCCGCCGGTCGGCCGGGGGAGGGGCGGCTCCCATCAGGGTTTTCCCATCCTACGGCGACGGGGTCGGCGATCCCCCCGGGCGACCGGGGACCGATTCCACGCCTCAAGTAGCGCGGCGTCCCGCCCGATGCAAGGGCTTGTGGGGAAGGCGGTTCCCCACAGATCCGCGGCCGGCTCGCCGTGGGTCTGCGACTGCTTGCGGACGACGGCTTGGGGGCTTGGTGGACACCATCGACGCGACGTTGACCTTCGGTTTTCTGACGACCGTCGACTCACCCACGCACGGGGTGTTCGGCGGCTACCTCGTCGTCGACGGCACCGGCAGGCCGGTCGAGTTCCACTGCACGACGCCGGTGAAAGTGTCTCGGGCTCAGCAGATTCTCTACGGGGCGACGCTCCCCGGCCATCTCCACGGCCGGCAGATCGGCGCCAACCTGCTCGCCGAGGCCGATGCCCGCCCCGTGGCGGTGCTGATCGACACCGAAACGTTGCTCCACGTCCGGCCGCACACCACGCTGCCGGTCGGACTCGTCCGTCGCTCGGCCCCCGACGCTGCGGTTCCGCCCGACGACGAAGCCCTGATCCGCATCGGGGCGACGACGATCAGTCTCCCGGCCGACCGCCACGACGCCGTCCTCGACAGCCTCACGGCCCTGGCCGGCGCCGTCGACCTCAACGAACCGTTCGAGCGGATCCGGGCGGCGATCGACGAGGCGCAGCGACACTGAGCCGGCGGGGGATGTCGCGGAGATCGTCCGCGGCGGGGCGATCGAGCACAACGACGACAGTCCGGGGGGAGCGCTATGCCCAAGCGGGATGACCTCGACGACCGTGAGCGGGGGGAGAAGCGTTCGGGCAGCGGCGGCGGCACCCACTCCCTCGGCCGGGCGGATCTCACGCTCCTCCCGGCGACGGCCCGCTCCCCTTGGCGGATCGAAGGCTTGCCGACCCCGCGCGCGGTCCGCTTCCCGCTGGCCGAGGCGACGGCCAACGTCACCTCCATCCCCCTCCTCGCTTCGGCTCCCAAGGTCTCGAGCTACCGCTTCCCGCGCCTCGCCTCGCCCCCCCCGATCCCGGCTGCAGCCACGATCCCGGCTCCCGCGGCACGCTCCTCGGCCGAGGCCCGGCCGGCCGAAGCGATTCCGACGGAGGGACGGCCAGCCCGGTCGCCGCGAACCCGGATCGCTCCCCCCGGAGACGTGGTGCGGATGGAGGAGAGGCTCTGGTTCCTCCTCCAACCCGACCTGGAAACGCTCCTCCGCTCCTGCCATCTCGATTTCCCCCGGCAGCCGTTCCCGTTCCAACTCGAGGGGATGGCGTTCCTCATGCCGCGGCACGCCGCCGTCCTCGCAGACGAAATGGGGCTCGGCAAGTCGATGCAGGCGATCTCCTCGATCCGTCTCCTCATCCACGCCGGCGAAGCCCGGCGGGTGCTCGTCGTCTGTCCGAAGGGACTGGTGTCGAACTGGGTGCGCGAGCTCGGCGACTGGGCGCCGGAGATCCCCGTGGCGGTGATCGAGGGGGATCCTCAGCGTCGCCGCTGGCAGTGGGCGCTGTCCGATGTGGCGGTGAAGGTGGCCAACTACGAGAGCGTCGTCCGCGACCGGGAGATGGTCGCCGAACTGAAGGCCTCGTTCGACCTCGTCGTCCTCGACGAGGCGCAGCGGATCAAGAACTCCGCCAGCCAGACGAGCCACGCCGTGCGGGCGCTGTCGCGCCGCCGCAGTTGGGCCCTCACCGGCACACCGGTGGAGAACTCCGCCGACGACATCGTCGGCCTGTTCGAGTTCGTCGCGCCGGGGCACCTCGACGAGCGGATGTCGCCGCGGGCCCTCGGGGCTGCCGCCGCCGACCATGTCCTCCGCCGCACCAAGGACAAGGTCCTCAAAGACCTTCCCCCCCGGCTCAACCGCGACGAACGGATCGAACTCACCACCGAACAACGCGAGACCTACCGTCAGGCCGAGGAGGATGGCGTCCTGCGCCTCGCCGAGATGGGACGGTCAGCCACGATCCGCCATGTCTTCGAGCTCGTCCTCCGGCTCAAGCAGGTTTGCAATTTCGACACTCACTCGGGCCAGAGCGCCAAGCTCGACTGCCTCAAGGCGGATCTCGAGGAGGTCCAGGCGAGCGGCCGAAAAGCGCTCGTCTTCAGTCAGTGGGTGGAGACGCTCGGCAGGCTCGAACGGGAGCTCGAGCCGTTCGGGGCGATCCAGTACCACGGAGGGATGTCGACGGCGGCCCGCGACGAGGCGATCAAGCGGTTCAAGAACGACCGCCGCCACTCCGTCCTCCTGCTCTCCTACGGCGCCGGCGCCGTGGGGCTCAACCTCCAGTTCTCGCAGTACGTCTTCCTCTTCGACCGTTGGTGGAACCCGGCCGTCGAGGATCAGGCCGTCAACCGGGCCCACAGGATTGGCGCAACCGGTGCGGTGACGGTCACCCGGTACCTCGCCGCCGATACGATCGAGGAGCGGATCGACGAGGTGCTGCGGAAGAAGCGCGACCTCTCCGAAGCGATTCTCTCCCAGGCCGAGCCGGGGGAGGGGAAGGGGCTGACGGTCGACGAACTCTTCGCCCTGTTCAGGTTACCGGCACCGAACCGGGCTGCGGCGTGAGGCGATCGCCGGTCACGCCGCAGCCGATCGATGTCGGATGTCTCAGCCGCGGACGTTCGTGGAGACGTTCGGCCGGACGGTCGCCGCCTTCGTCGAATAGGTCGTGGCCTGCCCCGGCCGGACGATGACGAACTGCCGGGTCGCCGTGGCGGGCCGGCCCGCCGTCGTCGGCGTTCCCTGCTTCGGCGTCGTCGGCGTGATGGTGATCGTCGTCGCCGGCTGGCCAACGCGCTGATCGCCACTCTGATCGATCGTCGGCGTCGCTGGCTTGCCTGACGAATCCCGGATCGTCACCACGATCCCCCAACCACCGGTGAGGAGGCTCGAGGAGTTGCCGGACGTCCCGCCCGACCCTCCGCTGGCCGCCGTGGAGGCGAGCGGACCGTCGAGGACGTAGGAATCGGCACGGCCGTAGTTGACGGTGTACCCGAGGTCGGCCAGCGCTCCGAGCGTCACCCGGCTGATCGGATTGCGTCCCTCGTTGGCCAACGGGGTCATCAACTCGCTGCCGAGATAATCCTCGTCCCAGTGCCCGAGGACGATCGGCTGCACGGGCACCGCGGTGGCCGAAGCCTTGCCATAGCTCTGGTACTGCGCGACGCCATTCTTGCCGACGTACGTCGGGGTCTCGGACGTCTCCCCATCGAGGAGATTGAGGTCGGGGAAACCCATTTCCGCGAAGAAGTTGTGATACTTCCAGAAACTCCCGATGCCGAGGGCATGCCCCATCTCGTGGGCAAGGACAGCAGTCAGACCGGCGAAATTGATGTCGGCCGGATCGATGCCGGTCGTTCCCAGGTAGGCGGTGTTCCGGCCGTCGTTGCTTGCGTCCGGCAGCATGGCGCGGATCGCCGGCTTCTTTCCTTCGGGATCCATCGGCCAGGCGTTGGCGAGGACGCCGTTCTCGCCGTCCGACCTGACGCCGCCGATCAGCCCCATCTGCACGTTCATGAGGAAGTCATCGATGAACCTGCCACCGACGACCACCGACGGGAGGTCCGCGATGATCGCCGTCTGCCACTTGTTGACCGCGGCCTTGGCAGCTCCCTGGACGATCGGGGGAACGTTGCCGATGAAGTTGATGTCGATCTGGAAGCCTTCGCGGTCGCTGATGATCGAGGTCGTCGACGAGGCGCCGACGATCTTGGCGTTCTTGGCGTTGCTGAGGACCATGGAGAAGTTGGAGGGTTTCGGCGCCCGGAACGGCGCGTCTTCCTTGATCCTGATTGCGATCTCCTTGAACGTCTCGCCCTTGTTAAATGTCAGGGTTTGCGTATCACCCACGAAGTCCGTGCCGGCTGCCGCGCCGCCGTTCTTCGTGGCGTACTTGATCGTCACGGGCTTGTCGCCGGGGTCCCGGTCGAGGCTGACGGTGAAGATCGCATCCTTTCCACGGATCCCGTAGGCCGGGGCGGTCACCCACACCTGGGGCACGGCCGACTTCGATCCGGGGGCGGAGTTGAGCGTCAGGCCGTTGCCCGCCCCACCGACATTGTTCTCGAGAACGAGATCGTCGACCGAGGTCGTGGGGGTGATCGTGCAGAATGGGCAGCAGCACTTCGTGCCGGGCTCGGCCTGCGAGGCCGGCGCCGCGCCGCTCTCGGCGGCATCGATCGGGGCGACGGAGGGAGCCGACATCCCGTCGGCGACCGCGTTCTCATCCGTCGGCGACGCGGCGCCGCGGGCGGCCAGGAAGGCGTCGAGTTCGATGCAGGTGGCACACATCACCTTGCGGACCTCGAGGCTTTCGACCCCGAGATCACGACGCTGCTTCGACACACCGTGGTTGGAGGCTGGGCGGTTGTTCCTCGACATGGCATGCACCTCAGGGGCTCTTGATAGGGCGAAGCGTCAACGGGCGAGGAGGCGCCGGCCGACGAAAGGCCGCAGGGAAAGAAAAGGATGGGGGGTGGCTTGCGATTCCAACCGCACCGAAAAGGGTACGGCACACGGGATCCGCTGGGGCGATCTACGCCAACGGAGGGGACTTGGTTCGATGCAGATAGGTTCGATGCAGGGATGAGACGACAACCGATGGGGCACCATCGCCCCCCCGGACGAGGACCGGTCTTCGGTGCATCGGTCGATGCCCCGTCCGGCCTCCACGGGAGTCGATGAAAGGGGAGGCGATGCCGGATCTGCTGGTTTCGCAGCCCCCTTTCCGACCTCGGGTCCGAGCATACCCTCCTCCCCGGAGGCCCACCAGTTTTGGGCGGGAGCGTGATCGTGGGGCCCCGGGACTTCGCCTCCCGCAGCGGTCGCGATGGAGCGAGCCGGGCCGGCCGGATAGGCTCGGGGGTAGGAGGCGATTCCGTGGTTCCTGCACAACAAAGAGCCCCGCGACACCCCCGATGACCTGCCACTACGACTACGACGTGATCGTCATCGGTGCCGGCCATGCCGGGGTCGAGGCGGGCTGCGCCGCGGCCCGGCTGGGGGCAAGGACGGCCCTCCTCACGGGCAACCTCGACACCGTCGGCCAGATGAGCTGCAACCCGGCCATCGGCGGCGTCGGCAAGGGGCAGCTCGTCCGCGAAGTCGACGCCCTGGGGGGGATCATGGGGCGGGCGATCGATGCCACCGGGATCCATTTCAGGGTCCTCAACCGCTCCAAGGGGCCGGCCATGCACGGCCCCCGGGCCCAGGCCGACAAGCGTCTCTACCAGCTCGAGGTGAAGCGGCTCGTCGAGGAAACTGCCGGCCTCGATCTCCGCCAGGAGCTCGTCGACGGGCTGTTGCTCGAGTCCCTGACGGGCGCCGGGGAAGGGCGCCCGACGACGCGGGTGGTCGGCGTGCGCGTGGTCGGCGGAGCCGAATACCGGGCAGCGGCAGTCGTTCTCACCACCGGCACGTTTCTCCAGGCCGTCATGCATACCGGCGAGGCGAAGACTCCCGGCGGGAGGGCAGGGGAGGGGACGACCTCGGGCGTCAGCCTGAGCCTCGCCGCGGCCGGCATCCGCCTCGACCGCTTCAAGACGGGGACACCATGCCGGCTGTCGGCCCGCTCGATCGACTTCTCACGCCTCGAGGAGCAGCCGGGTGATGCCGATCCGCAGGCGTTCTCCTTCCTCACCGACATCCTCCCCGGCGACCAGATCGACTGCTGGATCACCCGCACGAATCCCGAGATCCACGCCCTGATCCGCAGCAACCTCCACCGGGCCCCGATGTACAGCGGACAGATCGAGTCGCGTGGGCCCCGCTATTGCCCGAGCATCGAGGACAAGGTGGTGCGGTTCGCCGAGCGCGACTCCCATCAGTTGTTTCTCGAGCCGGAGGGGCGGCGGACGCAGGAGGTGTACGTCAACGGCATCTCGACGAGCCTGCCGCGCGACGTGCAGGACGCGATGATCCGACTCGTGCCGGGGCTCGAGAACGCCCGGATCATGCGTTACGGCTACGCCGTGGAATACGACTACGCCCCTCCCGATCAACTCACGCCGACGCTCGCGAGCAAGCGGGTGGCCGGCCTGTTCCTCGCCGGTCAGATCAACGGCACGACCGGCTACGAGGAAGCGGCGGCGCAGGGCATCGTGGCCGGCGCCAATGCCGCCCTCGCCAGGAAAGGACGCGAGCCGTTCATTCCCGATCGCGAGGAGTGCTACATCGGCGTCCTCGTCGACGATCTCGTGACCCGCGGCGTCGACGAGCCCTACCGGATGTTCACGAGCCGGGCCGAGCACCGCCTCGCCCTCCGTCACGACAACGCCGACCGGCGGCTGACTCCCGTCGCGGCCCGTCTGGGCCTCGCCGAGCCCGCGCGCTGCGATCGGCTCAGCGGGAAACTCGCCGACATCGAGGCGACCCTGACGACCCTCGCGGCCAACAAAGTCCGCGGCGTGTCGCTTCTCGATCTGCTCCGCCGGCCGGAGTTCGGGTGGAGTGACGCGGTGGCCGCGCTGCCGGCGCTCGCCGCGGTGCCGGCCGAGGTGGCAGGCCAGGTGGCCTGCGACATCCGGTACGAGGGGTACCTGGGACGCGAGCGGGAGCGAATCGCCCGCCGCCGTCGCGAGGGGGACCGGCCGATCCCCGAGGGACTCGACTGGGCCGCCGTCCGCCACCTCCGCGCCGAGGCCCGCGAGCAACTCGCCCGCATCCAGCCGCGGACCCTCGAGCAGGCCGGACGCGTCAGCGGCATCACCCCGGCCGATCTCGCCCTCGTGCTCGTCCATCTCGAGCGGCGTGGGGGCGGCCCGGCCTCCCACGATCGGGCCTGAACCACGCCGCCGAAAGGCCGTCGATGCGCATCGTCCACATCACCGCCGGGGCAGGGGGGAGGATCTGCGGATCGTGCCTCCATGACAACGCGTTGGTCCGCGCCCTCCGCGCGCGGGGCCGCGATGCGATCCTCCTGCCGGCCTACGTCCCGACCACCACCGACGAGGAGAACGTCGCCGAACGGCGGGTCGTGATGGGTGGGGTGAACGTCTGGCTCCAGGAGTTCGTCCCCTTCTTCCGCCACACGCCCTGGTTTCTCGACCGACTCCTCGACGGTCACTCCCTCCTCACCTGGCTCTCGGGGCGGACGTCGCAGACACGGCCCGAGGATCTCGGCACGATCACCGTCTCGGCACTCGAAGGGGAGGACGGGCACCAGCGCAAGGAAGTCGAGAAGCTCGCCCGTCTGCTGCGCGACGATTTCCGGCCCGACGTCGTCCATCTCTCCAACGTGCTGCTCCTCGGCCTGGCCCGAACGATCCGCGCGGTGAGCGGCGCCCGGATCGTCTGCAGCCTCTCCGGGGAGGACATCTTCATCGGCCAACTCCCCCCCGCATACCGCGAACGGGTGCTCCGTCTCCTCCGCGAACGGTCGGGGGATGTCGACCGGTTCGTGGCCCTCAACCGGGCGTTTGCCGACGAGATGGCACCGGTTCTCGGGGTCGAGACCGGGGCGATCGCCGTCGTGCCGCACGGAGTCGATAAGCGGGGCTATCCCGACGCCCCCCCTGATCTCGTCGAGCGGCGCACGGCCCGCGGTGGCAGCCTCCGCATCGGCTCCCTGGCCAGGGCCTGCCCGGAGAAGGGGCTCGACGTCCTCGTCCGTGCCGTGGCGATGCTCGCAGCGACGCACGACGTGCGGCT
>Ga0078894_10004082_pt1 | contig 11132 bp, 9 predicted proteins | sample LauGreSu1BDMLBSD_2_FD_67506 | JGI IMG/M metagenome (GOLD analysis project Ga0078894, IMG submission 67506) | Freshwater lake microbial communities from Lake Michigan, USA - Su13.BD.MLB.SD (version 4) (version 4) | ecosystem: Environmental > Aquatic > Freshwater > Lake | place: Lake Michigan, USA... | reverse complement strand
GTCGAGTCCTTCACCGCCACGAGGTTCGGATGGCGCTCGGCGAGGTCGAAGACCTGCTCGGCGGTCACATCCACGATGTACGCCGCTGGGTTGTTGTAGAGCATCATCGGCACCGGCGCGGCGGCGAGCATCGCCTCGAAGTGCGCGCGGTACTCGTGCCACGGTCCCTTGTGGACATACGGCGGGAGGATCATGCAGCCGCCCATCCCGATCCGTGCAGCCGACTCGACCTGCCGGACGGCATCGCGCGTGGACGCGGCGGAGATCGTGGCGAACGCACCGCCCTTGCCGGCGCTCGCCGCTGCGATCGCGCGCCAGCCCTCGCAGCGCTCGTCGAACGAGAGCGTCTGCCCCTCGCCGAGCGAGCCGGGCCACACCGTGCCCGAGCAGCCCGCGTCCAGCATGCGATGCACCAGGTCCGCGAGCCTCGTGGTGCAGAGGTCGCCGTTCTCGCGGAACGGTGACACGATCGCGGGAATCACGCCGCGAAACGGCGCGCTGGACATGTCGGTGGCGGTCATCCGCGCAGCGTAGCAGCGGCCCGCAGTATGCTGCCCGGGTGCAGCCGTCCCTGATCTTCAGCCGCTTCGTGGAGAGTCACACCGAGGGAGAGCCGACACGGGTGCTGCTCGCGGCAGACGGCGGGCCGTTCCCGATCACGCTTCCCGAGCTGCTCGCGCGCTGGAGCGCGGGCGGGTCCCTCGTCGTTCCGCCGGATTCGCTTGCGCTCGCCGCGAATCCGCGCGCGGCGGATGCGACGGTCTGCGCGCTCGTCTGCCGGCCGACCCGTCCAGGCGCGACATGCGGTGTGCTCTTCTGGAACGCATCGGCGCCGCTCGGCATGTGCGGCCATGCGACGATCGGCCTCGTGCGGACGCTCGCGGCGCTTGGCGCGCCTCTTCCGCCGCGGATCGCGATCGAGACGCGCGTCGGGGAGGTCGAGGCGGCGCTGCGCGGCGACGGGCTCGTCGAGTTCCGCAATGTGCCCGCGCGGATCCATGCACGCGAGGTCGAGGTGCCGCTCGAGCAGGGCGGCGTCGTGCGGGGCGACATCGCGTGGGGCGGCAACTGGTTCTTCATCGTCCGCCTCGACGGAGCGAAGGGGCGCGCGATGCGGTCGCATGCCGAGGAACTCGCGTTCGCCTCGGCGATCGCAGTCGGAATCGCGCGTTCGGGGCTGCGCGCCGGTCCGGAGAACGGCGGGCTGATCGACCATGTGGCGCTGCTCTTTCCTCCCTCGAGGCGGGACGCGCACGCCCGGAACTTCGTCCTCTGCCCGAACGGGACCTTCGACCGATCGCCCTGCGGGACCGGCACGAGCGCGCTGCTCGCGTCGCTCGCCACGCGCGGCGAGCTCGCGGAAGGCGCCGTCTGGCGGCAGGAATCCGCGATCGGAAGCATCTTCGAGGCCCGCTACGCCGCGGGACCGGACGGCACGGTGCTGCCCACGGTCGCCGGGCGGGCATTCATCACGGCCGACGGAGTGCTGCGGCTCGACGAATCCGACCCGCTCCGCACCGGCACCTGGAGGGAACCCGCATGAGGCAGGAAGCGCACGAGATCCTCTACAACCCGCGGCTGAACAAGGGCACCGCGTTCACCGAGGCCGAGCGCGAGCTCCTCGGGCTCACCGGGCTCTTTCCCGACGCGGTGGAGGACAGCGCGACGCAGCAGCGGCGGGCGCTCATGCAGATCGCGATGCGGGCGAACGACCTCGAGCGATACATCTACCTCTCGGAGCTGCAGGACCGCAACGAGCGGCTGTTCTACCAGCTGCTCCGCGCCGATCCCGCGCGGCACATGCCCATCGTCTACACCCCGACGGTGGGCGAGGCCTGCCAGAAGTTCGGCCACATCATGCGTCGGCCGAAGGGGCTCTATGTCTCGCTGAAGCACCGGGGCCGCGTGGCGGACATCCTGCGCAACTGGCCGGAGGCCGATGTCCGGATCATCTGCGTGACCGACGGCGAGCGCATCCTCGGGCTCGGCGATCTCGGGATCTGCGGCATGGGGATCCCGGTCGGCAAGCTCGCGCTCTACACGGCGGTCGGCGGCGTGCATCCGGGCCGGTGCATGCCGGTCGTGCTCGATGTCGGCACCAACAACGAGGCGTTCCTGGGCGATCCGCTCTATCCGGGGCTGCGGCAGCCGCGGGTGCGCGGCGCGGAGTTCGACGCGCTCGTCGAGGAGTTCGTGCAGGCGGTGCAGGAGGTCTACCCGAGGTGCTGCATCCAGTTCGAGGACTTCCACAACACCACGGCGATCCCGCTGCTCGCGCGCTACCGCGACCGCGTGTGCTGCTTCAACGACGACATCCAGGGCACGGCGTCGATCGCGGTGGCGGGCCTCTTCGCGGCGTGCCGCGCGCTCGGCAACACGCTCGCCGACCACAGGTACCTCTTCTTCGGGGCGGGCAGTGCGGCGACCGGCATCGCGGACCTCGTCGTGCAGGCGATGAAGGCGCGCGGGGTCCCGGAACGCGCGGCGCACGAGCGCATCTGGCTCATGAACTCGAAGGGGCTCGTCGTGCGGGACAATCCGGGGATCCAGCCGCACCAGGTGCAGTTCGTGCGCGAGGGCCGGCTCGAGCCGACGCTGCTCGACGCCGTGAGGGCGGTGCGGCCGACGGTCCTGATCGGCACCAGCACGCAGCCAGCGACCTTCACGCGCGAGGTCGTCGAGGCGATGCGCGAGCACTGCCGGCGGCCGGTGATCTTCCCGTACTCGAACCCGACCTCGAAGGCGGAGTGCACGGCCGAGCAGGCGTGGACCTGGACCGACGGCGACGCGATCTTCGCCGCGGGCTCGCCGTTTCCGCCGGTCACGCTCGGTGAGCGGGTGCTGATCCCGGGCCAGGGGAACAATGTCTACATCTATCCGGCGGTCGGGCTGGCCGTGTACGCGACGGAAGCGGCGCGCGTCACGGACGAGATGTTCCTGAAGGCCGCCGAATCGCTGGCCGCGCGCACGACCGACGCGGAGCTCTCCGTGGGCCTGATCTATCCGCCGATCGACCGCATCCACCAGTCCGCCGTCGATGTCGCGGTCGAGGTCGCGGAGCTCGTCTTCGAGCGCGGGCTTGCGCGCGTCGAGCGTCCGCGCGACATCAACGCGTTCGTCCGGTCGAAGGTGTACAACCCGGCGTACTGAAGCCGGCTGCGGTCAGGCCGCGCCGCCGAAGGGGTCGCGCTGCTCCTGCTGCTGGCGGCGCTTCGAACGCCACATGACGAGCGCCGGAATGCCGAACGCCATGACGCCGACGAGTCCGCAGATGCCGACGCAGCCGCTGACGGTCGCGGTCAGCAGGGCGGCCACGCTCGAGAGGAGCGACGCGACTTCCTGCTCCGTGCCGGCGCCGACGAGGATCGCGGCGGGAGTCGATCCGTCGCTCGGCGTGACGGTGACGGTGTAGGTGCCGTCCGCGTCCACCTTGAAGAAGCCGATCAGCTCAAAGGGGGCCGCCGGGTTCCGCGGCGCGGTGTTGCGCTCGAACTTGAGGGCCTTGCCGTCGGCCGACTCGATCTTGACATCCAGCGTGACGCTCGACGGCGGGGTGCCGATCCGCTTGTCGCCGACCATCCCCTCCGGCGAGAGCATCACGACGCCGCCGCCGGCCTTGAACTCGATCTCCTTCGATCCTGGCGCCTCGAAGACCGTCGCGGACTCGGTGAACTTCTTGAGCTGCGCCTCGAACTGGCTCGCGGCCGACGACGGACCGGACACGATGAACCCGACGACGCCGACGATCAGGAGGACGACCGCGAGGATCGCGAGCGCCGCAAGGATCTGAAGACCGCAGCTGCCCCGCCGGACTGGGATGGACTTTCGCATGGTCGGGGAAGCGTACCGCGGCGGGGCTGTCCGTGAAGCCGGGAGGATGGCTTGGCCGATATCCGGCCAGCCGCGGAGCGGCGACTTTCGTGGAGGATCCACCGTGGGTGCGCGATTCGTCGGGTACATGCTGCTGGGGCTGGCTGGAACGGTTCTGGCCGCGGGGTGCCGCACGGTGCCCGAGACGGGGCGCCGGCAGATGGTGCTGCTGTCGGCGGGAACCGAGCGCGACCTCGGCGCGGCGGCCTACGAGGAGCAGCTGGCGAAGGCGACCCTGGTCCGATCCGGCCCCGCGTTCGACCGCGTCCAGCGGGTCGGCGCGCGCATCGCCGCGGCGAGCAGGCGTCGCTACGGCGCCGATGTCGACGGATTTTCGTGGGACTTTGCGGTCATCGACACGCCCGAGGTGAACGCCTGGATGCTTCCAGGCGGCAAGAGCGCCGTGAACACCGGGCTTCTCAGCGTGGCGGCGAGCGATGACGAGCTGGCGGTCGTCATGGGGCACGAGGCCGCGCATGCGATCGCGCGCCACGGAGCCGAGCGCATCTCGCGCGCCATCGCGATGCAGGCGGCGATCGGGGTCGCGCTGGCGTCCGACAGGGTCGATCCCCGCATCGTCGGCGCGACGGCGGCTGCCTACGGCGTGCTCGGAGAGACGGCGTTCAGCCGGGGCGAGGAGAGCGAGGCGGATCACATCGGCCTCCTCATCGCCGCGGACGCGGGCTTCGACCCACGCGCCGCGACGGGCTTTTGGCGCAAGATGGCCTCGCTCGGCGGCGCGAAGCCGCCGGAGCTCCTCTCGACGCACCCGAGCGATGAGACGCGCGCGAGCCGGCTCGAGCGGCTGATGCCGGAGGCCGTGCGCGTGTACGAGGCCGCGAAGGGCCGGCGGCCTTGAGCCCTCCCGCCTCGAGCACGGCCCAGGCCGCGGTCCGTGTCGTGCGCGGGCCGGGCGGAATCGTGGCCTCCGTCGACGGCGACCTCGTGTGCGAATCGGTCGGTCCCGCGCTCGCCGCGCTCGGTCGCGAGCTCATCGAGCCGCCGGCCGCGATCCGCCTCGACCTCTCGGGCGTGAGGCGCCTCGACGCGTCGGGCGTCGCGGTCGCCGTCCACCTGCACCGCCTCGCGCAGCCGAAGGGGATCCCGTTCGAGGTGATCGGCGTCGAGGGCGACCGGAAGCTGCTCGTCGATCTCGCGATGCGCGGCCAGGATCCGGTCCCGTCGCCGCGTCCGATCGGACTGCTCCGCGAGATCGGCTCGAGTGCGATCTCCATCGGCTCGATGGCGCGCGACCTCCTCCGATTTGCCGGCGAGGTCTCGATCGTCGCCGTGGGGATCCTGCGGCGCCCGTGGCAGCTCCGGGTCCGCGACACGATCGCCGCGATGGCGCGCCACGGCAGCGACGCGGTGCCCGTCGTCGGACTCCTCGGCTTCCTCATCGGCGCGATCATCGCGTACCAGACCTACGACCCGATGGCGCGGTACGGTGCGAAGCTCAAGGTCGCCGATGTCGTCAGCGTGTCGATCGTGCGCGAACTCGGGCCGCTGATCACCGCGATCATCCTCGCCGGCCGCTCGGGAAGCGCGTTCGCGGCCGAGATCGGCACGATGAAGGTCACGCAGGAGCTCGACGCGCTTCGGACCTTCGGCATCGATCCGGTCCGGTTCCTCGTGATACCGCGCATGATCGCCACCGTGATCGTGACGCCGCTGCTCTCGGCGTATGCGTCGATCCTCGGCGTGCTCGGGGGATTCCTCGTGCTCGGCCCGAAGGGCATCACGCTCACGCAGTACCTCGTCGAGGCCCGCGACGCGCTGACCGTCGGCGGATTCCTGCAGGGGCTCGCGAAGTCCGCGGTGTTCGCGCTGCTCGTGGCGGGGATCGGCTGCCTCTCCGGCATGCGCACGGGGCAGGGGCCCGGCGCCGTCGGACTCAGCACGACGCGGGCGGTCGTCGCAGGAATCGTCGCGATCATCGTCGCCGACAGCGTCCTCGGCACCTTCTTCTACACGCTTGGAATCTGAACCGCCATGCCGCGCCACGACACCATGCCCGCCGCCGCACCCGAGAGCGTGATCTCGCTGAAGGGCGTCGCGATCGGCTACGGCGGGCGCGCCATCGTCGAGGGCATCGATCTCGAGGTCCGGCGCGGCGAGATCCTCTTCATCGGCGGCGGATCGGGCTGCGGCAAGACGACGCTGCTCGCGTCGCTGAACACGCTGCGCCCGCCGCTCGCAGGCAGCATCGTCTTCGAGGGAATCGAGCTCGCGGGCGCCGACGACGAGACGCTGCAGCGCGTGCGCCGGCGCTTCGGCATGATGTACCAGCTCGGCGCGCTGTTCGGCTCGATGACGCTCCTCGAGAATGTCCGCCTTCCGCTCGAGGAGTTCACCGACCTTCCGCGCGAGGCGATGGACGCGGTCGTTCGCGCGAAGCTCGGGCTCGTCGGACTCGCCGCGCACGCCGACAAGCGGCCCGCGGAGCTCTCGGGCGGCATGCAGAAGCGCGCGGCGATCGCGCGTGCGCTCGCGCTGGATCCGCCGATCCTGTTCCTCGACGAGCCAAGCGCGGGACTCGATCCCGTGACGAGTGCGGACCTCGACGCGCTCATCGTGGCGCTCAACCGCATGCTCGGCACGACATTCGTCGTCATCTCCCACGAGCTCGCGAGCATCCTCTCGATCGGACACCGCTTCGCCATGCTCGACGGCGCGCGCCGCCGGCTGGTCGCCGTCGGGCCGCCCGCGGAGCTGCGCGACCGCAGCGCGGATCCGTGGGTCCGAAAGTTCCTCAGCCGCAGCCCCAGCGGAGAAGCCGCATGAGTGCATCGAGCGAGATCAAGGTCGGCGTGTTCGTGCTGGTGTCGGCGAGCCTCGTGTTCGGCGGCGTGATCGCGCTCGGATCGGGCAGGTTCTTCCGCGACACGCAGGTGATCGAGACCTCGACGAGCGATTCGGTCGAGGGTCTCCAGGTCGGCAGCCCGGTCAAGTACCGCGGCGTGCCGATCGGCGAGGTGAGCGCCATCTCGTTCGCGGACCGGCTCTACCCGAGGCCGGACGACGGCAGCCTGCAGTTCGACTACGCGAGCCCCGTCGTCATCCGCATGAAGGTGCGGGTCGATGTCTTCGGGCCGGAGCAGTCGGAGCTGTTCACGAAGGACATCGAGCGCGGCGTGGCGCAGGGGCTTCGCGCCCGCATGCGCTCGGCCGGGCTGACCGGCGGCATGTTCATCGAGCTCGACATGGCCGACCCCGCGGTGCACAAGGCCTATGCGCCGGCCTTCGCGAGCGCGCACCCGTATGTCCCCAGCGCGCCGAGCCGCTTCGACGAGGTCCTCGCGACGCTCGAGCGCGTCTCGGCCAAGCTCGGGGCGATCGACTTCGAGAAGATCGGCGGGGGATTCAAGGATGCCGCCGACAAGCTCAACGCGCTGCTCGGCGACCGTGTCGGCTCGCTGCTGGCCGACGCGGACGGCTTCATCTCCGAGCTGCGCAGCTCGAACGCGGCGCTGCAGCGGCTGCTCGTCGACCCGAGGCTCGACCGCGCGCTCGACAACGCCGCTTCGATCACGACCGACCTGCGGACCTCGCTCCCGCGCGCGGTGCGCGAGTACGGCGAGCTCGGGGCGAATCTCAACGCGGTCATCTCGAACGAGGAGTACGACCTGCGCCGCCTGCTCGGTGCGCTGCGCGAGACCGCGGAGAACCTCGAGGCGGTGAGCGAGCGCGCACGGCACGACCCGCCGCAGCTCCTCTTCTCGCGCCCGCCGCGAAAGCTCGCGCCCGGGGAGATCGAGCCGTGAACTCGTCCACGAGGAACGACCCGCGAGGTACAGAGCCATGACGAACATCACCCGCGCCAAGACCCGATCCGGACCCGCCTGCGTGCTCGCGGCCTCGCTCGTCGCCGGGCTGGTGGTCCCGCTCGCGCTCCCGCTGACCGGCTGCAGCGTGCTTGACCGCGACGCGCCGGGCTCCTCGTACTTCATGCTCGCGCCGCCGCGGCAGACCGCGGAGAAGGGCGAGCCGCTCGGCAGCATCCTGGTGCGGCGGGCGTCCGTCCAGCGGCCGTTCGACGCGCGCGGATTCGTCTACCACCTCTCGAACGGCCAGTGGCGCACCGATGCCTACAACGGGTTCCTCGCGGATCCGGGCGACATGATCACCGATGCGGTCGCCCGCGCGCTCGAGGACTGCGGCCGGTTCTCGTGGATCGCGCCGGCGAGCTCCACCGTGCCCACCGACCTTTCCGCGGAGACGGTGGTCGAGTCGTTCTACTGCGACTTCACCGATCCGGGCGCGCCCGTCGCGGTGGTGCGGATGCGGACCTACCTGCTCGATCGCGCCGACTCGGGCGTTCGCATGAGGCTGCTGCTCGAGGGCGCTGGCACCGCGCCGATCGCGGACAACGCCCCGCGGTCCGTCGCGGACGCACTCGGCGTCGCGGTCTCCGTCGCGCTGCGGGGCGTCGTTTCGCAGTTGCCGAAGGACGGCGCGATCGTTCGTCCGGAGCGCTGAAGGCTCTGCGAGCCTCTCGGACCACGGTGGGTCGAATCCCGCGGCGCGCGCACGGCGAAGCGTGTCCGGGTCCACTACGCTGCCCCATCCATGTCGGCCGGAAGCCTGCCACGCCACACCGAGTTCGACGACGCGCCAAGCGTCGTGGGCCGTGCCGCGCGCGTGCTCGCCGCACGCGTCGAGCAGGCGCCGGTGCCGGCGGCCGGCGAGTGGGCGAGGCTCGAGATGCGCCTCGATCCCGTCGAGCCCCTGCAGTGGCTGCGCGGCGTCGCGCCGGGATCCCGGCGCTACTTCCGCGACCGTGGCGCGAGGCTCGAGATCGCGGCCTGCGGGCACGCGGCGAGCTGCGCGTTCGGCGAGCACGAGGGCTGGCGCGAGGCCGCGTCTCCGGTCGAGGCCGTGCGCGGGCCCGCGTGGTTTGTCGCAATGCCGTTCGACGGCGGGCGTGCGCGCGCCGCCGAGTGGCGGGCCTTCGACGGCCAGTCGTGCGTGCTGCCGGCGATCGAGCTGCGTCGCGAGGGCGAGGTCCACACGCTTTCCGTCCACCTGACTGGCGCGACCGACCGCGCGCAGCTCGCCGCAGGGCTGCGCGCACTCTCCTCGCGCCGCGAGGGCTGCGTGGTCGAGCCTGCGCTCGTCAGGCTCTCGGATGGCGCGGGCGAGGCCGAGTGGTCGCGCGCCGTGCACGGGGGACTGGCGCGCATCCGCGCCGGCGCGCTCCGGAAGATCGTGCTCGCCCGCACGCGGTCGTACGCCGCGAGCGGTCCGCTCGATCCGGTGGCCGTGCTTTCCCGCCTCTCCGCGCGCGAGTCGCGCGGCTTCCGGTTCCTCGTCGAGGCGGCGCCTGGACACGCGTTCCTCGGCGTGACGCCGGAGCGGCTCTTCTCCCGCAGCGGAAGGACCGCGCGGAGCGAGGCCGTCGCCGGGACGCGACCGCGCGGCGTCGACGGCGTCGCCGACCGTCTGCTCGGCGAGTCTCTGCTCGCGAGCGCGAAGGACAGGCGCGAGCAGGAGCTCGTCGTCGAGCGCGTCCGAGAGGCGCTTGCCGCGTGCGCGACGAGCCTGCGCGTCGACGCCGAGCCGCGATTGCTGCGGCTCGCCTATGTGCAGCACCTCGCGACGCGCGTGCAGGCGGAGCTCAGGGCCGGCGTCGGCGACATCGACTTGATCCGCGCCCTGCACCCCACGCCGGCCGTGGCGGGCGCGCCGGTCGCCGCCGCGATCGAGGCGCTCCGTGATTTCGAGCCGTTCGATCGCGGCCTCTACGCGGGTCCCGTCGGCGTCGTGTCGCGGGACGGCGCGGAGATCGCGGTTGCGATCCGCTCGGCCCGGATCGAGGGAGATCGCCTCGTCGCATACGCCGGCGCCGGCATCGTCGACGGTTCCGACGCCGCCGAGGAGTGGCGCGAGACCGGACACAAGCTGCTCGCCTTCGAGCGGCTTGCCACCTGATACCTTCCGCTTCATGCGCGACGCGCCGAACATCAACATGGCGTGGACCATGCTCGCGGCCGAGGAGTGCTGGCGGCTCGGCGTGCGCCATGTGGTCGTGTGCCCCGGCTCGCGCAGCGCGCCGCTCGCCGTCGCGTTCGCGCGCCATCCGAGGCTTCGCGTCCACATCGCCCACGACGAGCGCGGCGGCGCGTTCATGGCCCTGGGCATCGGGAAGGCATCGGGCGCGCCCGCAGTGCTGGTGATGACGAGCGGCACCGCGGTCGCGAATGCGCTGCCCGCGGTCGTCGAGGCGCGCATGACGCGCACGCCGATGCTGGTCTTCGCGGCCGATCGCCCGCCCGAGCTGAGGGACTGCGGCGCGAACCAGTCGATCCCTCAGGCGACGCTTCTTGCCGGCGCCGCGCGCTGGACGGTGGACCTGCCTTGTCCCTCGACCGATCTGCCCGCAGAGTTCGTGCTCTCGACCGTCGACGAGGCCTTTGCGCGCGCGGTCGGCGCGGCAGGCTCGCAGGGCGGCGCGGTTCATGTGAACTGGCAGTTCCGCGAGCCGCTCGCGCCGGAGACGCGCGCGTGGGACATCGGCTGGCTGTGGTCGGTCTCGCGCTGGACGAGGTCGGATGCCCCGTGGAGAACCGCGCTCGGCGCCCTCCCGAGCGAGGTCGAGGTCGACGACGCGGTGGTGATCGCCGGACGCGCGCCCGCGCGCGCGGCTGCGTCGCTTGCGAGGTGGAAGGGGACGCTGCTGGCCGACATCACGAGCGGGCTTGCGGCCGCGGGGACGGCCGGCGCGGACCTCGTGCTGCGCGCTGCCTCGGAGGGCACGGGAAATCCCGCGCTTCGCGAGGCGCTGCGGCCCCGTGCGCTGGCGGTCGTCGGCGACCCCGTCGTCTCGAAGAGGCTGAACGCGTGGATCGCGGCGCAGTCATGCGCGACCACGGTGTTCGGCGCGGGCGATCCGCGCGTCGATCCCGCGCACCGCGCCGACGCGGTCTACGCAGCGGAGGTCGTGTTCCGCGCCGCGCGCGGCCTGCGTCCCCATGCGGGCTGGAGGCGCGCGCTCGCGTGCGCGACCCGCGCGGCCGGCAAGGCCCTTGCCTCGGAGGGCGCCCTCTGCGAGCCGACCGCGATCGCGGAGGCGTCCGGCGCCTGCACGGCGCGTGCGCATGGGACCGTCTTCTACGGGTCGTCGATGCCCATCCGCGATGCGGATTTTCTCGCGGTGCCGCAGCCGAAGGGCTGGCACGCGGCGGCGAATCGCGGCGCGAGCGGAATCGATGGACTCATCGCGAGCGCAGCGGGGCATGCGCATGCGACCGGCGCGCCGGTCG
>Ga0078894_10004081_pt1 | contig 11132 bp, 9 predicted proteins | sample LauGreSu1BDMLBSD_2_FD_67506 | JGI IMG/M metagenome (GOLD analysis project Ga0078894, IMG submission 67506) | Freshwater lake microbial communities from Lake Michigan, USA - Su13.BD.MLB.SD (version 4) (version 4) | ecosystem: Environmental > Aquatic > Freshwater > Lake | place: Lake Michigan, USA... | reverse complement strand
TGATCAAATGCCGCATCGCGCCGAGGCGGCGCTCCTACACAGCGCTCCCACCCAGGAATTCCCAAGCTTGAACGCGGCCCACAAATCCAAGTGGGAGCTGCGCCCTCGCAGCGATGCGGCGCTAAAGCAATCTCGGCGCTTGATCAAATGCCGCATCGCGCCGAGGCGGCGCTCCTACACAGCGCTCCCTCCCGGCAATTCCACAGCTTGAGCGCGGCCCACAAATCCAAGTGGGAGCTGCGCCCTCGCAGCGATGCGGCACTAAAGCAATCTCGGCGCTTGATCACAGGCCACATCGCGCCGAGGCGGCGCTCCTACACAGCGCTCCCACCCAGCAATTCCAAAGCTTGAGCGCGGCCCAAAAATCCAAGTGGGAACTGCGCCCTCGCAGCGATGCGGCACTAAAGCAATCTCGGCGCTTGATCACAGGCCGCATCGCGCCGAGGCGGCGCTCCTACACAGCGATCCCTCCCGGCAATTCCACAGCTTGAGCGCGGCCCAAAAATCCAAGTGGGAGCTGCGCCCTCGCAGCGATGCGGCGCTAAAGCAATCTCGGCGCTTGATCACAGACCGCATCGCGCCGAGGCGGCGCTCCTACAAAAGAATAAGCAGCCTGAGCATGAGGTGTGGGAGCTGGGCGCTTATTCGCCCACAGCGACAGCGGCACGACTGAGCCATTGCTGAAGGCTCAGACTCAGACTGGCTTCGACCCACAGCTGCATGCCCTGGTCCGCCGTGGCCGCCAAGACCACCGGGAAGGGCGCCAGCCGGGTGCGGGTGGCCAGATCTGTGGGCAGACGCTCAAAATCCAGATCACAGCCCAATGACAGCAGCGGCCGCGCTGGCGCAGCCAGCAGCAAGCACTGCTGACCGTCGCTCAGATCCACGCAGGCGTGGAAAATACCTTGCAGCGTCTGCGCCAAGGACTGCATCAAGGGCTGGGCCTGCTGCCCCTGCGCCCACCAGCACCACCACTCATCCGGGCCCAGGCGCAGCCAGAGCAGCGCCTCGCCCGACCAGATCACAGACATCTGTCGGCCTATGTCTAGGTGGGCGAGCTGTGACAAGCCAGGGGCTAGAGGCTCCAAAGCAGCAGCGTCACTGGCCCGCAAGCGCAGGCTGAGCAAGCGGCCCGCTTGCGGCGTCACCAAGGGCCGATCACTGTCAACACGAACACCCATAGGAGCATCAACCGGAGCATCAACCGGAGCATTAGCCACGCATGCGCCCTCCCTCAGGATCGAAGAACACCGGCGCCACCACCTGCGCAGGCCTGCGGGCCAGGCGCCCCAGACTGCTCGCTGTGACCCAGACCGTCTCGCCGTGGCGCTTAGCGCCGTCTTCCAGCAAGGCCAGGGCCACCGCCCGCCCCAGGGCATGGCTGAACACGCTGGCCGTCACAAAGCCAGCGCTGGCGTGCTCCAAGGCCAGCGCGCGGGCCGGCTCCATTTCGGCGGCCTGCTTGCCCCGCAGGATCTGTGCGCCCTCTTCCAGCGACAGCTCGCCCTCAGGCACCAGCAAGCCGACCAGCTGCGCCCGGCCCTGCGGTCGGGCGAGATCGCGCTGCAAGGAGCGCTTGCCGACAAAGTCGGGCTTGTCCATGCGCACCGCCCAGGCCAGGCCCAGATCCAGCGGGTTGATGCAGCCATCGACCTCGTGGCCGACCGAGATAAAGCCTTTTTCCACCCGCAGCACATGGTTGGCTTCTGAGCCCATGACCGCCAGGCCCAAGCGCTGCCCCTCGTGCACCAGTTTCTGCCACAGGGCCAGGGCCTGACTGGCTGGCAAATGAATCTCATAGCTGAGTTCGCCGGTAAAACTGACCCGAAACAGCCGCACTGCCTGCCCGCCCAATTCGGCGCTTTGCATGGACATGAAGGGAAAAGCACTGCGCGCTAAATCAATGCTGCAGCCGCAGGCCGCGAGCAGCTCGCGCGAGCGCGGGCCGCACACCACCAGGGCTGCCCACTGGTCGGTCACCGGGGTGACGAAGGCCTGAAGCCGGCCCTGAAAATGTATCTGCAGCACCGCCTCCAGCCAGGCATGGACCGCCTGGGCCTGGCCGCTGGTGGTGGTGATCCACCAGCGGTCCTGGGCCAGCCTGAAGACAGTGCCGTCGTCAAAGACGCGGCCGTCTTCACGCAGCATCACTGCATAGCGACCCCGGCCGTCCTTGAGGTCAGCCAGCCGGCAGGCATAAACATGTTCGAGCAGTTGCAGGGCCTGAGGACCGGTGACTTCAAACTTGCCCAGCGGCGAGCTGTCGTACAAGCCCACCGCCTCGCGGCAGGCCCGGCATTCACGCTCGAGCGCCTGCGCCAGGGTCTCGCCCTGCCGCGGGTAATAGCCGGGCCTGCGCCAGTTCTGGCCCGACTCGTACATCACCGCACCGGCGGCCTCGTGCCAGGCGGTGATCGGCGTGCGCCGAACCGGACGGATCAGCTCGCCCGGCTCGAACCCGGCCACCGCGGCTAAGGGCAGCGGCGTATAGGGCGGCCGTAAGCGCGTCGGGCCGAGCTGGCCAGGGGGCAGGCCCCGCAGCTGCGCCATCAACAAAGCGCCATGAAGGCTAGAAGTTCTGCCCTGGTCCGGCCCCATGCCCAAGGCGGTGTAACGCTTGAGGTGCTCGGGCGCTTCATAGCCTTCGCGCTGAGCCAGTGCCACATCGTCCAGGGTGACATCGCTGGCCAGGTCCACAAACACCCGGCCCTGGCCCGGCGCGGGCCAGGCGATGGCGCTGCACCCATCGCTCTGGCTGGCCAACTCAGGTAACAGCAGGGGCGGCAGCTTCAATCCCAAGGCCTGCGCCACCTGCTGCGCGCCCTGGCGGGCCGAAGCCAGAACCCGGGCGCTGTCCTGGTGGCCAGCCGCAGCGCCTATGGGCACACCCGCTGGCCCGGCCGAAGGCACCATGCCGTGCAGCTGCGGGTCATAAGCACTGGCGCCGCCGGCCTGGGCGTGCAGGGCCAGGGCGCTGCTCCAGCCACCGGAGACGGCCAGCAAATCCGCCGCATGCCATTCGGTGCGCCCATCGGCATCGCGCAGTGCTACCGAACGCACGCGCATGCGCCCCCGGCAAGCCACCACGCTGCTGCCCAATTGCACCCGCAAGCCGCGCTGCTCGGCTTGGTGCAGCAGCTGCGGATGAACCTCGGGGCGTTGGTCGGCCAGCACCCGCACAGGCAGTCCCGCGTCGTGGGCCTGAAAAGCCGCAGTCCAAGCCGCGTCGTTGTTCGTGGCCAGCACCATCTGCCGGCCCGGCGCAACCGCCCAGCGGCCCACAAAGCTACTGACGGCGCCGGCGAGCATGACGCCCGGGCGGTCGTTGTCAGGAAACAGCAGCCCGCGCTCGATCTGCCCGCTGGCCAGCAGCATGTGCGGGGCGCGCACCTTCCACAGGCGCTCCCGGCCGGGGCGGCTGCGGTCGATGGCCACAAACAGGCCGTGATCGTGCTGGGCCACCACTTGGGTGTTGGCCCAGCGCTGCACGCTAGGGCAGGCATCGAGGGCCTGCACCGTCTCGGCAATCCAGTCGTCCACTTCGCCACCTGCAGGCCGGTCCAGCCAGCGCCCGCCCGGCTGCGGCGCATCGTCAGCCAGGATCACCCGTGCACCGGCTTCGGCCAGGGCCCTGGCGGCCCACAAGCCGGCCAGACCCGCCCCCACCACCAGCACATCGGCATGGGCAAAGCGGCGCTCATGGTCCACCGGCTCGGCAGGCCGGTCGGGCATGCGGCCCAGACCGGCCGCATGGCGCAAGGCGCGCTCAAACCAGGGCCAGGCCCAGGCCGGCGACTTGAAGGCCTTGTAGTAAAAGCCAGCCGGCAGCCAGCGATGCAGCCAATCAGCCCAGGCCATGGGGTCCAAGCCTGGCCAGCCCTGCTGCCCAAAAGCATGCAGGCCCTGCACCAAGGGCTCGGTGGTGGCCAGCACATTGGGCTCGCTGCGCGGGGCCTGTAAGCCCACAAAGGCACAGGGCTCCTCCCAGCCCGCAGCGAAGACGCCGCGGGGCCGGTGGTATTTGAAGCTGCGCGAGAGCACATCCACGCCCTGGGCCAGCAAGGCCGAGGCCAGAGTGTCACCCGCCAGGCCCCGCAAGGGCCGGCCATTGAAGCTGAAGTCCAGGGGCTGCGAGCGGTCGATCAGCCGCCCACCGCTGCCCAAGCGCCAGCCGCTCATGCGCCCTGCCCCGCGGCCCGGGCCTCCAAAACAGCCTGGGTATGCGGATCGCGCCGCACCATGAGCCAGCTGCGGCAGCCCTGCACATGCCACCAGTGTTCAAGCACCGGTGCGTCCGGGTTGTCGCGCTGGTAGAGGTGATCGGCCCAGGCCGCGTCATCGAGCGCCTCGGGCTGCGCCGGTCGTGGGTTGAACTCACCGGTCGCGATGAATTCATGCTCGCTGCGCAGGCCGCAATGAGGACAGGGAATTTGCAGCATAGTCGGGGCTCTAAAACCGGTTGGAGGCGCTGGCCGTCTCAAAGAGCAGCCGGCCGCTGGTAAACCGCTCCAAAGAGAACGGGGCGCAGTGCCGATCGGCCTGGCCGCGGGCCAGCAGCCCGGCCAGGCTGCGGCCGCCAGCCGGAATCGACTTGAAGCCTCCCGAGCCCCAGCCGGCGCTCACGCACAGGCCGTCGACCTCGGTGGTCGACAGGATGGGCGAGGTATCGGCCGACAGGTCGATGGCCCCGCCCCAGCTGCGCATCAGCTTGACCCGGGCCAGGGCCGGGAAGAGCTCGATCAAGCTGGCCACGCAGTCTTCAATCACTTGGAACTGACCGCGCTGCGTCCAGGACATGCCGGCATCGGGACCGCCGCCAATCACCAGCTCGCCCTTGTCCGACTGGCTGAAATAAATGCCCAGCGCCGGGCAGGAGACGATCACATCGAGCATGGGCTTGAGCGGCTCGGAGACAAAAGCCTGCAGGGTCAATGTTTCCAAAGGCAGCCGCAGGCCGGCCATGCGCGCCAGCCGGCTGGTCGAGCCGGCCACCGCCAGCCCCAGACGCTCGGTGGCGATGCGCCCGCGGCTGGTCTGCACCGCCTGCACCCGCCCCGCATGGAGCTCAATGCCATGGACCTCGCAGTTTTCGATGATGTCGACCCCCACCGAGCTGGCGGCTCGGGCATAGGCCCAGGCCACCGCATCATGGCGCACCGTGCCCGCCCGGCCCTGCCAGGCGCCGGCCAATACTGGCAGGCGCTGGGATCGATCGCGCCGCAGCAGCGGCAGGAGACGATAAACCGCTTCGGCGTCGAGTAGCTCATAGTCAGCCCCGACCAGGCGCATCGCGTGCATCCGTCGGCGTGCATCGCGCAGCTTGGCCCAGGTCTGGATGATCTCCACCTGCCCACGCTGGCTGACCATGAGGTTGAAGTCCAGCCGCTGACTCAGGTCTTCCCACAAGCGCAGGTTCTCGTCCTGAAAGCGAATGCCCGGTTCGCGCAGATAGTTGGAGCGGATCACCGTGGTGTTGCGCCCGGTGTTGCCGCCACCCAACCAGCCGCGCTCGAGCACCGCCACCCGACTCAGGCCCTCATCGCGCACCAGGTGCCAGGCCGTGGCCAGGCCATGGCCGCCACCGCCAACCACCACCGCGTCGTAACTGGCCGCCGGCGCGGCCGAGCGCCAGGCGCGGGGCCAGCCCCGGTGGCCGCTCAAGCCTTGACGCAGTAATTGGAGGAAGCTGTATCTCACGTTGAACAGGTCGGGCTGGTCGGCAAGCCCAGGCTCGCATCGGCTGAAACTGCTAACATTGTCAATCTTTTTCGCCCACGGGCGAGAGGGCAATGTAGCTTCCGACGGGTACATCTGCCTGCCAATTCCACGACTCTTTTTTGCGAGAAGCCGCCACCATGAAATTTCTCAAGTCCCTGCTGGCCATGACCTTGCTGGCCTTCGCTGCACTGAGCCAGCCAGCCCTGGCCCAAACCGCCCCAGGCAAAAACCGCCTGCAAGTCATCCTCGAGCGCGGCACCTTGCGCGTGGGCACCACCGGTGACTTCAACCCCATGTCCATCCGCGATGCGGCCACCAACAGCTACCGCGGTTTTGACGTCGAGGCCATGGAACAACTGGCCAAGGACATGGGCGTCAAGGTCGAATGGGTTCCGGCCGAATGGGCCACCCTGGTGACCGGCATCACCTCCAACCGCTACGACATCTTCTCTGGCGCCTCCCTGAGCATGGCCCGGGCCAAGACAGTCGCCTTCTCCGACCCCTATATTGAAGCGGGCACTGTGCCGGTGATTCGCCGGGCTGATGCCGCCAAGCTGGCCAGCTGGTCCGACCTCAACCGCAGCGGCACACAGATCGCCGTTTCGCTGGGCACCGTGTTTGAAGAACAGGCCAAGGCGCATTTCCCGCAGGCAGCGGTCAAGTCCATCGAAAAGCCGGCCACCGGCTATCAAGAAGTGCTCGCTGGCCGTGCCGTGGCCACCATCACCAGCAATGTGGAAGCAGCCACCCTGGTCAAGACCTACCCGAACCTGACGGTGATCGCCAAGGCCGAGCTGCGCAACAAGCGTCCGTTTGCCTACCCGCTGCCGCAGGGCGAGCCGGTCTGGACCACCTTCGTCAACAACTGGATTGCACTGAAGAAGTCTGAGGGCTACTTCGACACGCTCGAAGCCAAGTGGCTGGGCCGCTGAGCCCACGCACTGAAGCGCCGAGATGACGCGCCTTGCGGCCGCGCTAGCGGCGCTGGCCTTGCTGCTGGCCGGCTGCGCCAGCACCGGTGACACCAGTGCCTATACCTGGGGCTGGTACATCCTCAACCCCTTGAGCGACAAGGGGGCGTCCAACCTCTCTTTTCTGCTCGCCGGCATAGGCTTGACAGTTGGCCTTTCGGTGGCGGCCATACTGGTCTCGGTTCTGCTCGGGGTGTTTCTGGCGCTGTCGGCCCTGTCGAACTCCCGCCCGCTGCGTCTGGTCTCGCGCGGCTATGTGGAGGTGTTTCGCGCCATTCCGCTGCTGGTGCTGCTGCTGTGGGTCTACTACGGTCTGCCCATGCTGACCGGGCTGCAGTTCGGCGCCTTTGCCGCCGGTGTGATTTCACTGGCCCTGTCAGACGCGGCCTTCGAGGCCGAAATTTTCCGTGCCGGCATACAGGCGGTGGCCAAGGGACAGCGCGAAGCAGCGCAAACCCTAGGTCTATCGAGCCGCGACACCTTCCGCTTCGTGATTTTTCCGCAGGCCATACGCACCATCTTGCCGGCGCTGGGCAACCAGTTCGTCTATGTGCTCAAGATGAGTTCGCTGGTATCAGTCATTGGTCTGCAGGAATTGACCCGCCGGGCCAATGAGCTCAACGTGACCGAGTACCGGCCGCTGGAGATCTACACCGCCCTGGTGCTGGAATACCTGCTGCTGATTCTGCTGACCTCCTGGGGCGTGCGGCGCCTGGAAAAGCGCATGGCGTCGGCGGTTCGGTAGGCCTAAAACGGCTTTGGACCCACCCGAGTGGTGAGCCCCAAAAGCGCATGACAGCCCTTGAGAACAAAGACTTGGCACCCGAACAAGCCGTCAAAGCCATGTCTAGGCTCAGCGCAAGGCGCGGTAGATCTGCTCAGCCAGCGTTCTGGAGATGCCGTCAACGGTGGCCAGGTCTTCGGCGCTGGCCGAGCCCACCCCAGTGATCCCGCCAAAGCGACGCAGCAAGGCTGCGCGTTTGCGCGGGCCTATGCCGGGAATGTCTTCCAAGCGGCTGGTCACGCGCACCTTGTCGCGCTTGGCGCGCATGCCAGTGATGGCATAGCGGTGGGCCTCGTCGCGGATCTGGGCCACCAGCATCAAGGCGGCCGAGTCGCTGCCCAGGTACACCTTCTCTCGCCCGTCGGCAAACACCAGCTCCTCCAGGCCGACCTTGCGGCCCTGCCCTTTTTCAACGCCGACGATCAGGCCCAGGTCCAGGCCCAATTGTTCAAACACCTCGCGCGCCACCCCGACCTGGCCCTTACCACCGTCGATCAGCACCAGATCGGGCATGCGCAGCCGCTCGTCGGTGGGCTCGCCCTCGCGCTGGGCCTCGGCCAGAGGGCCGTAGCGGCGCAGCAGCACCTGGCGCATGGCGGCGTAGTCATCGCCGGGAATCACCCCTTCGATGCTAAAGCGCTTGTACTGCGCCGCCTGCATGCGGTGCTGGGCAAACACCACGCAAGAGGCCTGGGTGGCCTCACCGGCGGTGTGCGAGACGTCAAAACATTCAATGCGCAGGGCCTGCAGATCGACTTGCGGCAGATCGAGCGCCAGCGCCAACGCGCGGGTGCGCGCCTGCTGTGAGCCCTCTTCGGCCAGCAAGCGGGCCAATTGCAGATCGGCGTTTTTTTGCGCCATTTCCAGCCAGATGCGCCTTTGCTCGCGCGGCTTGTGCACCGCGTTGATCTTGACGCCAGACTGTTCAGACAGCAGCGCAATCAGCTGCTTATCTACCGCATGGCTGAGCAGGAGGGCCGGAGGCGGGCTCAAGTCGATGTAGTGCTGGGCAATAAAAGCCTGAAGCACCAGGGTTTCGATCTGTGCGTTCGGGTCACCCGACGCTTGGCCCTCGGGCAGGACTTCGTCGAGAGCGACCAGATCGACCGCACTTTCCAAGTGGGTCGGAAAGTAGGCCCGATCGCCAAGATGGCGTCCACCACGCACCATGGCCAGGTTGACGCAAGCCCGCCCGCCCTGCACCCGCACCGCCAGGATGTCGGCGTCTTTGTCGGCCTGCACCTCCATGGTTTGCTGGTGCAGCACCCGCGAGATGGCGCGCATCTGGTTGCGCACCTCGGCGGCCTGCTCAAACTCGAGCTGCTCGGCATGGGCCAGCATGCGCGCTTCGAGCGACTGCAAAATCTCCTGGGTCTGCCCCTGCAGGAATTGCTGCGCATGCTCGGTATCGCTGGCATAGGCAGCCGCCGAAATCAGGCCCACACAGGGACCGGAGCAGCGTTTGATCTGATAGAGCAGGCAGGGCCGGGTTCGATTCTGAAACACCGTGTCCTCGCAGGTCCGCAGCCGAAAGACTTTTTGCAGCAGGGCAATGGTGTCCTTGACCGCCCAGGCGCTGGGATAGGGCCCGAAGTAATGGTGCTTGCGATCGACCGCGCCCCGGTAGTAGGCCATGCGCGGATAAACCTGGGCCTGCGCGCCCTGCCCATCGGCGCGCGGAGCCTGCACCGCAGTGATCTTCAGGTAGGGGTAGCTCTTGTCGTCGCGAAACAGGATGTTGAACTTGGGGTTCAGCGTCTTGATGAGGTTGTTTTCCAGCAGCAGGGCCTCGGCCTCGGAGCGCACCACCGTGGTCTGCATGCGCGCAATACGGCCCACCATATGCCCGATGCGGGTGCCCCCATGGTCCTTTTGGAAATAGCTGCTGACGCGCTTTTTCAGGTTGCGGGCCTTGCCCACATAAAGCACGCCGCCGTCGGCGTCAAAGTAGCGGTAGACCCCGGGCAGGGCCGGCAGCGCGGCCACCTCGGCCAGCAAGGCCTGGCGGGCCGCATCGGCAGGCGCTTCAGACTCGGGCTGGCTCATCGCTGACGATCTTGCAGGTGCTCCCGCAGCCACTGCGCAAACTCATCTTCACTCAGGTCGCCGGCGGCCAGGGCGAGCATGGTCAGGGTCGCCTCGGATTGGCTTGCCTGCAGTCTTTGGCCGTTAAGCGCCAAAAACAAGCCTACAGCCAAAAAAGCTGCGCGCTTGTTCCCATCGACAAATGCGTTATTGCGAACCAATCCAAAACCATAAGCCGCAGCCAGCGCGGCCAAGTCTGGTTCCCCGTACGCAAGCAACTGCTGCGGCCTGGCCAGGGCAGACTCAAGCAGGCCTTCGTCGCGCAAGCCCGGGCGCCCACCATGCTCGGCCAGACTCTCGTCGTGGAGCAACTCCAGGGCGCGCCGGCTGATGAAGCGCCAAGTCATTTGGCCAACTGGTGAAAGGTGTCTCGATATTCCCGCATGAACTCCCGGCCCAGAGCCAGCTCTTCTTCCAGAGCAGGGTCGTACGGCGAAAAATTGAGGCCATTGGCCGCCTCGGTCACAAACACCGTGTCGCCCTTTTCAAGCTTTAGGCGCGCCAGCAGCTCCTTGGGCAGGATCACGCCGACGGAATTGCCGATTTGGGTGAGTTTGAGGGCGGTCATGGTGGGCTCCTTGTTTTAACACTTGTTATATTAACGGATTCTGCACCCTCGCCACAACCATGCGCCCCGCCCTGCTCTGGGACCTCTTTTGCACCGTGATCGACAACCATGGCGACCTGGGCGTGTGCTGGCGCCTGTCCCGCCAGTTGCGCGATGCTGGCCAGCGGGTACGGCTGTGGGTCGACGAGGCCTCAGCACTGGCCTGGATGGCACCGAACGCCAGCGAGGAACGGGCCATCGAGCTGCGACGCTGGCAAGAGGCCAGCGATCCGACCGCGCTTGAAGGCTTGGAGCCGGCCGATGTCTGGATCGAGGCCTTCGGCTGCCAGATTCCCGGGGCTTTTGTGGCCTACGGCGTTCAAAGTCACCCGCGAGCGCCGGTCTGGATCAACCTGGAATACCTCAGCGCCGAGGACTGGGTGCCCCGCTTTCACGGCCTGCGCTCACCCGTGATGAGCGGGCCAGCCCGGGGCTGGAACAAGCGGTTTTTCTACCCCGGCTTTACCGAACAGACGGCCGGACTGCTGCGCGAGGCCGATCTGCTGGAGCGGCAGCGCCTATTTGACCGCAGCGCCTGGCGAGCCGCCCACGGCTCGGCTCAAGGCGAGCGCCTGATCAGCTTGTTTTGCTACGAGCCGCCAGCGCTCAAAGCCCTGCTCGCTGAACTGGCCGGCAGCCAATTGCTGGTTGCGCCCGGCCGACCGCTGGCCGTAGTGCAGCAGGCACTGGCTGAGTCGGACGCAAGGCCGCGCTGGAGCGCCCTGCCCTACACCAGCCAGGACGGCTTTGATGAGATGCTCTGGGCCTGCGACCTGAACTTTGTACGCGGCGAAGACTCGCTGGTGCGCGCACTCTGGGCCGGCCAGCCCCTGGTCTGGCAGATCTACCCGCAGGCCGATCAGGCCCACCATGCCAAGCTCCATGCGTTTTTGGATTGGCTGGACGCCCCGAGCAGTCTGCGGCAATACCACCTGATCTGGAACGGACTGAGCGATAGTCCTTTGCC
>Ga0078894_10004076_pt1 | contig 11140 bp, 11 predicted proteins | sample LauGreSu1BDMLBSD_2_FD_67506 | JGI IMG/M metagenome (GOLD analysis project Ga0078894, IMG submission 67506) | Freshwater lake microbial communities from Lake Michigan, USA - Su13.BD.MLB.SD (version 4) (version 4) | ecosystem: Environmental > Aquatic > Freshwater > Lake | place: Lake Michigan... | reverse complement strand
AAACGGCCGTATTGGCCTGGGCTCCGCTGTGCGGTTGTACATTGGCCCATTTGGCATCAAATACTTTTTTTAGTCTTTCGATAGCAAGCGTTTCGATCTCATCAATGATCTCACATCCTCCATAATATCTTTTGCCGGGATACCCTTCGGCATATTTATTGGTGGCCACCGAACCCATCGCCTTCATGACGGACAGGGACGTAAAATTTTCAGATGCAATAAGCTCAATTCCTTTACGTTGTCTGTCGAGTTCTCTATCGAGCAAAGAGAAGAGTTGCGTATCTTTTGACATGGTTAGGACGAATAAATTGATTTGCGGTAAAGTTAAGTTACTTTTGTACACTGCATGAAAGCCATTATCCCCGTTGCCGGGCCCGGCACCAAATTGCGACCGCACAGCTATACCCAGCCTAAGGCCTTGATCCCGTTGGCGGGCAAATCTATTTTGGGTATTATAATCGATCAGCTGTTGGAAGCCGGTGTCACCGAGTTCATCTTTGTAGTGGGCTATCTGGGGGAGAAGATCGAAGATTTTGTAGCCCAGCAATACCCCGGTCTAAACGCTCATTTTTTACAACAAAGCGATCGACAAGGAGTGGGACATGCCGTTTTGCTCGCCCGCGAACAAGTGGCCGGAGAAGAGATCTTTATTGTGTTGGGCGATACCATTTGTGAATATGATGTCAAGGCCATTGCTTCTGCGCCTCGATCCATGATAGGACTACGAAAAGTGGATGATCCTCGTGATTTTGGAGTGGCCGAGATCAACGAAAATGGAATGATCACCCGCGTGGTCGAAAAGCCCCAGATGCCCAAGTCCAACATGGCCATGGTGGGTATCTATAAGATCAAGGAAAGTGAAATCTTATTTCGATGCCTCGAAAATAACATCAGTCATGGGGTGCGTGCACATGGCGAGTATAGTATTACCGATGCGTTGGAGTGTATGATACAACAGGGGATTTCCTTGCAGTCCTTTAAGGTCGACAACTGGTTTGATTGCGGCCGTAAAGAGACCTTACTGGAATCGAATGCGCTCTTACTTAAGAAATTTGCTCCGGCTGTCGATGGCACAGCTTTTGTCAATACAGTTATCGTACCCCCTGTGAGTATCGGAGTGGGTTGTCAGATCAGCAATGCTGTCATTGGTCCTGATGTGACCATTGGAGATCATACCAAGATCGATTGTTCGGTCGTACGGAACTCCATAATCGGATCCTACTCTCATTTGCATGATATTGTCGTTAACGATTCACTCATTGGAAGCGATACGGATTGCAAGGGGGAGGCCCGCTCCCTGAATATCGGCGATAATGCTACCATCGACCTGGGTTAATCAAGCAAACTTCTTATGGCTGTCTTTTCGAACCGAATAACACGTCTTTTTTCGATCGACTATCCGATTATTCAAGCTGGTATGATCTGGACCAGTGGTTGGCAACTGGCCAGTGCCGTTAGCAATAGCGGGGCGCTGGGTATTATTGGTGCGGGCTCTATGTATCCCGATGTCTTACGAGATCATATTCAACAATGTAAAAAGGCCACGTCGCGACCGTTTGCCGTAAATCTTCCGCTTCTTTATCCTGATATCGATAAGCATATAGCGATCATCATCGAAGAAAAGGTGCCCATCGTTTTTACGTCGGCGGGCAGTCCGGCCACCTGGACAAAGCATTTAAAGGCCCAGGGTATTGTAGTGGTGCATGTGGTAAGCTCTGCAACCTTTGCTCGTAAGGCGGCTGCGGCCGGTTGCGATGCTGTGGTGGCTGAGGGCTTTGAGGCCGGCGGACACAATGGGCGCGAGGAGACCACGACCATGGTGTTGGTGCCGGCTGTCTGTGCGGCCGTTACGATTCCCGTTATTGCAGCCGGAGGTATTGCCAATGGCAGACAAATGCTCGCTGCTATGGTATTAGGAGCCGAGGGCGTGCAGATGGGTTCTCGTTTTGTGGCTAGCGAAGAGGCCTCGGCGCATCTTGCATTTAAGCAACGCGTTATTACGGCGCAAGAGGGCGATACAAAACTGCGTTTGAAAAAACTGACCCCCGTGCGGCTATTGGACAATGAGTTTGCCCGTCAGGTGCAAGAGGCCGAAGCAGAAGGAGCATCAACAGAGATACTGGCTTCTTTGTTAGGAAGGGGGCGTGCCAAAAAAGGAATGTTCGAGGGTGATCTGGAGCAGGGAGAATTAGAAATTGGTCAGGTGAGTGCTTTGTTGCGCGATATTTTGCCCGCCGCCACCATTGTATCAAATACCTGGCAAGAGTTCAGGGAAGCATCCGCTGCGATCAATTCTTTTTGACGATCCACTTTAGCATTTCTCCCCAAGTGACTTTTTTCCCATACAGTAAGATACCCGTGCGATAAATTTTACCGGCCAACCATACCATGGCTATAAAGCTCAAGATCAAAATGAGCATCGAGACGATCAGTTGCCACCACGGAACGGTACCGGGTACGCCGTAGGGTATGCGTGCCATCATTACAATGGGAGAAGAAAATGGCAAAAAACTTCCCCATACGGCAATAGGACCAGAGGGGTTGGCGATGGTGGCGGTCATCATGGCAATGGACAATATGACCAGCATGGTAATCGGAAAACTAAGTGATTGTGCCTCGCGAATATCTTCATTGACCGCACTGCCTACGGCTCCATAGAGTGAGGCATAGAAGAAAAATCCTGCCAGAAAATAAAATCCGAAACAACCTAGTATCAACGGTACGTTCACTTGGGTAAAGAGGCGTTGCATATTGCCGACCATTTCAGCGGCCCCCATTTGGGTGCCCGCTTCATTAGCGACATTGTAGGCGACCAAGATAAAGACGATCCATAGTAAGAATTGAGTCAGGGCCACCGCACCGATCCCGATGATCTTTCCTAACATCATCTGAAAAGGCCGCACCGAAGACACGATCACTTCGGCAATACGATTGGTCTTCTCTTCCATAACGCCCATCATTACTTGCGACCCATACACCAGTAAAATAAAATACATCAAAAGACCAGCTACATACCCAATGCCCTCCGCTGTATTACTATCTGATTTTTCATCTACAATATTTTTTGCTTTGAGCTGTAGACGACTTTGTGACAAAATGAGGAGCTTGTCGGAATCGATCTGCAAGCTATCGTTTAGGATTTGTCCCCAGATGCGATCGATCTTGGCCTGTACGGCCGCTGTTGTGGCGCTGCCATAGGATTTAAACGTGTTGAGCGATAGGCTATCCAAGCCTTTGCGCCAATCAAGCGCCGGTACAACAAGATACCCGTCGTAGCCCGCCGACTTTTGGTTTTGTTCGGCAGCTTCCACATTCTCTACCAAGGTCAGTATAGAGCTATTATCGAGCTGATTTTGTTTTTCGAGTATAGGAGCACTGAAATAACCAGAGGAGTCGACCACCGCGATCGAGAGCGATTCTCGACTATTTTCGGCAATAAACCCCATCCCGAAGATCAATCCTACGTAGAGCACAGGTAGCAGTAGGGTAGAGATGATAAAGGTCTTTTTCTTTACCCGGGTCAGGTATTCTCTTTTGATGATGATCCAGGTCTTGTTCATAGCGATGCATTTTTTGTTTCGAAGGAACGGCTGACCGGCGTGCCCTCTACCAGTTTAATGAAAATATCATTGAGAGAAGGTAAGATCTCCTTGAAGGAAAGAATGCCTACTTGCTTATCGAGTAAATACTGAAGGGCTTGGTTGCGGGTTTGTCCCTCTTTCAATTGAATGTACAATTTCGAGTCGGTCCGATCCACGATCGAAAAAGGAAGGGTCTCTTGCGGTAAGCTGGCCGGCCCCTCGGTCTCTACCAAGAATACGTTTTCTTTGAATTGGTCTTTCACCGCTCTTACGGTACCATCGAGTATTTTTTTACCCCGATTGACCAGGGCAATATGATCACAGATCTCTTCGACCTGTTCCATGCGGTGGGTACTAAAAATGATGGTAGCTCCTTCGGCCGCTAATCGATAGATCTCGTCTTTGATCAGGTTGCTATTGACCGGATCAAGACCACTGAAGGGTTCGTCTAAAATGATCAAGCGGGGTTGATGTAGTACAGTGGTGACGAATTGTAATTTTTGTCCCATTCCCTTAGAGAGGTCCTCTACTTTTTTATTCCACCAACTCTCCATGCCAAATCGTTCGAACCAGCTACCGATCTTTTCTTTGGCCTCCTGCTTCGAAAGCCCTTTTAATTGGGCCAAGTAGAGGGCTTGTTCACCTACCTTCATTTTTTTGTATAGTCCTCTCTCTTCGGGCATATAACCGATGTAGCGCACATCGCGGATCGGATCGAAGGGCTTTCCCTGAAAAAGAATATTGCCCTGGTCGGGATAAAAAATACCCGTAATCATTCTGATCAACGTGGTCTTGCCCGCCCCATTGGGTCCCAGCAGCCCAAAGATCTGCCCCTCTTCAATGGAGAGGCTAATATCATCGACGGCTTTTTGCGATTCAAAATATTTTTTAAGATGCTGTAACGATAAGATGGTGGCCATAGACTGAATTCAATGCTACAATATTAATTATTCGTGGCGGTTCGCTACAGGACTTTACAGGAGTGGTTGATCGGTGCGACGGGCGGCAATCGTGGAGGCAATGGCAGAGGCCACACGCTCACCGTCCATTGCAGCACTTACAATGCCGCCAGCGTACCCCGCCCCCTCTCCACAGGGAAAAAGGGCTTTCAATTGCGGGTGATATAGCCCTTTTGGATCTCGCGGAATCCGAACGGGTGAAGAAGTGCGCGACTCGGTAGCCACGACCACGGCCTCTTGACTATAGTATCCTTTAATCTTTTTTCCTTGCTCGCGAAAGGCGATCTGTAATCGTTTGTAAACCATTTCGGGCAACACATCTTGGAGGGGCGCTGCGCGAAGCCCCGGCAGGTAGGAGCAAGCGGGCAGGGTAGCCGATAGTCGTTGTTCGCAAAAATCGGTCAGCCGAAGGGCCGGAGCCACCAAGGATCCACCCCCGGCTTTGAAGGACCTTTGTTCAACGGATTGTTGAAAGCGAAGCAACGATAATGGGTCGTTGGCATTTTTATCGTTCAGGTCTTGTTGATCCACGGCCACCACGATCCCACTATTGGCATAGGGGTTATTTCTTTTAGAGGGGCTCCATCCGTTCACCACAATTTCGCCAGGGCCGGTAGCGGCTGGCGCAATGATACCGCCCGGGCACATGCAAAAAGAAAATACTCCTTTATCATGTACCTGCTGTACCCAGCTATACGCTGCCGGGGGTAACCACTCCGTTCTGACTTCGCAGTGATACTGCGCCTGGTCGATCAGTTGTTGCGGATGTTCCACACGCACACCGAGGGCAAATGGCTTGGCCTCGATCAAGAGCCCGTGGCTGTTCATTAAATAAAATATATCGCGGGCCGAATGTCCGGTGGCCAGTAAAAAAGAGGAGCCTTCGAATACATCACCCTTTTCGGTCTTAACGGCTCGTAGTTGCTCATCTTTAATAATAAGATCGCTGACTCGTTGTCCAAACAAGATCTCGCCACCGCATTGTTCAATCTGGGTGCGCATAGCAGTTATGATCCCAGGGAGTTTGTTGGTGCCAATATGCGGATGCGATTTGTAGAGTATCGATTCATCGGCCCCAAATTGTACAAAGAGTTGCAAGATGCGGTCTATGTCGCCCCGTTTGTTACTACGGGTATACAATTTGCCGTCGCTATAGGTGCCCGCTCCACCTTCACCAAAACAATAATTGCTGTCTTCGTTGACCAGCCCGGCTTTATTTAATTGCGCCAGATCGCGTCTTCGGGCCCTGACCTCTTTTCCTCTTTCCAACACAATGGGTTTGATCCCGCATTCGATCAGTCGAAGTGCCGCAAAGAGCCCGGCTGGTCCGGCCCCGATGATCACCACACGAGGAGCCGATGCTGCCAGTGTATTATAGCGAATAGGGCTTAGCGGCCGGCGTAGAAAAGGCTCGTTTATGAAGGCCTCAATGCTCAGATTGACCCAAGGCTGCTTGCCCCTGGCATCGATAGATTGTTTGGTCAGGTAGAACCCGGTTACCTGCTCGGGACTAACGGCCGCCGCCGAGGCGATCAGGGCAGTAAGGATATTTTGATCGGCTGCCTCAGAGGGCAAAAGCCGAAGCGTTATTTTTTTTTGCATGCTGTCAGGTATTGATCCTGAAAAACTTTAGCAAAGATGCGGTTTTACCCATTAAAAATGGATAACTTCCCCTGCCTGCTTTATGACACGATCTTTTATTATCCATCTCCGCTTGATTCGCCCTGCAATACTGGTATTGTTGGTCGCATTAGCTTCTTGTCGAACCCTCTATGTACCTTCAAAAGCGGAATATAGCAGCCAGCGTATCACAAGAGAACTTTCTATTGATTCCTCATTGTATCGTATTATAAGGCCCTATGGCGATAGTGTGGAAAAGAGTATGAATACCATCGTGGGCACCGTTCGGCAGACGCTCGAAAAGGAACAGCCGGAGGGAACATTGGGAAACTTTATGGCAGATGCTTACTTGACCATGGGGGCCCAGCAATTTGATAAGCCCATTGATGCCGCCTTTGTGAATTTTGGAGGCATTCGATTGCAGCAGTTGCCAGCCGGCCCGCTAACATTAGGAAAGCTCTTTGAGCTGATGCCTTTTGATAATGTGCTGGTATTACAACAACTTAGTGGTACGCAGTTGCAATCCTTTTTAGATCTGGTGGCCGCCCGCGGGGGTTGGCCCGTGGCCGGAATTCGGTTTTCAATTCGCAACAAAAAGGCCGTTGACATATTTATTAAAGATCGGCCCTTGCAACTTGCTGCGCAGTACTGGATCCTCAACTCCGATTTTGTGGCTTCTGGTGGCGACAATGCCGAGATGCTAAAATCATTACCCCAATTGTCGACCGGTTACCTGGCCCGTAAGGCCCTTATTGATTATGCTGCCTTGCAAACCCGCCAGCAGGGTTTTGTGGGGGCCCAATTGGAAAAAAGAGTTACCCATGCTCAGTAGGAAGCTTTTTATAAGACAATCGGCACTTGTTGCCGGGGGGCTGCTAACCGCCCCGCTATGGGCAGAGGCCCGCAATGCGGCATCTAGTTATCGGCTGGTTGTGTTGCATACCAACGATACCCATAGCCGGCTTGATCCCTTTCCGATGGATGGTAGTCGCAATCAAGGTTTAGGAGGTGTTGCAAAAAGAGCTCAAATCATTAAACAAATTAGAGAGCAGGAGCCCCTTGTGCTCTTGTTAGATGCAGGGGATATTTTTCAAGGGACCCCCTATTTTAATTTTTATAAAGGGGAACCCGAGATCAGGGCCATGTCTTATATGGGCTATGATGCTACCACTATTGGTAATCATGACTTTGATGCGGGCATGGAGAACCTGGCCACGCAATTGCGACGGCATGCCCGCTTTCCGATGCTGGTCTGCAACTACAACGTAAGCGGCACCCCTTTAGAGGGGAATGTAAAGCCTTATCAGGTTTTTAAACGAGGCCCACTGACCATTGGGGTGCTCGGCGTGGGTATTGAGGGCAAGGGCTTGATTCCCGATCAACTGTTCGGTTCTACGGTCTACCTAGACCCTATTGCCGAGGCTAATAAAGTGGCCTATACACTCCGTAAAAAGGAACATTGTGACCTTATAATCTGTCTTTCTCACCTCGGAAACCGTTATCCCACAGAGCGTAAGGTGAGCGATGAGGATTTAGCCAAGCAGTCAGAGGAAATTGACCTGATCATTGGGGGGCATACCCATACGTTCTTGGATAAGCCCCTTGTTTATACCAATAAAAAGGGCCGCGATGTGATGGTAAACCAGGTTGGTTTTGGAGGAATTATTCTAGGTAGGATTGATTTTGAATTTTCCAAATTTTCGAGCCAAAAAATTTTAAAAGCAGAAAAAATTTTTATTTCCTCAAAATCGGTGGTTTAAATTTTTTTTGTTTGAAGTGGATTAGTGATATTCGCCTTCCCGCGCAAGTTTTTTTATTGACAAATGTGAACAAGTGGATAAAAACGGTGCGGACCTGTTACTAACTACCGTTAAAACACGATAAACTGTATTGCAAGCGATGGATAAGAACGCGGAAAAAGTCTGGAGCAATTGTTTAAAGATCATCAAGGATATAGTAGAATGGCAACATTATAAAACCTGGTTCGAACCCATCACGCCCGTTTCGCTCAAGGCAAATGTGTTAGTGATACAGGTTCCCAGTCAATTCTTCTTCGAATACCTTGAGGAGCATTATGTAAATCTGCTGGCCAAGACGCTTAAAAGAGAGCTGGGCAAAGAAGCCCGACTGGAATACCGGATCATGGTCGATAGTGGTAACAGTCGCAGTAAGCCGGTAACCATGGATGTAAGCGGGCAGGGGTACAAGTCTTTTTCGAACAATGAAATGGATTTTCCACTGGTGATCAATAATCCCGTTAAAAATCCATTTGTAATACCGGGTCTCAAGAAAATGCAGATCGACCCGCAGCTCAACCCTATTTATACTTTCGATTCATTTATAGAGGGCGATTGTAATCGGGTAGCGCGTCGTGCCGGAAAGACCGTGGCCGAAAAGCCTGGCGCCAACTCGTTTAATCCCCTGGTCATTTACGGGGGGACCGGTTTGGGCAAAACCCATCTGGCGCAGGCCATCGGTAACGAAGTAAAGCGTGTGCATCCCAATAAGGTGGTCTTGTACGTGAGCTCAGAGAAGTTCATCAACCAGTTCATGGACCATAGTCGAAATAATGCCATCAACGACTTTATCCATTTTTACCAGTTGATCGATGTATTGATCTTGGATGATGTTCAGTTTTTTGCCAAAGCCGAAAAATCGCAAGACGCCTTCTTTGCCATCTTCAATCATTTGCATCAGTCTCAAAAACAATTGGTGCTTACTTCCGATAAGTCGCCCAAGGATCTCGAAGGGGTGCAAGAGCGTTTGCTCAGTCGTTTCCGCTGGGGGCTTAGTGCCGATCTGCAAGTACCCGATTACGAGACGCGTATTGAGATCTTGGAAAAGAAAATGAAGAACGATGGGTTGGACATGCCCAAAGAGGTTGTTAAATATATTGCCTACAATATCAATAATAATGTGCGGGAGCTCGAAGGAGCGCTGATCTCCTTATTGGCACAGTCGTCGCTGAACCGAAAGGAGATCGATCTGGACCTGGCCAAAAAAGTGCTTCGCAATTTTGTAAAATCATCGAGTAAGGAGATCACTATTGATACGATCCAAAAAATGGTCTGTGAATATTTCGATGTGCCTTACGACAAACTATTGCAAAAGACCCGTAAGAGAGAGATCGTGCAGGCTCGTCAAATTACCATGTATCTGGCCAAGGCCTTTACCAAGAACTCCTTAAAGACGATCGGAGATCATTTCGGGGGGCGTGATCATACTACCGTGATCCACTCTTGCCAGACCGTCAAGGACCTGATGGATACAGACGGGATCTTCCGCGAGAATGTCTTAGAACTGCAGCAGAAAGTGCAGTTGGCAGCCATGTAATTTCTATTTATTTTTGCCGTCCGCCGTCAAACGTCGACGGGTGGGAACGGAGAGGTGCCTGAGTGGCCGAAAGGGCCGGTTTGCTAAACCGTTGTACGGACTTAAATCTGTACCGAGGGTTCGAATCCCTCCCTCTCCGCAGTACAGAATCAATGCCCCCTGCTGGGGGCATTTCCTTTGGTTACAATGCTTTGTTGATTTACGCGAACGGGCTTTACGTCACCGATCGAAATGGTATCGTCGGAAGCCGCATGTCCTTTGCAAAGCGGCACCACATACAACTCATCATTCCCCCTTTCAATCATTTTTACCAGACTCGCCCCTAGGGCCACTCGGCTGCAATGAACTTCTGCACACCAAATGACCCACTGATCTGAATACCTTTTCCAGTGTTCCATCCAAGTTTTGCATGGATGGGGGCTCAGTAGCATGCCCCCCCTGTAGTTTTGAATGTTGGCCATACTATTTGGTTTATGTCAATGGATGAGGTTTCTATTTGCAAGGTCTGACTATTGCAAATGGGGCATGTAGGTATTTTATGCAGCAGGGGTAGGTATTTTTTGAGTTTGATTGTTTGTTTTTTCCTATCTTATAGATTAAAATCCAACTCAATTCAGATGAGCAATTTTATTTCATTAAAGAAAGCCATCGAAATGACAACCCTGTATAGGGAGCAGATGGATACAATCTTGGCTGATGATTTTAAGGGGCAAGATATCTTGGTCAGAAGCGAGACTTTTTCCAGCGTGCAGGTCGAAAAGCTGTTGGCAAAGCCCGGCTGTATTGAACTAAGGATCTACTATGGCATGAGTCAGGATCTCAAGATTCATGCGCTTTTAGTTGGCGTGAATGAGAGCGGAGAAGATATTTTATCGAATGCACCGCTTAATAGTGATGATGAATCTGTAGTAGAGGAAGCAAGGCGTTGCCCACCTATTTGTCCTCCCGAATCGCCCCTTAATTCTTAAACAGCCATGCCCTACTGGTTAGTTGTTTTACTGGAATATTCCATTATCATCAGTATCGGTTTCTCGCTGCAAAAATTGCGGCATGTAGAAAAGGAGTTTATACCATTTATTATCTCTCTTTGGGTAAATTTTTTGGCTTGTATAGCCACCGATTTTGCCATCTACATGTGGGAAGGTAATGCGGTAGTTTCTAATATTTATTTTATCCTTTTTTGTGTGTTGATAGTATGGCAATTCAAGCAATGGGGACTTTTTAGTCATCGCCCTAGAGCATTTTACGTTGTGGTAGCCATGTTTGTACTCATTTGGTCTGTCGACAACCTGCTACTGGGAAATTTAAATTCTTTTAATCCCTATGCCCGTATTTTGAACTCAATAGTGATCGTATTGCTAGCCATTCACTTATTGAGTAGTGAGCTTGTGCCCACAAGTGAGTCATTTTGGAAAAGTCCCAGGCAGCTAATTCTGGTGGCCTATATATTACTTTTTACGGTCAAGCTTATTACAGAAGTTTTTTGGCAATATGGAATGCAAATAGGCGATCTGTTCCTTGTCTATATTTATATACTCTATCAAATTGTGAATTTCTTCGCCAACTTACTTTATTCACTTGCTGTTTTATGGATTCCCGATACTACTCGTTACTCCTGGCCATCACGCTAGCTACGTTGTTAGTTGT
>Ga0078894_10004074_pt1 | contig 11145 bp, 11 predicted proteins | sample LauGreSu1BDMLBSD_2_FD_67506 | JGI IMG/M metagenome (GOLD analysis project Ga0078894, IMG submission 67506) | Freshwater lake microbial communities from Lake Michigan, USA - Su13.BD.MLB.SD (version 4) (version 4) | ecosystem: Environmental > Aquatic > Freshwater > Lake | place: Lake Michigan... | reverse complement strand
CCTCCTCCTCCTCCTCCATATCCGCCTCCTCCGCCTCTATATCCGCCTCCCATGTTGCCTCCATATCCGCCTCCTCCTCCTCCTCCATATCCGCCTCCTCCGCCTCTATATCCGCCTCCCATGTTGCCTCCATATCCGCCTCCTCCTCCTCCATATCCGCCTCCTCCGCCTCCATATCCGCCTCCATATCCGCTTCCGCCCCAACCTCCGCTTCCACCTCCGCCTATGCTTACGCTTTTACTCATGTCTTCTAGTATTTGTGTGTCATCATCATCTAATCCAAATTCTGATTGTGTCAGTTGTTGATGTTTACTAAGTGTTGTCAATCCTCTTGTATCTGTTGTATTTAAACACGATTGTAGAACAACATCAATTGTTCCACAAATACCTAATATTTGCAATAGTGTTGCCAATTCTGCATATTTTAATAAGTGTTGACTATTAGTAAGTGTTCTAATATATTGTGCAAGATGAGATATTTTATCAACATCATCATAATTAAAACTAGTTGTCAATTTAAATGCAAGATTATCTAATTCAAAATTTACCCAAAATAAAAGGTACATATTAGGATTATGTGTTCGAAACACATAATGTTTAACAACTTCAAACATTAAAGAACCAAGTTGAGCACCAGGTATTTTGTAAATACACAATCCAAAGTGGTCCTGATATTCTATATCATTAATCATTGATTCAAAAAATAAATTTATATGTTCAATATTATCTAGATTAAAATTTGGAATTTGCGTTATTATACTTATGTAATATTCTGAGTCCGGGTCATTGTTTTTAATTTTAATATTTAAATACGCAATAATAAATTTTAAAATGCCTGAATCAATTAGTTTTCCTGGAATAAAATTAATTCCAGAACTTGCATATCCAGTTTCGTTTGGTTTTTTATTGTCTAATTGAGTATTAAAAAATGTTTCCAAAGTGTCAGGACTATATGTTGCAAATGTTTTACCTGATAAAATAGCTATTATTTCTTCATAATCGCTTTTATATTGATGCAATTTTTCGCGTTCCTCTTTACTCAATGATAATTTGTTTTGCATTTCAATTATTTTTTGTTCCAGATGACCCACATATGGAGTAAGTTTTTTTGTTAAAAATTCTCTAAATTGTTCTTTATTCGATTTATTTAGAATTGCTCCAGGGCGAAATAAACATGATTTTGACAACATTTCAGTAAGTTTTAAATAGTTATACGACCCGTGACCTGCTACTGTTTCTGTGGTTATTGATAGTAAATTTGAATTAGGTTTATGCGGATACACAGGAGTAATTTTGCCATTTGTAGTAGGTATATCTCCATGTGCAACTACTATAACTGTAAATGGTGAAGGTGTCAATTCTATATTTTTAAGAATTTCAGATTCAGAAAATTGTGATATTACTTTTATGTTGAGATATGCAATTATTCTGGCAATTGCCAAAGCATTATGTACAAATGGATTCGATGAGTCACTAACTAATTGTGATACATAATTGTTCAAATCATTTATTGTAATTTCTTCTATTTGGTTTTCTGTTTGCATTTTTGTCAATATATTTTTTAAAAATTTAATTTCATCAGGAGGAAATGTTCCTTGCAATAGTTCAATTTGATCCAAAGTTATAGGCATTCCGTCATACATTGGACTATCCCAATTATCCCAATCATTTTGGGGTTTACCAAAACTGGCAGCAGAAGCAGAAGCACCTTTATTGTATTTTCCTGCTTCTTCTTCCATTTGTCCTCCAAATCCACTCATTATACATTTTATGTCATATAATAAAATGCATATCTAATGGTTTAAGTGCCTTCGGACCCTTTAAAACTCGCATGTCAAATTAAACACATCCGACGCAACTTCCTTGTTTGCTAAAGCATACTCGCTCACAGTGCGCTCAAAAAAGTTGGATTTGGTCTCTACACTAATGAGTTCCATGAAATCAAATGGGTTCGCACTTCCATAAATCTTCTCGACACCCATCTGCAAGCAAAGTCGGTCTCCCACAAACTCGATGTACTGCGACATCATCTTAGAATTCATCCCTATCAATCGGCATGGCAGCGATTCCAATATGAATTCCTTCTCAATCTCTATTGCCTCCTTTATGATCCCCGTCAACACTTTTGCCGGCAATTTATTTGCCAATCCCGAATACAGAAGAATCGCGAACTCTGTATGAAGTGCCTCGTCTCTGCTAATAAACTCGTTCGACAATGTAAGACCCGGCATCAGACCGCGCTTCTTAATCCAGTAAATTGCTGCGAAACTGCTGCTGAAAAAAATGCCTTCCACACATGCAAACGCGACCAGGCGCGTGGCAAAAGACTCCGACCCGGCAATCCAGCGCCGCGCCCAATCTGCCTTTTTCTTAATACAGGGGAAATTCTCTATTGCGGTGAACAGGCGCTGCTTTTGCTCCTTGTTTTTGATATAGGTCTCGATCAGCAGACTATACATTTCGTTATGGATATTCTCAATTGCGATCTGGAATCCGTAGAACGCGCGCGCCTCGGCAAGTTGCACATCATTCATGAAGCGGGTTGCCAGATTTTCCATTACAATTCCGTCGCTTGCCGCAAAAAAGGCAAGAACCATAGAGATGAAATATTTCTCATCTTCATTTAATTTGTTCCAGTCAACGAGATCCTTTGACAAATCCACCTCCTCCGCACGCCAAAAACAATCTACCTGTTTTTTGTACATTTTCCAGATTTCTTGGTTCTGTATCGGAAACATGACGAAACGCGCAGTGGATTCCTGTAAAATTGGTTCTGGGGACTTCACTGCGCGTTTCCCCCCAACCTCCTTTTCTCCCAACTCCCTTCCTTCTAGCAAGTTCTCTTGGTCAAGTGGGGTGAGGCGAAGCAAGAGGGGTGTCCCCTCGAAAGATTCATTGTCAGTTGTACTCATTTGCTAAATAATATAGATCGTAGATTTTATATTCTTTTTTTGGATGTCCTCTATTAGTGGAAGTTTGCAAAAACAAACGCACCCATGTGTGTGTGGTCAAACAGGATTATTAATGACGATGATTAATGTATTAAGGTTTTGCAAAGATGTCATTTTCAGTGAATTTGAGTGACATGAACTTGGATATGAAGACGATGCAAAAGATGATATTTATCTACAACTGTTTAGAAAAGGGGTGGACGGTAAAAAAACGCAATGGTTGCTACATTTTTCAGAAAAACCACGAAGGCAAGAAAGAAGTTTTCATGGAGGACTATTTAGATAAATTCATAAATGACAATTTATCTTTATGAACTCGGGGTCCAAATCCGCGCACGCCTCTATTGACACATGCAAAATCCTCTCGATTTGCCGATTTATGGAATCCTCCAATAGAGGCAAGCGCCGATATAACATCGGATTCACTGTTTTCCCTGTTTTAGAACATTTATATTTATCTGTATTGAATTGCACAGATATGTATTTACCGGGTAAATTGTCGGGCATTTTGCCTGTGTCACACGATATTATCAACCATGTATCATTTATTTTGATGCCTTTATTGCTGGTCTCTTGAAATGGTGAAAAACCGTCAAACCTATTGTCGATGAATTCATGGGTTGCCATTACTTTGTCTTTGAATCGCATCTGAAATGACATTGGGTCGTCGGGGAATTTGCTTATGTAACAATTGCGACAATAACCCTTGTATAAATTGGCGTTGTTGTGCGTGCATATGCTAGCACTAGCACTAGCACTAGCACTAGCACTTTTGTGAATTCCACAATATTCACCTGTTGCACGAAGTCGGCAGTTTTCATATTTGCACAATCTGGGCATCTCTAAAGTATGTCCCGACTTTTAAAAGTGGGGACACATCATGGAAAATGGGTGCTCTACATGGACCCCTATTTTTGATGATTTTTTTGCACATTTTTATACAGGAAAATGTGGATATAATTTTGCAGGTGGTTTGCAAAATATTCGAATTGTGTAGTGGGTCTGCGCCAATTGGGTGCAAACATTTAGGAAAATATAGTTTTTAAGTATATAAAAAAAAATGGGAGGAGCATTGATGCAATTAGTAGCTTACGGCGCTCAGGATGTGTTCTTAACCGGAACCCCTGAAATCACTTACTGGAAGGTGTCTTACAGACGCCACACCAACTTCGCGATGGAGTCCATCGAGCAGACATTCAACGGTCAGGCTGATTTTGGTCGCCGTGTGTCCTGCACCATCTCCAGAAACGGAGATCTTGCTTACCGCACCTATGTCCAGGTTACTCTCCCCGAGATTAACCAGTCCATGGGCGCTTCTGGAACCGGCCCGGTCTATGCCCGTTGGTTAGATTTCCCCGGCGAGCAACTCATCTCCCAGGTTGAGATCGAGATTGGTGGTCAGAGAATTGACAGACAGTATGGTGACTGGATGCACATCTGGAATCAACTCACCCTCTCTGCTGAGCAGCAGAGAGGTTATTACAAGATGATTGGTCACACCACTCAACTTACCTACCTCATTGATAAGGACTTTGCCGATATCAACGGACCCTGCTCTGCTGCCGGTGGTCCCGGTCAGGTATGTGCTCCCCGAAAGGCGCTCCCTGAGACTACCCTCTACATTCCCCTCCTCTTTTGGTTCTGCAGAAACCCCGGTCTTGCTCTGCCCCTCGTTGCTCTTCAGTACCACGAGGTCAAGATCAACATCGACTTCAGACCCATTGGTGAGTGCTTGTGGGCTGTTACTGACATTGCTGCCACTTCTGGATCTGTCTCTGTCACCCAGGCTTACCAGCAGTCCCTTGTTGCTGCCTCCATCTACGTTGATTTCATCTTCCTTGACACTGATGAGCGCAGAAAGATGGCGTCCAACCCCCACGAGTACCTCATTGAGCAACTCCAGTACACTGGTGATGAGTCGGTCGGATCTTCGTCCAACAAGATCAAGATCAACTTCAACCACCCTTGCAAGGAGCTCATCTGGGTTGTTCAACCCGATGCCAACGTCGATTATTGCAGTTCTTTGATCGGCGGCAATGCCCTCTACAAGGTCCTTGGATCTCAGGCGTTTAACTACACTGACTCCATTGATGCCCTTCCCCCTGCTATCCACGTCTTTGGTGGTGATGCTGCCCTTTCTGGTTCTGGCGCCTTCATTAGTGGAGGTGTCTTCCAGATGGCCGGTGCTCTTGATGGTCTGGTTACTTCTGCCAACACCTTTGGTCTCTCTGCCGGTAACGTTGATGGCAGAACCGGCGGTGCTAATGTGTTTGACGCCGTTGGCGGTACCACCAACAACGGATCCTATGTTTCCGATGCCGGCACCTATGTGCTTGCTGAGACTGCCCTCGACATGCACTGCTGGGGCGAGAACCCCGTTGTCACTGCCAAGTTGCAGCTCAACGGTCAGGACCGAATCTCCGAGAGAGAGGGATCTTACTTCGACGTTGTCCAGCCCTTCCAGCACCACACCCGTGCTCCCGACACTGGCATCAACGTTTACTCCTTTGCCCTGCGCCCTGAGGAGCATAACCCAAGCGGCTCGTGCAACTTCTCCAGAATCGACAACGCCACCCTTCAACTTGTCCTTTCTTCCAACACTGTTGCCAGTGTTGCCACTGCTAAGGTCCGTGTTTATGCCTACTCTTACAACGTGCTCCGCGTAATGGCGGGCATGGCGGGCATTGCATATTCATCTTAAATTGTTTTTTGTTACGAGTTCTCGTGCGAAAAATATTTTAGTTTGAAATGATAGTTTTTTAGTAATTATTTGATCGCTTTCTCCGCAGAGAAAGCGATCAAATGTGTATCTTGCTTTGCCAACTGGCAGAGCAAGATGCAAATAACGTAAACATGTCTACACTATGTACATATTTGAAGAAATGAAAGGGTGTCTATACTATAGACACCCTTTGCTCCTCCGTTAAGAGGAGCAAACCAACGTGTGCTTATTCTTTTGCTTTGCCAGTTGGCAAAGCAAAACTTTCTAATGACATAGTATTATTTTTATAAAAAAGTGTTTGTTTAAAAATTTAAAGATTAAAGTATTTAGCATACTTTTGTTTTTATAAAGCAAAAACAACATAGAGAAATATGTATTATAAAGTTATAAAATGAGCATAGATATTGTAAAATTAATTGAGAAAAACCCTCTTGTGAAACTGACTGGTGATTACCAGTCACATATGATAGATAAAATCAAGGAAAATTTTAACACACACGAACAACAATTGTTTGTTTCTAGTTTTTATTGTTATTTAAACCATGATGACAAAATGGATTTTGTTATAGATTTGGATAACATTTGGGTATGGTTGGGATTCAGTCAAAAAGCAATGGCAAAACGCAGTTTGGAAAAATATTTTATAATAGACAAGGACTATAAAGTCTTGCTCTGCCGAACGGCAGAGCAAGATGAGAAAACACATGGTGGTCACAATAAAGATATAATTATGCTTACTATAAATGCGTTCAAACGCTTCTGTTTAAAGGCAGGAACAAAAAAAGCAGATGAAATCCACGAATACTACATCAAAATGGAAAAGGTCTTACAAGACGTTTTGTTTGAAGAATGCAATGCCTTGACAGAACAGGTAAAACAAATCAAACAAGAGAATACAAACAAGGAATTAGAATTCAAAACAAAATTGAAAGACCAAAAAACATTGGAGAAGGAAAAAATGTTACTCAGTCAATTCTCAAAACCTTGTTCGATTGTTTACATAATTAAAGTGAAGTCGTTTGAAAACGGTCAGTACATTGTAAAAATTGGTGAAAGTCGTCGCGGAATAACTGGCAGATACAATGAACATCGAAGCAAACATTCTGAATGTTTATTATTAGATGTTTTTGCAGTAAATCGCAGCAAAGATTTTGAATCATACATACACAATCATACTCTAATAAGGAGCAACCGCGTTCGTGATTTGGAAGGACATGAAAATGAACTCGAACTGTTTTTGATAGGAAAAGAATTGTCATATCAAATGATTTTGGACACAATAAATAGTCAAATTGATAATTTCCAAGAATCCAGCACATACAAATTGGAATTAGAATTGGAAAAACTAAAACTGCAAATACAAGAGAAAGACACCACGTCATTGGAAAAACAAGTTGCACTGTTATTGGCAAAAATGGACAATTTGGAAAAACAAAATGCAGAAATTATGGAAAAACTGAAAACCCTCCAACCAAAAACGGTCACTGGATTTCAAGAACCACTTGTTACGTTGGGTCCCCGACTCCAGAAGATCAACCCCGAAACATTGGAATTGGTTAAAGTGTATGAATGCGCCTCGGACGCCATGAAAGAGAATCGCAACATTAAACGCCCAAGTTTATCCAAAGCAATTCTTGAAAATACCGTGTATTGCGGGTTTCGATGGTTATTTGTGGATAGGGAGTTGGACGCGTCAAAACTTGAAAACGTTGCACCCTCAAAGGCGTCCAAACAATACAAACAGGGATATGTTGCAAAATTGACTGCAGATGGATCCGAAATTTTAAATGTTTACATTGACCGTAAAACTGCAGCGATGATGAATGGATATGATTCATGGTCGGCATTGGATACACATGTGAAAAACGGAACCGTGACGAAAGGACACGTCTACAAATTGTTTGAGGAATGTGAAAATAAAGAGTCTTTCATACAGAAGCATGGAAAAAAACCCTTGCTTTACAAAAATGGATTTGGCATATTTGATTCAACAGGCGAAATGGTTCGCGAATATGCATGTAGATATGATTGCATTCGTTTTGAAAAGATCAGCGACAAAACCATTGCAAAGGCGATAGAGAAAAATGTTCCTTACAAGGAAATGCATTTCAGGGACCTGGGGGAGAAAGTGTCATTCTTATAAACCTTTGCACATTTCAAACACAAAGTATACTAACGTTAAAATGATATATAATAATGTATATTGTGCATGTATAAATCCATGAAAATTACAAAACATATTTCTTTTTATTTTTTGCCGGATAGAATAATTTACATAAATAATATCATTGACGAAACAAATAAATATGAACACACAACAGATATTTTTATTCACACAAATAATATTTGTTTAGAAAAAAGTGCATTCAATGAATACACCAATGGTTGCATCACAATAATTTGTCACGATTTAACAAACATCCATCCTTTTTATTTAACTTGGAAATGCAGAGACTTGTTGCAAAAACAACAAAATGAATATGACATATTTATGTATATAGAAGATGACATTTTGGTTCCATGCAAAGCAATAAAATATTGGTTGAAATATAATGAAAAATTAATAGAAATGAATTACAATTTGGGGTTTGTGCGAATTGAAGTTGAAAATGGCATTGAATATTTAACAGATTTATATGGTGAAAAAATGGACACTGTTATAAATCTAAATGATAAAAATTATTGTGTAAATAACAAAAACCCATATTGTGCTTTTTGGATATATAATAAAAATGAATTTGGCAAATTTGTAAATAGCAAATATTATAACATAAATAATATATTACAATACGACATAAGAGAAAAAAGTGCTATTGGATTGCACGGAACACAAACACAATGGTATAAAAATACTTTAATTCCAATTATTAATAATAAATTAATTGAAGATTGTAGAATATATCATATGCCAAATAATTATGTTCTTAATAAAAATACACGTTTTGCCACGATAAAATTTGATGAAGCATGCGATTTTGCGGTGTAAATATGAAAGTGCCTTTTAGTTTCAACCCATTAAAACCCCGGATTATCCGTGAAAACCGGCGCCTGTGCTGATAGCACCTGTTTCTCCGTAATGGCATCAAAAAATCCCGCCATTGGTTTATCCATGGTTACCACAGCAAATGACGCCACTGCAACCGAGACACCGACAATCACGGCATCCCGCACGATTTCCTTAACCGGTTTCATTTCCTTCTGTATGAACTTCATCTCAATCATCTTTATCACAATAAACAAAATTGTGCTAAATATAACCACCGAAAACAAGGTCTCCATTTCTATATGTTTGGTGTGTTTTTTATTGGACTCAATCCCACCGCACAAGGCAAACCTACGGTTTTCCTTGGACCTTTCCCTTTAAGGGGAACCAAGGTTCCCCTTAGACCCCTCCTTTTATTTTTATAATTAGGGTTTCTATTAAAGGAGGGATCATAAGGGAACCTTGGTTCCCTTAGGGGAGGGGTCCTAGGGGAACCTACGGTTCCCCTAAAAATTGATTCTTCGTGTTTATGTTTTTCTTTACAAACAAAAATACAACATGTCTTTCGAATCAGCACAACCTTTTATTCCTCCTATCACACAGGGTGTAGTTGTCAAAGTCTATGACGGCGACACCATAACCATTGTTTCAAAATTGCCCTATGCTGAGTCGCCTTATTACAAATTCAGTGTCCGATTAAATGGCATCGATTGTGCCGAAATAAAAGGCAAAACTGCAAATGAAAAAACAAAAGCAAAAGAAGCGCGCGATGTTCTTAGTTCCAAGATATTAAATCAAACTGTCACTTTGCAAAATGTTCAAACAGAGAAATATGGACGTATCCTTGCCGACGTGTATTTGGATGACATATCGATTAATGAATGGATGATTATCAATGGATTTGCTGTTGCCTATGATGGCGGGACCAAGACCAAGGTGGACGACTGGGCGTAATAAAATAAAGGAGGGGTCCAAGGGGAACGTAGTTCCCCTTATAGGGTGTCGAAATCCAACTTTATTTCCTCCTCTATCGGTGGGGTCGGGTCAAAACTCATGGCACCCAAATCAATATTTACATCATCCGATATAATTAATCGCTCATCATCGTCCGAATCTGCTTCTTCCTCCAATTTCCGCTGCAAATTACGCGACACACTAATTTCTTCTAATCGTTCTATTGATTTTGGCGCTTCTATTTTTTCCACTCTGCCTTCCACATCAACTGCATGGTCAACATCATCAAATGTCAAACGGTTAATAATGGGTTCATCACTAATGTTGGATATTGCGGGAACCACTTCGGGCATTTTTGAATGATCAATCACATCTTCTTTTTTAGATATGGGTTTCTCTGTAGGCGTTTCGCCGTCACTTGCCCCCGTGACTAGAACTGGTTCTCCTCCCTCTGAGGAGGGTGCGGGAGGCGCGTTCTCAATAATAATCTCCTCCTCCTGCTCCACCGACTCATCCAAATAAGCGCGCACAATTGCCTCCGTCGGTATGCTATCCCTTATCGTCCTCAGCAAACACTCCTCCACAATGACCTCAAATTCCCTGTTGTATTTTTGCTGTTGCAACGGCGTGGCGTGCTTGTCAAACAGGTATGCGTTGCGATACACTTTGCTCGCCACATTGATATACGCCTTGTGTATGAAATCCGACAACTTGGGAATCGAAATATCAATCTTTTTTTGTCTGGCGCCGACGCGCACACACGTGAGCACCTTCAACTGTATGACATGCACACACGTGATTAAATCCTCTAAATAATTGCACCCGGATTTCTCGATGATGCGCTGGCGCTCGTCGTCAATGATGGTTGCATTCCATTTTGGCACACGGCATAACAGGTTTTGGAAAGTCATCAAGTACTTCTCTATTTCATTGTTGTCGGAACTGATTTTCCACGACTCGTTGAAAATGGACCGGATGCCCTCCATGATCATTGGACACAAAACGCCCACCAATCTGCTGCACCACTCGTTGCGCGACTCGTTCAAATTTGATAACACAAAATCGTCCATTCTTTATATAAAAGATATGTTTTTCAAACTCTTGTTTGAACGAAAAAACATGTAGTCAAACAGGTAGAATAGCGCCATCTTTTCGCAACGATATTCGCCTTTGATTTTGTTGAAACAGAAATTGAGAGTTATGGTGAGACGACGTTTTGCCTCGGTCTCTACGCCTAAATCCTCCTCCAAATATTTGATTAGGTCGATGCATGAAATGCCCGATTCGTAAAGTTGGTTGGCGTATCTCATGAACCAGGCGAGGTTTGCGCAACCCGAAGGGTTAGCGCTTAACCCCTCTTGCTCCGCCTTACCCCGTTCGAGGATTGCGCCTTTGGCGCTTAACCCCTCTTGCTCCGCCTTACCCCGTTTGGTTAAGGGTTTTTCACTCATTGTGGTTAAGGGTTTTTCACTCATTGTGGTTAAGGGTTTTTCACTCATTGTGGTTAAGGGTTTTTCACTCATTGTGGTTAAGGG
>Ga0078894_10004070_pt1 | contig 11149 bp, 5 predicted proteins | sample LauGreSu1BDMLBSD_2_FD_67506 | JGI IMG/M metagenome (GOLD analysis project Ga0078894, IMG submission 67506) | Freshwater lake microbial communities from Lake Michigan, USA - Su13.BD.MLB.SD (version 4) (version 4) | ecosystem: Environmental > Aquatic > Freshwater > Lake | place: Lake Michigan, USA... | reverse complement strand
GCAGGTGCAAGGCCACCAGATCGTGGTCACTCCACACCGGCTGGACGAGGTGAAGGTACTCAACAACATGGGGATCCGGGCACCCAGCCCGATCCTCCACTACTACGACTGGCCGGGGCAGTACACACCGTTCGACCACCAGAAGCAGACGGCAGCGTTCCTCACGCTACAACATCGTGGGCTGGTGCTGAACGAGATCGGCACCGGCAAGACCCAATCCGCACTGTGGGCAGCCGACTACCTGATCAAGACCCGCAAGGTGCGGAAGGTACTGATCCTGTCCCCGCTGTCCACGCTGGAGCGGGTATGGGGCGACGGCATCTTCACCGGGCTGGTGCACCGCAAGTTCGTGGTGCTACACGGCACAGCCGAGCGCCGCATGAAGCTGCTCAAGACCGACGTGGACTTCTACATCATCAACCACGACGGCTTCCCGATCATCGCTGATCACTGCCACGACATGTTCGACCTTGTGATCGTGGACGAGGCGGCGGTACTGCGCAACCCATCGACCCAGCGGTTCAAGATCTTCCGCAAGTGGATCGACCACAACCCCAACGTGCGGCTGTGGCTGATGACCGGCACACCTACACCGAACGACCCGACCGACGCATGGGCACTGGCCCGGCTGGTGGGCTCGCCCTTCCTGACCAAGACGTTCACCGCGTTCCGTGAACAGGTGATGATGAAGATCGGGCAGTGGAAGTTCATACCACGCCCCGAGTCCATGGAGATCGTGAAGCACATCCTGCAACCTGCTGTGCGATACACACGGGACGAGTGCTTCGACCTACCCGAGACGATCATCCAGACCCGGCAGGTGGAACTCACCGCCGAACAGAAGAAGCACTACACCCAGATGCTGCGCCACTTCGTCACTGAGATGGCAAAGGAGCGGGTGATAGGCGGCACCATCACCGCAGTCAACGAGGCGGTGAAGATCCAGAAGCTGGTCCAGATTGCATGCGGCGTGGCCTACGGCGACGACGGGCAAAACATCGAACTGGACTGCACCCCACGTATCAACCTAGTGAAGGAGGTGATCGAAGAAGCAGGCGAGAAGGTGATCGTGTTCGTGCCGCTCACCGGCACGCTGCACATGTTGGAGAAGGAACTGAGCAAGCACTGGAGTGTAGGCGTGGTCAACGGCGAGGTATCAGCCAACCAACGCAACATCATCTTCCAAGGCTTCCAGCACGAAAAAGATCCGCACGTGCTGATCGCTCACCCCGGCACCATGGCTCACGGACTGACGCTGACGACCGCATCGACCATCATCTGGTACGGTCCGATCAACAGTAACGAGGTGTACGTGCAGGCCAATGGCCGGATCGAGCGCATCGGCAAGAAGCGGGTGTCGAACGTCATCCACATCGAGGGTACTGAACTCGAACACCGGATGTACGAACGTCTCCGCAACAAGCAGAAGTTGCAGGGGCTGCTGCTGGAGATGATCCAACAACAAACCAAGAGGTGACACATGACCGAAGAAGAAGTGGTGTCGGACACCCGCACGGCAATCGGCGTGCCCAACGTGGGCGACGTGATCCGCACCTACATGAAGCTGCGTGACCAGAAGGCAGCCATCGAGAACGAGGCGAAGGACCGAGTGTCCGGGCTGAAGGCGAAGATGGAGAAGCTCGAAGCGTTCCTCAAGACGCAGATGGATGCGCAGGGACTGACCAGCTTCAAGTCCGACTACGGCACGGCGTTCCTGACCACGACCGACTACGCCAACGTGGCCGACTGGGATGCGGTGCTGGACTTCATCCGCAGCAACGAAGCCTACGACATGTTGGAGAAGCGCATCAGCAAGATCGCAGTGCGTGGCTACATCGAGCAGACCAAGGCCGTTCCCCCCGGTGTGAACTACGGCACCAAGCTGGAGGTGAACATTCGCAAACCCGGTGCCAAGGCAGAGGAGTGACCATGGGATTCATCAAGCGATGGATCAGGAACATCATCAACGAGCAGTTGGCCCAGCCCGTCGAGCAGCACCGTCCGAGACTGGGCGACATGTTCATGGATGCAGGTGCTGCCGTCGTGGCGTTCAAGATCGAGAACGGCTACGTGGTGCGAGTCCACAACCATCATGCAACGATGGCTGGCGTGACGGGCGGTGGGTTCACCTACTGCGCTGACCATCAGGCGATTGCCGACTACATCGTCACTGCTGCAGCGAGGGACAAGCTGGGTGTGCAGGGCAAGCTGGACCTCATCAGCAAAGCACAGAACGCCATCAAGGGCACAGCCTTGGGCAACATCTCTCTCAACACCCCCACGTACTAACCAAGGAGCAACACAATGAGCAACATCATCCCCGCCAACATGCAAGTCCCCGCTCACCTCGCTGGCCGTGTCGGCGTTCCGTCCGCACTGGCTGCGTCCCTCACCGGTGGCCTGTCGTCCGGCCAGTCCTTCCCCCGCATCAGCATCAAGGGCGCTCGGTTCCGCATCGTCGAGGGCGACACCGAGACCGTGCTGGAGTCCACCTCGCTGGACGTGGTGGTCGTCGGTGCCAACCCGCGCCTGTCCAAGACGTGGTACGCCAAGCAGTGGGACAAGGACGCTGAACCGGCTGGCCCGGACTGCTTCTCGCTCGACGGCGTTAGCCCCGACCCGGAGTCCACCGCCCCGCAGAACGACCTGTGCGCATCCTGCCCGCAGAACGCATGGGGTTCCAAGGTGACCCCCACCGGGCAGCAGATCAAGGCATGCTCGGATACCAAGCGGCTGGCAGTGGTCGCTGCTGACGATGCCAGTGGCCCGGTCTACCTGCTGTCGGTCACCCCGGCGGCGCTGAAGGGACTGAACCAGTACCAGAAGGAACTGTCGGTGCGTGGTATCCCGCCCGAGATCGTCAAGACCCGTGTATCATTTGACACCGACGCATCGTTCCCGAAGTTGAAGTTCACCTTCGGTGGTTTCCTCGATGCCGACACCCAGCAAGTTGTTGACGAGTTGTTCGGCTCCGAGCCGGTCAAGGAGGTCACTGGCGAGACGGCTCGCCAGCCCGTTGCGGTACCGCAGTTGCCCAAGGCTGCGCCCGTGGCGGTACAAGCTGCGCCGAAACCCGCTGCTCCGGTAGCGGCACCCGTGGAGGAACCTGCAACCGCCCCTGCACCCGCACAGGCTGCTGCTCCCAAGCGTGGTTTCGGCGCACCCAAGGCGGCTCCGGCTGCTGCCCCGGCTCCGGCTCCGGCTCCCAAGGCAGTGAAACCGGCGGCCCCTGCACCGGCTCCGGCGGCAGCGCAGGCTGCCACGTCGCTGGCCGATGAGATCGCTGCACTGGTTGGGGAGGTGGACGCTGATGACGCCTAAGCCGCTTGACTTCGGCCGGGTGGAGGCGCTACGCAAGCACATGCTCCTGACGACTTCGGACATGGCCGAGTTGTTGGGAGTGTCCCGCATGACGTACTATGGCTGGGTGAAGGGGCGAGCCCTTCGCAAGTCGAATGATGCGGCAGTGCGGGTGATGCTGAAGCGACTGCTGGCGGTGATGACCGACCATGGGTGGCCGATGCCCGAGGTGATCGCATCCACCCAGAAGCAGCGCAAGGAGCGCCTCCTTGCAATACTGAACCAGTAGTGGGGACGGGGAGGGGCGACCCTCCCCGATCAGAGCAGGGGCACGATGGACACGTTGAACTTCCTTCAGCGGGTTCTACCGTCAACAGGTTTCTATGTCACCACCGTCATCAACCCAGACGGTCGGCGGCAGGGATTCTTCTCCACGGTAGATGATCTCGCCAAGGCGGTGGTCGGACTCGACCAGCGCGGCAACAACACATACTTCGCCCTCTCCTCGTTCGTCGAGAAGGGCAGCCGCAAGCAGGACAATGTGCGCACCACCAAGGTGATCGCACTGGATGTGGACTGCGGCACGGACAAACCCTTCCCGTCGTGGAAGGAGGGGGTGGCAGCACTGGGCGCGTTCGTCCAGCAGATGAGCTTACCCAAGCCACTGATCATCCACTCGGGCAACGGGCTGCACGTCTACTGGGTGTTGACCGAGGAACTGGAGCCGGTGCGGTGGAAGCCGCTGGCCGAGGCCATGAAGGCCGCTGCCAAGGACAAGGGCTTCGCCATAGATCCAGCGGTGCCTGCCGACAGTGCCCGCGTACTGCGGCCGGTGGGCACGACCAACCCCAAGAGCGGCACCAAGGTCAAGATGCTGCTCGACGCAGCCCCGGTGGCCGTTGAGCAGATGGCAGCCTGCCTCAGTGCGTACATGGTGGCTCAGCCGGTGAGCCAGTCGCGGCAGACAACCACCAGTGCGTTGGCACAAGCGCTGCAGGTGCAGCAGGATTTTCCACCCACCAACGCCACCGTCGTGGCATCGAAATGCCAGCAGATCAGTTGGGGTGTGAAGAACCAAGGTGATGTGGACGAGCCGTTCTGGTACGCACTGATCGGTATCGCCGCACACTGCCAAGACCCGGAAGCCACTGCGCTGTCGTGGTCGGAGAACCATCCGGGCTATGACCCGAACGAGACGCTGCGCAAGCTGCACCACTGGCAGGCGGCCACGACTGGCCCGACAACCTGCAAGAAGTTTGAGGAGCTACGATCCTCGGGCTGCAAGAATTGCCGCTTCAAGGACAAGGTGGGCACCCCGGCCCGGCTGGGTGTGCAGTACGCGGAGGTTGCTGCAGCGCAAGATACGCCAGTCGCCGTGGCCACCGACATCCCGATGCCCCGCCCGTTCAAGCGGACCACCAGCGGCATCAAGGTGACCATCGACGACACCGACATCGACGTATGCAGCTTCGACATCTACCCCGTGGCGTATGGCCGGGACGAGTCGCTGGGCTACGAGACGGTGCGTTACTGCTGGAACCGACCACATGTCGGCTGGCAGGAACTGGTGATGCGGCAGGCGCTGCTCACTGACGGGCACCGCGACTTCTCGTCCGTGATTGCCGACCAAGGCATCGTGCTGCACAACCGCAACCAGACAGGGTACTTCCAACACATGCTGCGCTCATACATGGACGAGTTGCGGCAGAAGCGTGCGATGACCAACCTGTACGCCACGATGGGGTGGAAGGAGAACTTCTCCCAGTTCGTCATCGGCGACACGATTCTGCGGCGCAACCCCGACGGCTCCGTCACTGAGGAGTCCATCAACCTCGCATCAGGCTCGGCCCGGCTGGGCCATGAACTGTGGCACACCGCAGGCTCACGCGACGCGTGGGTCAACTTCACCAGCCTGTTGGAGAAGGCGGATCTACGTGCCCACATGTTCGCACTTGCCGTGGGTCTGTCCGGCCCGCTGTATGCGTTCACTGGACTGAAGGGGCTGACGGTATCCCTGTACGGCCCGACCGGTGGTGGCAAGTCGCTGGCCCAGATGTGGATCCAGTCGATCTACGGCAACCCCGAGAAGCTGCACTTCGCAGCCAAGTTCACGCAGAACTCGCTGTTCGGACGCATGGGTCTGTACTCGCACATGCCGATGACCATCGACGAAGTGACGATGATGGACGACAAGGAGGTGGGCGACTTCGCCTACTGGGTTAGCCAAGGCCGCGACAAGGCGCGGATGAACCGCAACTCCGAGGAGCGTGACGCCAAGACGTGGGCAATACCGGTGGTCGTGTCCACCAACAAGTCGCTCAACTCCAAACTCATTGCCAGTGGTCTGGATACCGACGCGCAGATCGCCCGTATCCTTGAGGTCGGCGTCCCAGCCAGCAAGATCTTCACCCGTGACAGCACGGCAGGCCGCAGGATCTACGAGTTCATCACCACCAACTATGGCCACGTCGGCCGCGAGTTCATCACGCGACTGCTTGAGATGGGCGAGGCTGGCATACGGGCTGCGATTGCCGAGGCGACCGAGCAGTTCCACCGGGAGTATAAGTCACAGTTCTCCGGCGAGGAGCGCTACTGGGAGCAGGCGATCATCCTCGCACATCTTGCTGGGAGATTGGCTAGCGACTGGGGACTGATCAACTTCGACCACCGGACAGGTATCGAGTGGGTGCTGTCCCAGATCGGTGCGATCCGGCGCAGTGTGTCCGAGTTCAAGCTCGATGCGTTCGACCTGTTGAGCGAGTACCTGAACGAGGCAGCCGACATGCAGGTGCAGGTGTTCCACACCGGTACGCAGAAGCCCACGATGGACTACAACCGGGTGCCGCGCGGCGAGGTCAGGGTACGCTTCGACTTCTTCCGCAAGTCCTCGGCTGACCCCGTGGCCAACGGCACCGTGATGCTGGACCGCAGCCACTTGCGGCGCTGGCTGGCACAGCGCGGCGGCGACTACAAGACGTTCATCGGCGAGTTCACCAGCGAGGGCATCCTCGCTACCCCGAAGTCCAGCAAGGCGTATCTGGCCAAGGACACGCCGATCAAGCTGGGCCAGTCCTATGTGATCGGACTGAACCTGAACCATCCGAGACTGCAAGGCATGTTGTCCGACGCCGATGAAGCGCTGGACAACTTAGCCCTCGGACAGTTGCAGGTGGTCTAGTCGTTGTAGCCCAGCAGGTTGGCGATCTCCTCCAGATCGCTGCGGGCTCCGGGGGATGCCGCACGCAGTAACCGCTCCTTGACCGGACGCTGCGCCTCGTTCAGTGCACGCTGGGCGTTGGCGTTGAAGCGCCGGATCTCAAGGGCGGTGTCCTGCGTGCCGCTGTTCCAGTCCGCCACCGCTTGCTCGATAGCCTGCACCTGCGCATCGTCGCCACTGATCCGGGCCTTGATCCATGCGGTGCGGAACCCGGCGACCACTTCCTTCTGGTAGTCGGTGATACGCTTGGAAACCCGCACGATGTTGTACTGCTCGGCAGCCTCGGCCGGATAGAACCCCAGCATGCGTGCAGCCATCAGCCCCGCGTTGACATCAGGCGATACAACATATCCTCGCTTGTCGATCACCGCACCGGCTTGACCGTAGGCAATCGTGTCTCCCAGCGCCCGCAGCATGGTGACAGGAGATTCGCGGAAGGCATCCACGAAGGTGACGCGCTCGGTGAACGCAGCCTGCGTGAACCGGGGAATCGACGACGCCACACCCGTCAGCATCGAGGCAGCCGGTCCGGCGATCTCGGTCAGTTCGCGGCCCACATCGGCACCGGCCAGCAGCATGCCCGTACCCGGAATGAAGTCGCTCAGGCTCACGCGGTCGGCGATGTTGATGCCCAGTGCCGCGTTGGCGAAACCGCGCAGCATGTAGGGGGAAAGCCCCGGCGCGATGCCGTCGATGATCTTGGCCAGTTCCGCCTGCACGCTGGCCATGGGCAGTCCCAGTCCCTGCGCGATGGTGTCGATCAGGTCTTCCAGATCGTCGGCGAAGGGGAATGCCAGCACGCCGCCCAGCAGCCAGAGCGAGCCCAGCATGTACAACTGGCCGGACCGAGGCAGACGCGACAACATCTGGATGGATGCGGTGACGAACACCTTGTACATGTACAGGAAGGACTGCACGCCGCTACGCCACGCAGGCGGTCGGTTCGTCACCGAGTAGTCGCCCATCGTGAAACGTAGTGTGTTGACCGCGAAGTCCCGTGCCGCAGCCGCCGCATCCGCCTCGGTCATCCCCGCAGCGATGCTGCGCTCGTACTGCAACCGATACGCGGCAAGGCCCATACCGCGACGTGCGCCCTGCTCGGTCACGTTGAACGTCCACATGAACCCGTCGATGAACTTCTGCCCTGCACCCGTGGACGACCGGCCACGCGCGGAACCGACCAGCGCGTTGGACTGCGCGGGGATCATCTCACCCTCGCGGATCTCCGTGGCCATGAAGCGCGCTTCCTGCGCGGTGAGTCCGTACTGCTGCTGCATTGTCTTGCTGGCAGCAACCTTGTCGTAGAACTCAGCCGTGTTGAGTCCGCTCTCACCGATCCCCGGCAACGCTCGCAGCAGACCGACCTGACTGAGTGCACGCTGGAACTCAGCGATGGAGCGGCCCATCCCGAAGCCGCCCCCGAACGCAGTCTTGTCGTTGTACGTGGCCAGATATGGCAGCCCGTTGGTGATCGCGCCAACGTAGTTGAGCGCACCGGTGGCGATGGAACCACCAAGCTGCAGCAAGCTGGTGTATGCGCGGATGGTCGAGACTACCGCGCCGGAACCGAAGTCCGACTCGTCCACGTTCCGGTTGCTGTCGAGGAACGCCAACGCGCTAGCAGCTTCGTTGTAGTACTGGTTGCCGCGTGACGACTCACCTTTCGGATTGGTCTTCTGGTACTGGAAGTTGTAGAGGTCGTACTCGCGCTTGGCCTGCACCCGCTGCTCAGTGGTCGACTGCGGATCAGCCATCACCCGGTCGTAGTTCGCCTTGAGTTGATCGAGCCGTGCCTTGTCCCCATTCCACAGCTTCTGGGTCGAGGTCATGTTCAGGTTCATCAACTCGTTGATCTTCGGCCGCATCAGGATCTTGGCCGAAGTCGAGGCGCGCGACTCGACGTGCTGCGACACAGCCTTGATTGCATCTGGGCTGGCACCCGGAGTAAACGCTCGCTTCAAGCGATTCCGGGCGCTGTTGTTCTGCCGCGTCAGAGCGACGATGACTTCCTTCAGTTTCTGTGGCGGCAGCGCGATGCTGAACTGGCGCAGGCCACGGATGAACTCGTTGAGGTTGAGTTCCGGCGGTGCAGCGATCTCGGTGATCGCGGTCTCAGGCATCGCACTCAGCCGCACATCCATCAACTCATACTGACGTGTGTCCTCGTTGTAGGCTTTGACCTTGTAGGTCTTGTCGCCGAACATGTCGTTGATCTGTGCCGCGAGGTTACGCGCGGCACTGTTGGTCTCCACTTGCGAGTAGACCAGTTGCTCCTTGTACGCCTGTTCCAAGCGCACGGCCTTACCCGCCGCGTTGGTGGCCGCCACCCGTACTTGGAATCCACCTTCGCGCAGCACCGGTACATAGCCGGAGGCCAGCGTGGTCTTCGTGTAGAGATCCGCGCCGTCGTTGGACACCTCGGCAACGATGATGTCCTTCATCCGGTTCTGCACCAGAAACTTGTTCTCCTCGTCCAAGACCAGACGGGTCTTGAAGTCGTTCAGGTTGTCGATCACATCGTCGGCAGCACCCGCGAAGAACGCGGCCACGTCTGCATTGCGGTCAGTCCCCTTACCGATCAGCGCAGTGTTGAGCTTGACCAAGAAGTCGTTGGCCTGCTCGATGGACTCCGGGTTGAATGCCGGGTTGCCATCCTCATCGACGGTCTGCTCGGCCACCCACAGATCACGATACTTGCGGTACATCCGCTCCAAGAATCGCTGATCGGCAACGGTCAACTTCTTGGCGACAGTGGCGTCCCCGATCTCACGGAAGGCCAGATCCCGATCCTGCGTGTAGGACGAGTACCGGGCACGGAGCAACTGCATCTCGACTTCACGCATCGTCTCGCGCGTGCGCAGGTAGCCCTGCCAGACCGGACCCTTCTCATCCAGATCAGCGATGCCAGCGACCTTCACTTCTTCGGTTACCGTCTTACCTTCCTTCTCGTACGTGACTTCGTACGTGTAGCCATCACGCGCCTGCTCGAACGTCAGCAGGCCGAGCTTGTAGATGCGGTCGAGTTCCGCCGCGTTGGGTACCACGGTGCCATCAGACGCGACGGTGAACAGCGGCGTCTTGCCGAGGTCGGCTGGCTTGAGCTTGGCCACAGCGTAGCGCTGCGCGTCGTACAACATCTTGTTGACTTGCGCGATCTGCGCCTCGGTGATGCCACCTACGCCTGCCCAGCCCTTGACACCTGATGCGACCGCTCGGTTCAGGACCACCGACATGCGCTCGCTGGCGGCGTTCTTGGTACTCATCGCAAAGCCCCGCCCGTTGCGCAGGATACGGTCAAATTCAGACAGGCCCGGATTCTCACGGGCACGGAAGTTGAGCAGGCTGAAGAAGCGCGCCTTGAACTTGTCCACGCTGTCGAACGAGTCACCGACCAGATCCCGCACCCGCTTGGCTGCTTCCGCAAGGCTCTCAGGCATACCACCCGTGGTATCGGCCATCAGCCCGGCAGCGATGTTGTCATCACGCAACGTATCTGTCAGTGCGTAGCGGCCGGTGTTGTCCGGGTCGAGCCCGCCTTCGAGGGCGTTCATGCGGGCGAACACGTCGCCTACGTTGAAGGCGCTACCCACTTCACTGTTGCGCACGTAGCGCCGAGCTTGGCTCACCCAGTAGCGTGCCGCCTCGTCACCGAACTTCACCCCCAACTTGTTGAGCGCACCCTTGATCGCGTTCCAGATGCGGGCGACCAGACTCACGTCGAGTTCAGCCGCGAAGTCCGACAGGTACTCCTCCACCGCCTCGGACCGGCCCATATCGCGCGTGGCCATGGCAGCATCGACCGCATCCCGGATCGCGGGGCTCTGGTCGTAGATGTCGCGCATCAGCGCATCGAACTGCTTGCCCGGGATCAGGCCACGAAGCCCGAAGTGGCCGACCGTCTCATGCGCCAGCACGAAGTTCAGGTGGTCCTCAGTGGCCACGCGGTCGGAGAAGATCACGATGTTGCGACCGAACGAAACCCCCACGGCGTTGGCCGTATCGAAGTCACCTTCCGGGCGCGAGGCTACCGCCTGCCGGTAGAGCGCCGGGTTCCTGCGCTTGAGGTCGGCTTGGTTGGCATACACGAAGATGTTGGGCTTGACGGCCAGCCGCGAACGGAACCGGTTGACGGCCATGCGGATGCGACCAATGGCCACCGGCTTGGTGATACGCTTGCCGTCGGCGGTGGAGAAGCGGGTGTCGGAGTCCTTGATGTCCCGCGCGGATTCCCAGTCGTCCAGCGTGAACCGGGGCTGGTCGGTGTCGTCTTCGATACCACCTTCGTCGAGGGCCTTCTCCCGCTTGGCTCGAACCTCCGGCGTGATCGCCTCGTTGGAGACGCGGAACTGCCCGCCCACTTTGCCTGTGATCGGCTTGCCATCGGCATCGAAGAACGAATCGAGTGATGCACCGAGCAGCGCGTCTGCTTCGGGGGTTTCTAGGTCCGCATCACGCACCTGCTTCCACAGTGTGGTCAACTCGGCGATGCGCTTCTTCTGCACGGCCGGGCTGTACGGGATACCCGTGTGGCCGTTGATCTCCTCGATCTTCTCGGCCAGCTTGACCGCCGGGCTGGTCTGCGGCTTCGAGCCTGCTGCCTGCTCCGGCTTGACCTTGACTTTGCCCAGTGCC
>Ga0078894_10004069_pt1 | contig 11152 bp, 10 predicted proteins | sample LauGreSu1BDMLBSD_2_FD_67506 | JGI IMG/M metagenome (GOLD analysis project Ga0078894, IMG submission 67506) | Freshwater lake microbial communities from Lake Michigan, USA - Su13.BD.MLB.SD (version 4) (version 4) | ecosystem: Environmental > Aquatic > Freshwater > Lake | place: Lake Michigan... | reverse complement strand
GGAGAGCTCCGTCTTGCCCACGCCGGTGGGGCCGAGGAAGAGGAAGCTGGCGATCGGCCGGTTCGGATCGCTGAGGCCGGCGCGGGAGCGCTGGATCGCATCCGCCACTGCCGTCACCGCCTCGCTCTGGCCGATCACGCGGCTGTGGAGCTGGTCCTCCAGGTGCAGCAGCTTCTCCATCTCGCTCTGCACCAGGCGCGTTACCGGGATGCCCGTCCACTTGGCGATCACCTCAGCGATGTCCTCCTCGGTGACCTCCTCGCGCAGCAGGCTTTTGCCGTCATGGCTGCTGTTGAGCTCCGTCTCCTTGGCGGCCAGGCGGCGGTTGAGATCGCCCAGGGTGCCGTATTCCAGTTCGGCGGCCTTGTTGAGGTCGTAGCTGCGCTTGGCCTGCTCCACCTGCAGCTGCACCTGCTCGATCTCCTCCTTGAGGGCGCTGAGCTCATCGATGGAGCCCTTCTCTTTCTGCCACTGGGCATTGAGAGCGCTCTGCTGCTCGCTCAGATCGGCCAGTTCCCTCTCCAACCGCTCCAGGCGGTCGCGGCTGGCGCTGTCGGATTCGCGGCCGAGGGAGAGTTTTTCCATCTCGAGCTGCAGGATGCGGCGATCGAGTTCGTCGATCTCCTCGGGCTTGGAGGTGATCTCCATCTTCAGGCGGGCGGCGGCCTCATCCATCAGGTCGATCGCCTTGTCCGGCAGGAAGCGGTCGGCGATGTAGCGGCTGGAGAGCACGGCGGCAGCCACCAGGGCGTTATCGGCGATGCGCACGCCGTGGTGCACCTCGTAGCGCTCCTTGAGGCCCCGCAGGATCGAGATGGTGTCTTCCACCGTGGGCTGGTCCACGAACACCTGCTGGAAGCGGCGCTCGAGGGCAGGATCCTTCTCGATGTGCTGACGATGCTCATCGAGGGTGGTGGCGCCGATGCAGCGCAGCTCACCACGGGCCAGCATCGGTTTGAGCAGGTTGCTGGCATCCATGGCGCCACCGCTGGCTCCGGCGCCCACCACGGTGTGGATCTCGTCGATGAACAGCACGATTTGGCCTTCGGAGGCGGTGACCTCCTTAAGCACCGCTTTGAGGCGCTCCTCGAATTCACCGCGATACTTGGCGCCGGCAATCAGGGCGCCCATGTCGAGGGCGATGAGCTGGCGGTTCTGCAGGGCGGCGGGCACGTCGCCGTTGACGATGCGCTGGGCCAGGCCCTCCACGATCGCCGTTTTGCCCACACCGGGCTCGCCGATCAGCACCGGATTGTTCTTGGTGCGGCGGCTGAGGATCTGCACGGTGCGGCGGATCTCCTCATCGCGGCCGATCACCGGGTCGAGCTTGCCGTCGCGGGCGGCGGCGGTGAGATCGCGGCCGTACTTCTCGAGGGATTCGTAGGTGCCCTCCGGGTTCTGGTCGGTCACGCGCTGGTTGCCGCGCACGGCCTGCACCGCCTCCTTCAGTTTTTCGGTGCTGGTGCCAGCCTGGCTAAGCAGTTGCTTGCCGCAACGGTCATCGATCGCCAGGGCGAGCAGCAGGTGTTCGATGGCGATGTAGCTATCGCCAAAGCTTTTCTTGAGGGCATCGGCCTGGTCGAGCACCGTGTTGAGGCCCTTGCCCAGATACACGTTGTCGGGGGGGGCGCTGAGGCTGGGCTGGGCGGCGATGTAGGCATCCACCTTCTGGCTGAGGGTGCCCACCTCCACCCCCGCCTTGGCCAGGATGCGGCTGGCGAGATCCTGCTGGCCGATCAACGCCGCCAGCAGGTGTTCGCTCTCCATCTGCTGCTGGCGGGCCTGCTGGGCCCGTTGTTGGGCGTCGACGACGGCGGCCCAGGCCTTTTCGGTGAAGAGCTCGGCGGTGGGATGCATGGCTTGGCGATGGCTGTTGAACCGGACCGTATGGCGCCTGGCGGCGGCGGCCGAGGGGGAGGGCCGAACCGATCGATTCGGTGTTCACCCTGGCGCCACTCCACGGGGGGGAGCACCCCACCAGCTTGGCGCGAAAACCGGCCGTGGACTGTGACAGTGCTTGCCGATCGGGCCGCCGGCGCGGCCAGGGCAGGCGGGCTGGTCCTAGCTCTGCAACACCATCCCCTTCGCCGATTCCGTCCGCCGATGACGTTCTCCTGTCTCCCCCCCGTCCGCCGTGTCCGCTCCGACCAGGCCTGGGGGCGGCGCCTTTTCTGTGGTGTGGCGCTGGCTCTGGGCGCCCTGCCGGCACTGGTGCCTGCCGCCGCCTTAGCCCGTGGTGGCGGCGGTGGTGGTGGTGGCGGCTTTCACTTCGGTGGCTCCGGCTACGACGGCCACGGCAGCGCCGACAGCTGGAACCGCGGCTATCAGGGCTACCACCCCGCCTACGGCCCGAACGCACGCCCCGCCTGGCAGGGCGGCGGCAGCGTTAACCGCGACGCACTGAATAGGAACCCGGTCGAGTCCAACACGTTGAACAGGAACTTCGACAACGACAGCTTCCAAAAAACAGTCAACGTCAACAACAACTTCTATACCCGTGATGGCAACGGTTGGAACCGCAACTGGTCCAATGGCGGCTACTGGAATAACCGCCCCTGGGCCACCGGCTGGTACGGCTGGAGCCCCGGTACCTGGGGCTGGTGGGGCGGCAGCGCCGCCGCCTGGGGCGTAGCGGGCCTAGCCACCGGTGTGGCGATCTCCAGCCTGGTGAATGACGCTGCCAACAACCAGAAGACGGTGATCGTGGTGCCCGGCAGCACCTTCCAGCTGGACTATGGCTCGGTGGAGGGGGTGGGCAGCTACGGCGCCAGCTTCTCCTACAACCTCGGCCAGGGCGGCATGCTCAATGGTGCCGTCAACTGCCAGGCGGGCTTGCTCAACGGCCAGGTGCCGGGTACGGCTGCCCAGGCCCAATTGCTCAACGCGGTCTGCCAGGTGGCCTACGGCGCCGGCAGCTGAAGGCGCGGGGTGCGTGTTCCGCAGAGGCGGACCGGGCAGCCGTCCGGTCCGTAGACGGCATCTTCGGCCGAGAGGCAGCCACGGGCGTTCTTGGCGCCCACCTGACGGGGCTGGATACGCAGCGGCTGGATGGTGCCTGGCGGCCCGATCCACGGACAGGGGGGAAGGGTCAGGCCTCGGCGCTCCGGGATCGCCTCGGGCTGGTTCGGGGAGGGGGCCTGGGCGATGGAGGGGTCCTGGGCGGCGAAGGTGACGAAGGCGGCGAGGCTTCCGGCGGCCGTCAACGTCTGCACGTCTCTCCAGCGGCCCCTGCCGAGGTGGCTCCGTTCCGTTGACCGGCCGCTTTCCTTCATCTGTTGCCCGCTGCGGCTGCCATGATTCTGCCCATGGAACCCCCCAACGAACACGATCCCCAGCTGGTCCAGCAGCTGGCCGAAGCCTCCCGGGCCTTCGATGGTTCCGGTGCCGATCCGCAGCGCAACTGCTGGATGGTGGTTCACCGGCATGTGCATGGCTTTCTGCCGGTGGAGTACGACATCCGGGAGATTCCAGAGGATCTCTTCTTGGCCGTACTTGGCTGCCGGCAGGAGATGGGAACCTGAGTTCCGGTGAGTCTGCACCTGCCTATCGCCATCGGTGGGCTATCTCGAGAACAAAGAATGTCATTGCGTCCATCTCCTGGCCCGTGAACCTTCCGCGGAAAGCGGGCATGCAAGCTCTGTCAAGCGTAGTCGTTGCCTAATCGCAGCGGTATTGGCATCGTTCAGGCATGGATAGATTCTCTTGGCTTAGGTCTTGATCGGGCCTAAGCGTGTTGCTTCTGCCTGCGTGGCAGCCGGCGTCATTCTTCATCCTGTTCAAAAAGTTGCTCTCCTGGGCCGATAGTGCAGGCTTTGCTGGCGTAGGAAAACGAAAGTCTTGCCGCTAGGGTGAGCAAATGGGCGTCGCGAAGATGGGCGTCGCGAAGATGGGGAGAATTGTCTTCGAAGTCGGATCGACAGAAAAAAACCTGGCCATTGAGATGGCCAGGTTTTGGCGGTAAGAAAGTTGGAATCAGCGATCAGGAGATCCTGGCGATGAGCCTGGACTCAGCTCCAGCCGTTGTTGGACTGCTCGATCACGTAGGCCGCCACATCGGCGATGTCGGCATCGCTGAGCTTGCCGCCGAAGGCGGGCATGGCGTTTTTGCCGTTGGTCACCTGGTAGGCCACGGCGGCTTCGGGGCCATCGCTATAGCTCGCCAGGTAGGCCTCGAGGGCATCCTTCTTCAGGGTGCGCTCGGCATTGACAACGTTGCCGCCGCCCATGTGGCAGGCGGCGCAGTTGGCGGAGAAGATCTGGGCGCCGTGGCCCGAATCCGCGGCGAAGCTCGGGGTGGCTCCCAGCACCAGAGCCAGGCAGAGAGCGATCAGGGAAAGGAGACGACGCATGGGAGGGCGCGTGTTTGGAAGGGGGGAGGGGGAAGAGAGGGTGTGCGAACCCACCTCATCCTGGCAAGGCTAGAAGTTTTGTGCCCTTGGTTACGGGGCCTCAACGCAATCGAAACAATTCAGCGCGGCAGCGGGCCCCGGTGCGGCACCCCGGCCGTTTCCAGCACCGCCTCCAGGGTGGGGGCATAGCTCGTGAGCCCAAAGCGCTCGGGCGGGCTCACTGGCTCGTGCACAAAGTGGCGCTGGCGGATTGAGAAGCGATCCCAGTCGTTGATCTCGATCCGCAGCAGTTTGACCAGGCCATCGATCAGCCAGCCCCGCAGGTCGATTCCCAGCCGCGGCATCCAGCCGCGGCGCCAGCGCACCAGGGTGGCCACCGCCTGGTTCACGGTGATCGGCGCCTGGCCCAGCACCAGGCGCCGCACCTGCCCTTGCCCGGGCTCGGGATTGGGCTGGTGCGGAGTGGTGGCCAGGTGGGAGCACACCGTGGCGATGTCGGCGGCGTGGATGAAATGGAAGCTGGCGTCGGTGCGCAACCACTTCGCCAGCCACAGCCAGGGGATGGCCTCGGCCACCCCGGCGGTGAGGTAGCTGGTGGGGTGGGGATCCCCCGGTCCCACCTTGCCTCCGAACACCAGGGTGGGGAACACCGCCACGATCCGTTCCGCCAGGGGGTGGGCCTCCAGTTCGGCGAGGCAGCGGGCCTTGGTCTGGATGTATTCGGTGCCGTAGGCCATCGCCTCGGGCAGCAGCGCCAGATTGCGGTTGAGGATGCTGGCGGTGGAGAAGTAGATCACCTGCTCCAGCCGCTCGGGATCGAGCAGGGAGAGAAGCTTCTTCACGGCTACCACGTTCACCTGTTCGGCCCGTTCGGGATCCCCCCAGGCCGTGGCGGTGTGGATGACCCGGTGGACGCTGGCGATCGCCTCGGCGTGGGGCCCCAAATCGCGCAGGTCGCCCACCAGCAGCGTGACCCGCGGGTGGTCGGCGGGGATCGCGGTGAGCTTGGCCGGATCGCGAAGCAGCAGCAACAGATGGGCATCGCTGCGTCGCAGCAGCGTTTCGGCTGTGTACTGGCCAACGCAGCCGCTGGCGCCGGTGATCAGGATGCGGGTAGGGCCCCTCACACGGCCGCCCCCATCAGCTCCCGCACGTTCTTGCCGGTTTCAAAGAACACACGTGCGTTCTCCTCGGGTGTGCCCGGGAGGATGCCGTGGCCGAGGTTGAGGATGTGGCGGCGGCCGCTTGCCTTGCGCACCGTGTCGAAGATGCGCTCGCGGATGCCCTCCGGTGTGCCGAACAGCAGGCCCGGATCCACATTGCCCTGCACCCCCACGTGCTGCGGCAGGCGGGCCAGGCCATCGGCCATGTCGACAGTCCAGTCGAGCGAGATGATGTCAACCCCTGTGCGGCCCATGCGCTCAAGCACGCCGGCGCTGCCCGAGATGTAAAGGATCAGGGGGGTGTCGGGATGGGTGGCTTTCACCTGATCGATCACCCGTTTCTGGTAAGGGGCGGCGAAGGTGTCGTAGTCGATCGGGCTGAGCTGGCCGGCCCAGGAGTCGAACAGCTGCACCACCTGGGCGCCGGCGTCGATCTGGTAGCGGACGTAGGTGGCGATCGAATCGGCCAGGTGGGCCAATAGGGCGTGCAACAGCTCCGGCTCGCGGAAGGCCATTGCCTTGATCACCGCATAGGTTTTGCTGCTCTTTCCCTCCACTGCGTAGGCGGCCAGGGTCCAGGGCGCGCCGACGAAGCCCAATACGGCGGCTTCGTTGCCCACCGCCTGCCGCAACCGCCCCAGCACCTCACCGACAAACGGCAGGGCTTCGGCGGGATCGAGGGGGCGCAGCGCCGCCACCTGCTCCAGGCTGCGGATCGGCGGCTCGATGATCGGGCCCTTGCTTTCGATGATGTCGAAGTCGATCCCCATCCCCGGCAGCGGCGTGAGGATGTCCGAGAAAAGGATCACCCCATCGGGGCGGAAGGCCTCGAACGGCTGCATGGAGATCTCATAGGAGAGATCGGCGTTTTCCGATCGCTCGCGGAAACCGGGATGGCGGTCGCGCAGGTCGCGGTAGACCTTCATATAGCGACCCGCCTGGCGCATCATCCACACCGGCGGCCGCTCCACCGGCTCCCCTCGGGCGGCGCGCAGCAGCAGGGGGGCGGATTCGGCCATGGAGCGAGAAGGGGACGATCCGGAAACCTAGCTGAGGGCCCCGCTGTGGCAGCTCCGCCCCGCCCACCGCAGAATTGCGGCACGCCGCGCCCCCACGGCCACGCCGATCGCCACTCCCTCCTCCTGTCCGCGCCGCCCCCGTCCCGCGGGACGGGGAGTGGTGCGCGTGGCGTTGCTCAGGCTGTTTCCCCTGACGCTGCTGCCGGCCCTTCAGGGCTGCTCCGCCCTTTCCTCCCTGCCCCGGGAGACCCTTCACATCGCCGTGGTGGAGATGGGTGGGGTATCGGCCACCGCGGGCGTCGACCATGCCGAACTCGCCAAGCCCGTGGTGGAGGCATTCCGGCGGCTCAATCCCAACGTGGAGCTGCGCATCCGCAATCTCCCGGAACAGGACCTGACCCAGGTGCTGCGCCTGCAGCAGCAGCGGGGGCTGGAGCCCGACCTGTTGCTCGTGCGCGCACCCGTGGCGATCTCCCTGCGCCGCGCCGGGCTCGTGGATGCCCTTCCCAACAATGCGGCGATGCGGCAGACCCTCGCCAGCATTGAGCCCTCGGCCCTGCTGAGGGTGCGTGAGCGCGGCGAACTGGTGGGATTGCCGGTGGCCAAGGAGATCACCTTGGCCTGTTACGACCGCAAACGGATGGCACGGGCCCCGCGCACCTTGCAGGAGCTGCAGGCCCTGGCGGTGTCCGGGCGCTCCATCGGCGTGGCGGTGGAGCCGATCGGCATCTGGTGGACCGCCGGTCCGTTTGGGGCCACCCGGGCCATGATCCCGGTGATCACGGGTCATCCGGCTTCCCCGCCGCAGGACCCGGCCCAGGCGCGAGATTCGTTGGTGCGGTGGCTGCGGTGGTTGCGCCAACTCGCCTTTCAGAGCCGCGTCGACATTGCCACCGGCGACAACGCCCCCGAGGAGCTGATGCGGGGCCTGATCAGCGGCCGCTTGGCCTGGATTCCTTGCTACAGCCTCTCCCTCCGGGCTTTGGATCAGGCGATGGGGCCGCGGCTGGGTGTGGGGGTGCTTCCCTCCGGACCTGATGGACCCGCCAGCCCCTTCTCCGCCGAACGGGTCTGGACCTTCGGCACCGATTCCTCCACCAGCCAGCGCCTGTTGGCTGAGCGCCTCGCCCGCCTCTCGTTGGACCCGATGCTGCAACGCCAGATCACCCTCGCGAACCAGGCCACGATGCCGGTGAACCGCTTCACCAACGTGCCCGTTGCCGATTCCGGCCGCCTGGCAGCGATGGCCCAGGCCCAGGAGCAGTTCCGCCTGGGCTCCTCCGGGCTCGGCATGCCCTTCTCCGCCTCCCGCGTGGCGGTGGTGTTGCCCGAGATCAAAACCTTTCTCTTTCAGGCCATGGTGGGGGTACTCACGCCGGAGCAGGCAGCCCAGGGCCTGATGGATCTCGGCAAGCAGCCATGAACCCCCTGATCACCCAACCCCTGGCCTGGTTGGCGTTGCTGCTGCGCCCGCCGGTGCTGTTGCAGCTGCTGCCCACATTGCTGATCCTTTTGCTGCTGCTGCGGGTGCGGCTCCGGCTGAAGAGAGGCTGGTTTGCCTCCCTGCCCTGGGGATTGCCACTGCTGGTCTGCCTAAGCGGCTTCGGCCTGCTCCTGGCCCTGGCGGGGCGGCGCTGGGGGTTGGTGCTGTTGCAAGGGCAGATCCTGGCGATCTGGATGCTGCTCCGCGTGATCGAGAGCCGACTGCTGGCCCTTTGGCTGCCACCGCCCACCATGCGCCTGCTGGTGAGTCGTCTGATCCGGCCGATGTTCTTCGTGGCCGTGGCCCTGGTGTGGATGGACGCGCTGGGAAGCCTGCAGGCCATGGCGGCTGTCTCGTTAGGGAAGTGGTTCGGCTCGGAGATCCTGTTGGGCCGTCTCTTTGAGGTGGGGTTGGTGTTGTATCTGGTGGGGGTGGGTGCCTCGCTGCCGGCCACCGCCCTCGGCTGGCTGGCGCAGCGCAGCCTCGATCTGACCCAGGGGGGGCGCCGTGCCTTCGATCTGGTTTGTCAGTACGTGATCATCGGATTGGCGGTGGTGTGGGCCCTGCAGCGCCTCGGCATCAACCAGACCGGGGTGCTGGCGGTGGCCGGTGGCCTCTCGGTGGGCCTCGGTTTCGGCGTCAAGGAGGTGTTCTCCAACTTCATATCTGGCTTGTGGTTGCTCTTTGAGGGATCCGTGCGCCCCGGCGAGGTGTTGATGCACGAGGGGGAAGCTTGCGAGGTGCGACGCCTGGGTTTGCGGGCCGCCACACTGTGGCGCGGCAGCGACAACGCCGAGCTGGTGGTGCCGAATCAGACCTTCTTCACCAGCACCACCACCACCTACACCCGCAGCGATCGCATGCGCCGCTGCGGCTTTGAGATCCAGGCCGCCGCTGCCTGGCCGCCGCAGCAGATCATGGCCTCGTTGGAGACCATCGCCGCCGCCCATCCGGCCGTGCTTCACAATCCCGCCCCCCGGGCCCATCTGATGGAATTCGGCAGCGAATCCAATCGCTATGGGCTCAGTTTCTCGATCGCGGACCCACTCACCGCCAGCCGGGTCACCTCCGATGTTCTGCTCTCGGTGTGGCAGAACTTTGAGAAACTCGGCATGTTCATGGTCCCCGCTGTGGCTGCTGCCACCCCCACCGCGCCTGCAGCGGCTCCCGAGCCTCAGCTGGGTGGTTGAGCGGCGAGGCCCGTGGCCTCCAGGCGCCCCACCAGCGCGCGAAATTCCTGTTCCTGCCCCAGCCAGCGGGCCTCCTCCAGCGCATTCGGCAGCAGCCGCCGGCGTTCCTCCTCGCTCGCTTCGAGACCTTCCCCATGGGCCAGTTCCCGGAAGCGCCGCAGCGCCGAACCCCGGTCGAAGGCCAGGCAGACCCCAAGCGCCAGGCCACAACCAAGCAGGTAGTCGATCCAACGGCTGGGCACGTACCAATTGGTCAGCACCCCATAGCCGGCGAAGGTGACGCCGCTGGAAATCAGGGCGGTGCGCAGGTGGGGGCGCAGCCCCAGGCTTTCCATCAGCGCCGTGGTCCCCCCCATCACTAGGGCCACCGCCACGCTGCTCACGCCCAGGGTGTTGAACACCAGCCAGGGCATCAACACCCCCAGGCTCACCCCGATCATGCGATCGCGAACGCGCCCCAGGGTGGCGCCGAGGCTGTCATTGAGCAGCAGCACCACGCCGAAATAAAGATATTTGGGGTTCACGGCCCCCAGGCCCATGCCGATGCTCAGGGCCAGGGCGGCAACGATCAGCTTGCGCCAGAAGAAGCGATCGCCGAAGCGTTGCGCCAGGCTGCGCCCCGGCAGGGGCAGCTCCTCAACGGCCGGGCCGGCCTCTGCGGGCAGCCGCAGCAGCGCCTGCAAGCCACTGCCAAACACCAGGCCGACGATCACCGCCAGCACCTTCTGCCACGCCCCCAGCCAGGTGGCTTCGGGCCCGAGCAGCGGCAAGACCGCGATCACGGCCAACAGGTTGCGGGCCGCCATCAGCTTGTCCGGGAGGGCCTGGGCGAGCAGCTGGGCGCAGAGGGTCACCACCGCGAACTGCCAGACCGGCGGGGCCTCGATCAAGGGGCGCAGCAAGGTGCCCAGCCCCAGGCCCAGCACCACCACGACGGGCAACAGCACGAACAGCGGCGGGGGCAGGCGGCGGAAATCGGGCCGCACTATCACGGCCGCCACCACCACCCCATAGGCGGCGCTACCCCCGAGGCCGAGGGCATGGCAGGCCGACCAGGTGAGGGCGGTGGCCAAGCCCACCACGAGCACCAGCCGCAGGGCTCGCAGGGGCGCGGCCTGGCTCAAGGGCGCCGGGCCAGGCTGCGCGCCAGGCCCACCACCAGGCTGATCAGCAGCAGCGCCAGCCAGAACCAGAGCCGCGGCGGTTCGGTGCGGCTGCAAAGGATTAGCAGGCCCAGGCTCACCCAGGGCCACGGCTCCAGCCAGGGGGCAAGGAGTGCGGGCCGGGCGCGCGTTGGACGGGAGGGGCGCGGTTCGTTCATGCGCGGCTTCCGGCGATCCAGCGCCAGAACGGCACCAGGTAGCTCAACGGTGCGCGCATCTCCACTTCCGCCTCCACCTCCGCCGGGGTGCGCTGGGGCAGGGGCCGGCGCGGGCCGTCGCCGCGGGTCCAGGCGAGGCCGGAGGGGGTGGCGGCCTCCTGCAGCCGCACCACCGCCAGCACCAACGGGGCTCCGGTGCGACCGGGCAGCTGGGCGGTGAGATCGCCGCCGTCGCCGAAGGATTTCTGCCGCGCACTGGCCATCAGGTTGGCCGCCTCCTCCTGACTGCCCACGGCGCTGGTGACCTCGGCCAGATCGACGCTCTCCTGGCTCAGGCTCACCACCCGTCCGGGCACCAGGCCATAGCGCTGCTCCGCGTTGCCGAAGCTGTCGCGGCTGAGCAGCTGGGGGGTGAGCTTCACCTCATCGCCCACTTCCAGGCGCGTGGCATCGGCGGCGGTGAAGAGCACCACCGCCAGCCTTCCCTCCTTGCTCGGAGCCAGGCCGATGCTGCCCAGCTTCTGCCCGGGCGCCACGGGCTGGCCCGGCAACACCGACACATCCAGCACCCGCCCATCCACCGCGCTGAAGACCTCCTGGCTGAATTCCTCGCTCTCCAGCGCTGCC
>Ga0078894_10004066_pt1 | contig 11155 bp, 2 predicted proteins | sample LauGreSu1BDMLBSD_2_FD_67506 | JGI IMG/M metagenome (GOLD analysis project Ga0078894, IMG submission 67506) | Freshwater lake microbial communities from Lake Michigan, USA - Su13.BD.MLB.SD (version 4) (version 4) | ecosystem: Environmental > Aquatic > Freshwater > Lake | place: Lake Michigan, USA... | reverse complement strand
TTCTTAATACGCATAGTTTTATCGCCAAAGTTAACTTTAACGATATTACCGTTAGGCTTGCGCACATAGACTTTTGACTTCTTTACATCGCCAGCCATCTTTTTACCTAAAGGGACATTGCGTCCCTGGTATTCTGCTTCATCCAGTTGAAATCCTGATAAATGACTAAGTCCGATAGCATCAATTTCTACTACAATACCGTCATTAATAAATCCAACAACACCAGTTTCTAGTACGATGTTGTCGAGTTCAATATCAAAACTATCCCCAACGCTAGGCTGTTCACCTATACTTGTTAAGATAAATTCTTTGTATCGCATGTTATACCTTTCCTACAGCTACTTCAATAACTGCAATATCGCCGGTATCTTTATCTTCAAGCGCCTTACCAATGATAGTACCTAGTTTAGGATCATGAGCTTTAACTGCTACACCTGGTGTTGCAGATGTTGTTAACATATCACCTTTCTTAACTCTACCTAGTACTTTACAAGGTACACGTCCTGCAAGTGCAATCAATGCTCGTGTTCCCTCTAACCCATCGTTCATAATGTACGCTGGATTTGTAGAAACTACGCCGGCTAATCTAGTGTCAGCAATGGTATTAGACACAGTTACTTCAGCAGTTCCGCCAAACACTAAGACAGTTCCTACTTCGTACTCTGCATCGGCTCTGTACCACTCAGCTAAGTCAGCACCGTATGTGGCTGCTAGGTTACCACTAGTGCTCCAGTTACCTGTAATAGTTCCTGTTGCTGTTGCGTTTCCTGCGTTTAATGAGGTAGTATACAATGTACCGTTTCTAGCATCAATGTATCCAGTACCAGTGGTCAAACTACTAGTAGAACCTAGGCTCCACGCACCTGTAATAGTACCTGCCTGGCTAACAGTTCCGGTTGATAAACTATAACTTCTTAACGTACCAGCTGTAGCGTCAAAGGAGCTTGATGCACCTAAACTCCACGCACCAGTTACTGTGCCGCTTGTAGCTGCCGCACCTGTAGTCAACGAAGTTGATTTAAGCGTACCTAGTGAGAAGTCAATCAAGCTACTTGATTGTACTGCCCACTGTCCAGTAATACTACCGGCAGTTGCGGCAGCACCTGTAGTAAACGCAGTAGCTTTTAATGTTCCGCCACTAAAGTCCCAAGTACCTAATGCAGTAGTAACTGTGTTAGATCCAGTTGAACCAATAGCACTTTGGAATTTAAAGCCTGCTGGTGTAAAGAATTCTAATGCGTTTGATGCAACGTCAATGGCTTTAAATCCATCAACTTTTAGTTGCTTAGTATCAAACTCACCAGCTGAACCGTATTTGGCAATTGTATTAGCAGTACCGTCTGTGGATATAGTAGTAATTGTAGCAGAACCATTAGTACCGCTGTATGTTACTACACCCGAGTTATTAGTGAATTTTAAATTAAATCCAGCATCTAATACAGTTTGTGCAGTTTCTTCTCTTGGAGCACTGGCACTTCCGGAGAAGTTACCAAGTATAGCACCGTTGCCGATGTTTACAATTTCTGCTAGAGCAACACCGCCTGCTTTAATTCCAACCCAACCGTCTGTTATTGTAAAGTTCGCAGTGTCAAAACTTGCTAGACCACTGGCTGCTTGTTTCTGCGCGGCAGTACCTGTTGGTGCGCTGGCAGCAGTTGAAGCAAGTGTCATTGACAATTTGCTTTGTACAATGCCTGCACTTGCATTAACATCTGCGTTGACAATAACACCTGGATTAATTTGATAGTTAATCTGTGCGTTAGTTAGATCAACTACCGCTGTTCCAATAGAGTGTAGTGATGATATGTTGCCAGTACTGATACCAAACTTTGTATCTGTGGTAGTTGAAAGTCTTTGAACACCGTCTAGTCTGTTTGCACCGTAGTTTGTTGAACTATAGTAGAAGACTTCATTGCCAACTTTAACATATCCTGGGCCAGCGCCAAACGAGCTAGCATTAACAACAGTGATAGTTGTTATATCAACTGCTAACAGGCTAGTAATAGCAACAGCCAGTGTTGTTGGAGTTGCATTTGTTATGGTAGCACTTAGGTCACCAGCAGTTGTGGCGCTAACCATAATCTTACTACCGCCTACAAAGGTTGCTAGGTCACCAGCCGCCGGCGTGCCAACATCGACGTCTAGCAATTCAGATAGTTGATCGTACAGTCTAACCTGCGCATCTACATATGACTTAGGAGTAGCATCGTTAACATCGGTCGGCGCCGCTAGGTTGATTAACTTGAAGTTGTTGGCATTGATATTGCCCTTCATAGCCAATGCACCGTTTAATGCTAGGTAGCCTGGACCAACTAAGTTACTTGCGGCAATTGGTGCGCCACCGTGATCAAGACCTAAACGCTTGTCAATATATCCGCGAGTTGCTGACTGTACAGGCACAGCGTCTGGAGCATTGTTTGTAAAGCTAGCATCTGTTGAGAATTCACTTACAACAACACCACGTTTAAATCCAATACCGTCCAAGTTACTCAACGCAATTGACGCTGAGAATGTAACTGTACCAGTACCTTGGTCAACTGTAAAGAATCGACCTACACGGAAGATACCGTTCTGGTCTGTGGTTACATAGAATACACGACCAACACCTTCTTCATAAGTTTCATTCTCAGGCTTACGACTGATAGCAGGGTTACCGTAAATTTGATACGGGTAGTTAGTAGTTGAATAACCACCAGTACCAATATCTAAGAAGTCATGTCCTGTTGCACGGCAAGTACTAATACGTGTAGTAACCTGTCCTTGTGTGCCAGCGGCATAACCAAGACGTACTGTAGTAGCATCTACGTTGCTAAATGGTTTACTGATACCAGTTGATACGTTAGTACCTATGGTCAGTTCCTTAGCAATAAGAGTAGTACCAGCGCCGTATACACCTGGATCATTTGGATACGTTAGTGTAATGCTAGTAGTTGATGACGCAGTACACAAGAAGAATCCGTTGTAGATAGGGTTGGCATTGCCTTCAACTTTATAATATTGACCTGTAGCCGGTGCAGTAGTTGACCCAAAGTTTAGAGTAACTGAGTACGGACCTGTTCCAGTCTTTGAACCGAAACCAGTTGCAGTAATGCTAGTTCCATAGTTAAAGCTGTTGGCAGCAAATGTCATAGCGCCAACTGCGGTGCTTAGTGTAATGTCTGCTCCACCTTTGGCTGTGCTAACTTTGATTTGTCCAGTGCCAACAGTAGTAATATAATAAGTGGTACCCGATGTAATACCACCAAACGCTGTACCGCTGAATACAATAGTGTTACCTACATACAAGTTTGTTGTAGTACTGACTGTAATCCAGTTAGTAGTTACTGTAGTTGCAGAAATAGTTCCATTGGTATTTGGATCTGTTTTATAAGCCAACGTCATCTGCGATGTGTTAACACCTGCAGTTGCAGTTACGTTAGTTGTTGATGTTGCAGTTAGTACAGGTACTAACACTGCGTTGTTATCACCAGCAACCTCAATTGCTAGATCTGGTAAGCTAGTATAGTTATATCCAGGATTTACTACAGTAATAGTATCAATAGAACCACCAACAACAGTACATGTTACTAACGCATCGATGGTTGCTCCACCGCCACTAATTGTAATCTGTGGCGGAGTTAAGTAACCGCTACCGCCGTTAACAATAGTAACACTGCCTAAGGTTGCTACTTTTGTAGCAGTAACCTGTGTTCCTGCTGGCAAGTAAATTGCAGGGCTAACTTTAAACTGTGTTAAGCTAACAATTTCTGTCAAGTTAACGTTGCCAGTAACAGTAGACCCAGTTACAATCATACCGACATCAAGAGCGGCGGTACTTGCTACTGTAACTAAGGTTTCTGAAACAATTCTAGTTACCTGTCGAGGGCCATTGTACAGACTGTTGCCTTGACCTGTTACATTTACATAACTATCCACGGTCTGCGGAGTTAGCTGCCACGGAGTATCAAATGTAATATATCGTGTTTCTAACCCTGTACCAGTCATTGAATTAAATGTCATAGCAGGAGTAATAGTACCTGTACCACCAATATTGTATATTGGAGTTTCTTCTAATTCAAGATACGCTGGTCTTAAACTAACAAACGATAAAGTACCAGCCGGAGTGCTGTCAGGAGCACTGCTGAGAGTTAGTGTTACAGAGTTAACTACCGCCGCAACTGTTTGTCCACTAACAAAGCCGTTGCCGTTAATTTCCATGCCCTCATGTATGCCAGTTGTATCAGTTACTTTTAAAGTAGTGCCAGAACTGCCAACAGGGTTATATTCTGTAAGAATGGTTGCAGGCGTTCCTTCGTACTTGGCAATACGATGTATTCTACCGTTCCAACCTGAGATATATGTTCCCTTGTTGATCTGATCGATAGTAGTTTGTTTAGCTATAGAAAGAATAGCTAGTCTTGTATCGCCTACGTTTAGACCCATAGTCTTAGTAGGTTCTTGCCAGTCAACCGTACTAATTTTAGCTGGATCAACTACAACTTTAAAGTAGTTGAAAGAAGTATCTGTAGAAAGAACTGCCTGATTAGGTGGTAGTAATTCACCAGTGCCTTCTGTTAAGTTATAGGTAATAACACGATAAATGTCTGCTAAGTTGTCGCTATACTGCAATGCAGTTGAAGGACGAGTTGGGTTTACGTTAGCAATGCCTAAGTACTTGTTATTCTGTAGTGTACGAATAGTTACTAACTGTCCGTTATATAATGGTGTAACTAGTCCAACTGACGAAGTACCGTTGTTGCCAGCAGTTGACAAGTTTAATTTTAGAATATTTACACCGTTAACAGTTACCGCAGTTCTTTCAACAGCGTTAACTTCATAACGTGTAACACCAAACCCTGCTAATGTATGATCAATTTCAAGTTCTGAAATATTCTGAGGACCATAATCGTAGTCGGTAATGTAAACAGCTAGAGACTGTTTGGCAACAGTAGGTGTCATTTCGTTTACAAACAGACCTTGCTTGTAAACACGAGCAACCTGAATCATGTTGTCTGCTAGGTTAACTTCGTCTGGTAATTCAGTTACGTCATAACCTGTAGCACGTAGACCATATGTTCCGTGTGAGTTAGAGCCTGCAACAGAACGAATCTGTCCACCGTTGCTAGCCCAGTAGTGAGTATGACAGTAGTATGAGAATGTTGAAACTTGTTCAGTTACACCGCCGTTGTTAGCAACAATGCCATAACCTAAATCGTTAATCATGGCAAAGTCGTTGGCCAACATGGACTTGTTACCACCCATCTCAATATTGATTGTTGTGCCTAGGCCTTCTCTTAAGAACGTTATGATGTCAGTAGCAATTGTCGACTTAACTGATAATATTGTTGTGCGGGCATCGGTTAATAAAGAGCTAACACCTGTAAAGTTACTTGGGAACTGATACGGAGTACTAGTTGTACCACCTGCTAAAATATCGTTAATTACATCAACTAGAGCTATAACAGCACTGCCTACAGTAGAGTTACTTGCAGGTAAACTGACATTTTGACTTAGATCGTTGCCTGCTGATTTAGTAATTAAGTTATTCTGAACAATACTGTTTAGAATACCTTTCATGTAATTGTAGGCAGCAATAGTAACAGTTTCTTCGCCTGGAATGTAACTAGTAGTTCCGCGGAAGTAGGCAAGCCCTGCATCTTGAGACATTGAGTTGCCACCGTATATGATATCGTGGACTAAGGCTTCTACAATATACTTAACATCACGTTTGCAAGTATTAACACTATAGTTAGGAATTTGTGCAACGTTAAAGTTAACACCAATCCAAGAAACAATTTCCTCACCAATAAATTCTTTGTTGGCCAGCAAGATATCTCTAGCATTAGTATATGGAGTTGTTTGCCATGACAGTGCAGGATATGACGGCGCTGGGATAGCACTTGCACCATCTTTTAAAATATCAATAACAACTTGCATACGATCTTGAAGGATCGCTTGCGCTGTTGTGTTACCGGGAATAGATGCTACTACTTGACTAGTAACTTCTTCTAGAGCTTGTACTGTCTTATTAAGCTGTACGTTACCTCTTACTAGACTAGAGTAAGAACGCAAGTACGAGCGACCAGCATTGATAGATTGATAGTTTGATCCGGTTACTAGATCGTAAGTAACTGCATCAATAATTAAACCAACGTCTCTTGAACATTTTGCTTCATTAAAGTTAAATCCGCCGTTCCACGGAGTTGCCACGTCCATGGTCATAACAACAGTTCTAGTAGCTGAGTTATAGCTGACAATATCGTTAATCTGATAACGTGTACCTGATATAAAGAATGCGCACGGAGGTTGGGGAGCTCTTACATCAAGACCCGAATTAACTTCACCTGTAACAGTGATTGTTCCGCCACCGTTAGCAACACCTGTAATTGATCCACGTAGTCGTCCTGCAAATCCGTCAATGTATTGTCCACCAGCAAAACGCTTGCGGTTAATTGACTGTGAGAAGCTTGAACAAACTTGTCCGTATGGTGACTTGGTTAAAATTTGACCTTCTGGGTCAAGTACCATGGCAAAACCGCCATGTCCCTGCATGGTCAAGTTGTTAATACGTGTTGCGTCGTTACATAAGAAAATATCAATTTCTTTATTGTTCTTAGGACTAGAATTTACATCTAGTGCATCAACAAGGTAGTGTCTACCATAGTTAATGGTACTGTACAAATGCCAGTCAGCGGGTTGTTTTAGACCGGCAACTTCAAACGGGTAAACAACACTACAGTTCATGAAGTTACCAGATACTGAATCGACAACAGCTTTACCTTCTGGTCTTCCCGGAACAGTACTTTCAACAACAATTAACTTACCAATCCACGAACTAGGAACTTGACCGCTACCTAGTGTTACAACAATAGATCCGTTAGTTGCACTAACATTAATAGTAGTGTTGGTCTTATAGTCAGTTGCAGTGTCAATTGGTCCTAATTGAACAGCATCGATGATCGCATCGCGATAGAACAAGACCTTACGCCACGGGCTTTGGCTGATACGATCCTTGGGTCGAATAATTGTTCTACGGAACTCGTCGCCTTTGATTGAGCAGTTTGTAGGCAACTTGATCGGATAATCTTCGTAATAGATACCTGCCTCGACAAAGATTACTATTTGTAAGTCTTTAACACGCTCACCAAACTCGAGTTGCTCGCCCACTTGATAATACGCAGGCTTAGTCATTCTGCAGGTAATAGTGTCAGAGGTATCACTCAAACCTGGGCTGTAAGTAACAATATTAGCGAATGCAGCCGAATCAACACCTACTAGTACTTTAGCTGGTAGAATGTCGTTGTTGCTTGGGTTACCTTGGTCAACGTAACTGTTGCCACCATTACTGTGTCTTACAGTCCATAGTCCAGTACCAAATGACGGGGTAGGCGCAGAACCAAATCCGTTTACAATAATACCAATTAGGGTATTCATGTTATAGGTTAAATCGTCGATAGCACCTTGACTTGGTGCACCACGATCACCTATCATACCGTATAATGAGCTAGGTAGTGTTCCACTGATATTAAATGTCTGAGTATAGAGACTTTGATATCTCGAAGCTGTTGTTCTGTTTAGTACCTGTAATGCTAAAGTCTTAGCGTATTCAATACCATCTAATGTTTCTTTATACTGTGTACCAATGGCAATACTTTTAGCACTGGTATTTCTATAATAGCTAGTACCGGCGTTGACAGTTTGATACGTACCGTCTGTGACCAAGTCAATGGCCATAGCTTCGATGATTAATCCAACGTCTCTAAAACATATAGCTTCGTCGTAGTTAAAGCCGCCTTTGTAAGTTACATCAAGATACTTAACAGTCTCGTCTTGTATGACTGATTTCTCATTTTGAATAGTTTGTCTAATAGCAAGGTATGCTTCAGAATAATCACCTGTGTCTAACGCAGGGTACTGGCTGTCAAGTGTAAGGCTTTCACTTGCAATCAAGTCTTTAACAATAGTAAATAGACCGTTAACCGCTACAGTTGCATCAATACCATTTTCTAAATCTGTATCAATAAATTGTGGAACTTGGAAGGGTGTTGACTGATAACTCTGTAAAATTTCAGAGTTTGCAATGACTTGTCCTACAAGTTGCTGGGCATAGTTAATGCCTTCTACGGTCTGAGTTATCTGACCAACAACTTGTGAAACTGCATTAATCCAATATAGTTCACCTGCAAACACACTAGCCGAGTTACTACCGTATGTAATGTCGTAGGCAACTGCTTCGATGATGTACTTCAAGTCTCTTTTACAAGTATCTTGATTATAAACTAAGTCTGGGAAGTTAGTATTAATCCACCCAATGGTTTCCGCTTGTAAGAACGGAATGTTGGCTAGCATTAACTCTCTAGCACTAGTTACACCCCCACCTAAACTTTCAGGACTAGTATAAGTAACTTCAGGCCTTGCTGAAATACCAATTTCTAATAAATCAATAATGATTTGAAAATTGCTATTGATAAGTTGCAGTGCAGGTGTGTTGTTAATTACAGGATAATTTTCGTTAACATATGCAACTGCCTGATTGCGTAAAGCAGTTCTGTTACTGTTGCCTGATCCTAAGATAGCAGTGCGAACACCTCGTAGCGCACTTGATGTGCCGCTGGTATTACTAACATCAACTTCGACAATTGCCGGCGGTGTGTTAACTTCTATAAGATCTCTAATTGTTGTTACCAGTTCTGAAATGCGTGTTCTTGTGGCTACTGCATCAGTTCCATTACCGCTAGCTCTTGCAAATGTTTGGTTTCTATACTGTTTAGTTGTTGTTTGATAAACAATACTGGGTGTCTGATTTTGAACAATTGCCTGTGATAAGGTATTAATATATTCAACTGCTGCCAACACTGATGGTAGCTCTGCAGAGTTGATTAAACTTTGTAGACCGTTCCAAAATCTCTGTCCAGTATACACACTGGCACTGTTAACTCCAGTAATGTTGTTGCCGTATAGAGTATCGTATATAACAGCTTCAACAATTAAACGAACTTGCTCTCTTCGCACTACCTTATCGTATTGTAGTCCAGAGTATTCAGCTGTTAAGAATGCAATAATCTCTGCTTGGATGAAATCGATGTTATTGATTAATAACTCTCGAATATCTGCATTTGAGCCTTTGGTAACCCCAAGTACACTTGGTAATGTAGGCGTAGGCACAGCATCACCTTGGATCAATGCTATCATTAAATTAATATTATCGTTGATAATATCAACAGCAATGGGCACAGCAACTACTTGGCTTAGGCCAAGAATGCTTTCTTTTAAATCAGTTAACACGCCAATCAGCTGTTCAACTTCAATACCTGTTTCTGCACTTGGAAATTTTTGAGCTGCTCTGATTGATCTATAGTTACTTTGGTAAACAAGATCAAAACACAGAGCATCGATAATTTCACCAACGAAATTACTTAGTATAGTGTTGCTGTAAGAGAAGTTTAAGATCGAGTCTCTTACAAATTTTATAGCATCAACAGTTTGAATCAACTGATCGCTTAGTACTTTAGAACTAGATTCGTCATAATATCTAGTTGCGGCCAACACAGTGTTATAAGTTGTTCCTAGTACCAGGTCAAGGGTAACTGCATCAATCATTAACCCTACGTCACGACTGCATTTTGCCTTGTCAAATGTAAATGCATTTACATATTTGTTATTGATATATGCAATAGTTTCGTACTGGATAAATTCTTTGTTAACACGTAACAGGTCAAAGGCATTAACATACCCGGTATCACCACTGTTACCACCACTTAGTGTTACATTAGTGACAACTGAAAACGTTTGATCAGGCCCTTGAGTGTAGGCAATACGTTGACGATATGGTCCAGGTTCTGTTTGACTAATAGTGATCAATCCTTCTGCAGCCAAGCAGGCAGCACCAACTGATTTATAAGCATAGTTCCAGAAGCGGCCTTCTTTACCCCTTGGAGTAAGTGCTTGAGTATCGTCACCTTTGGTAGTAACATACAAATTAATAGCACTAGAGTAAGTTGAATTATCAACGTAATATTTGGTTGCAGCCTGTAAATCATCTCCGCCGTTAGGAGTACCAATCCCTGCGATAGCACCTGGGTGATCGTTAAGGATCAAAGGCCCGGTCATTGTGTCGCCACCGCGATAAACTACGTTCTTACGAGGTAGTGCTTCATTGGCTACATAGTTGCTAGATAGGCTCGGATCGTAATCGGCTTCTTCAATTTGCGGAACTAAAGGTTCGTCACGAACCCGTAGAGCATCACCGATTAGTCCGCCTTGACTTTTTACATAGTTTCTATCGGCGTAGCCTTTGCTAATTGCCAATTCATCTAGGGTAGTAGTTACTCCACGGGGCCCGTGTACTGCGTTAAATGCCGCTACTAGGTCAGTGCTTGGATCTGGTACTTTACCAATTGGAAATTGGTTTGAGTTTAAAGGTCCACCAAGTTTTGGAGCAGGGTCGCTAGCTGTAGTTGATAAGGCATTAGTAATTGTTACCTTATCTGGATCAGTGACATCAATACTAATACCTTCGCCTGCAATTAGTGTTTTGGCTGCTAGGCCGCTGCCGTCAGTTTTAGAAATAATAACACGATTCTGACCGTAATCTGCTACGTAACCTTCACCGTCTACAAAGCGTAGTGCTTGTGCATCTGATAAATTTGTTAAACTAATCGCACCACCGGCACCAAATATAGCATAAATTTCGTTAAAGTTTTCATTAACTTTTCTAAACGATTCTCTAATACTATCACCGGTACCATCATTACCTTGTACACCAATGTCGATTTCTTGACGTGCCATATTTTAAACTCCGAAGCTTGATCCACACCCGCAAGTTGTTGTTGCGTTTGGGTTTTTAATTGTAAATTGTGACCCCATTATTTCTTCTATGTAGTCTACTTCTGCACCTTGTAGGTACTGTAAGCTCATAGAATCAACTAATACTTTCCACCTTCCAACTGGTATTTCAAAATCATCTTCGTTCTTTTCGCTGTCTAGCGTAAATCCGTAGCTGAATCCCGAGCACCCGCCGCCCTGAATAAACACTCTTAAACTTACATTAAGATTGTTTTCTTCAGACAAAATGTCTTGTATTTTTACTGAAGCAGACGGTGAAATAGTAATCATCATAGGTCCTATGAGATATTTATCAATAGTATTTTATAATCTTAATGTAAATAGTTTTATG
>Ga0078894_10004065_pt1 | contig 11155 bp, 8 predicted proteins | sample LauGreSu1BDMLBSD_2_FD_67506 | JGI IMG/M metagenome (GOLD analysis project Ga0078894, IMG submission 67506) | Freshwater lake microbial communities from Lake Michigan, USA - Su13.BD.MLB.SD (version 4) (version 4) | ecosystem: Environmental > Aquatic > Freshwater > Lake | place: Lake Michigan, USA... | reverse complement strand
CTGGATTACAGGGTAGCGCATCCGCACAAGAAATCCGCGCCGCAATTAGTACGATTAACACGCGACTCGCCACCGGGGCTTCTGCCCCTACTACCCAAGATTTAATCGATGCCCGCACCGCGCTTGTCAATGTTCTTGCGTATACATACGGAACCATCCAAGAAGCCGGTAAAGTGTTTGATTCCGACGCGCTATATGCAGCCCAGAAAACCGCGATTGAGTTTATATCGAAAGAGAGGAAACGTGCCGAGTCAAATGCGACGACACTTTCGCAGGATAATTCTAACAAACGCCGTATGGCGCAAATAAATACGTATTACACGCGCAATTATGAAGCCAATACCGAAGTGATGAAGAATATCATTTATGTTTCGGTCTCGCTTATTGTATTGGCTGTATTACGGAATAAAGAACTCATACCTGCGTCTATTTCCACTTTAGGCGTTATTTTCGTTCTTACGATGGGTGGTATTGTCATCGGAAAGCAAGTATTTGATATTATGCGCCGTAACGACCACGACTTTGATAAATATGACTGGAAATTTAATGAAGACGATATGAATAAGAAATTCGTTCAACCAAGCTCGGACCCGTCGAAACCAATGGAGCTGGGAATGGGTGGAGCGTGTTACGGCCCAGGATGCTGTGATACCGGAACAACATGGGATGCGGGGAGAGGTGTCTGTGCGTCATCCGGTGGGGCGCTTTCTTCCCAGGGAAGTTCTGCGGCATGGACACCCGGCAGCGGCAGCGGCGGCACTGGCACTTTAACGATTAGAATGAAGATTTCACAGGCGTTGGTGGCGGCGGCGGCGGCGGCGGATAGTGACAAAATCAATATAAAATTACCCTCTGATGTGTTTACTCATGGGGGGGCATCCACCGGCGCCCAGCTCAACACCGTCACAAGGCCAAATCCAACTCTCGCACAGATAGAATCAGGAACTCTAATTCAATTGAGTCCAACTTCTACCGTTACACTAACCGACGGGTCTGCCACTATAACAATAACCATAACCGGAATCACTGTATCTCCGAAAGCGGATAAGAGGACGTTCCAGAATGTTATTGTATCCACATCAAAAGAGCCGACCGAGATTTCTTTACGTATATCCGGTCTGCCGACGGCATAAATATAATACAATCATTTTTTAATCTAACAAATATAGTAGTTATATTAAAAACATACGAGAATACAATAGAATAGAAAATGGGTATAAATTTTGCCGCAGCAAAGGATCTTCCGACTGAAACAGAAGAAAAGGCGCGTGACGGCCAGGACATGATTGTGACTACTGCTGCCACAGACAGCGAGTCATTGAAAATATCCGGGGGAGGTGGCAAGGACGGACAACAATCCTTTGAAGACATTATTCAAAAATCGCAAAATGACTTGACGAAAGTCCGGCAAATTATAGGCCAAGGTGGGTTTACGGGTGCCGAAAAGGACAAATATACGATGAGTCTTCATCACGCGGAATGGGTCCATTCGCGAAACTTGTATATGAAATGCGATAATAACATCCAGGAAAAAAGCGTGAAATATATGGCTTTAGTAAATGGGAAGGCGGAGGACCATAAAATCGTTAAGGCGTATAAAGAATGGACGGATACGCGAAAGAAGTGTCAGACCAGTAGCGCTGATTTAATTGAAAAGGCGAACCAGTATATAGAAACCGACCGGCGCGTGCGTGCGAATAAGAAAGCGGAAGATGATATTTATCCAACGATAGGGCAACCTGAACCATTTATGGTGCGCCACGGGGCGGGCGTAGAAGGATTCGGCGTCGGAGAAGTAAGAGAGGGGTTTGATTTTTATAATGGAAGCGATGCTGGAGCGGCGAATTCTGATGTTGTAGTGGCTAGCGGAACGACACCTGCTGTGAAAACATTCAACGCACGCTTGCCTCTTTTTGCTGACGCTGTTAAAACGACTGATGCCAATAAAGTAACACTCCCGTGGGGTGAATATTATACGGAATGTACTTCTTCAATGACGGAGGCTCAAAAAGCATTGTGTAATGCGTCCAACGTTGAAAAAAACAAATTAATAAATACAATCAATATACTATTTGATAGAGCAGATCGGTTAATCAATGTGTATCATAAACTTAAAATAGATGCTAATGCAACTGATGCGGTAACTGCGGCATTAGAGATATCTGGAAGCAAACAAGTAGGCCAAATCCAAGAAAATCAAAAGAAAAATATTGCGCTACATAAGCAGAACGCATTATACGACTATGACGAATATAACAGTTTATCCTTTTATGAAGACCTCGTCGGGTTTCTTTATTATGCGGTGTTTGTCATTTTTCTTGTTATGTCATTGCGGGACTTCTTTTCATCCGCAAGCGGTGCTTATGATAAACGCAATATTATTATATTGATATTACTTGGAATTTATCCGAAATACATTTTACCGATTGTATTGTGGATATTAAATGGATTGACCAAAATAACAGAATTGTTGGGGTTGAAGAATGTGCGCTTCTGGCGCGAATGAGTGAATGAGTGAATGAGTGAAACGAACGAACGAATGAGTGAATGTGCGCTTCTGGTGCGAATGAGCGAACGAGCGAGCAAATGTGCGCCAGCGAACGAACGAACGAATGAGTGAGTGCGTGAGTGCGTGAGTGAGCGAATGAGCGAACGAATTACGCGTCGTCACCACCTTCCTCATCGGCGTCGCCATTTTCTTCATCGTCATAAAGGATGCGACACTTCCGCCATCCCTTGGGCGTGAGTTTTCCAAACTTCTTCGTCATATAATCATATACTTCATTGCCCTTCGGGATATTCTTGCCGTGTTGGACGATATACCATTTCTTGAACTCTTCATATACCTCGGTCTTCTTGATATAGGTATCTTCATCTGCCACGCGGATCTTGTCGCGCAAGAACTCCGACAGATAATCCTGTGTATTGCGATACTTGTTGCTGCTCGCAGTCACGGCCGCACACGTCTTCACTTTTCCATCCGTTTCAAATGCCTTTTTGACGAGCATCGCCATAAATACATTTACCCACGTTTTGATTTTCACATCCAGATTCTTGTCAATAAGGAACTGATACGGCTCTTCGGGGTCATCGGTCTTCGGTTCTTCACAGAACTTGGATTTATAAGGACACAGGCGAATACGACGCCACGTCCCGTCATCATTGCTCTTGATATCAAACAGAACATTCGTACATACGACCAACTTGAACTGAGGAACGAACGTAATTGTGTTTTTGAAGAGGGCGCGGGCGGTCATATCATCTCCACCTGTAATTTCCTTCAATATACCTTCATTGATGCGGTCGCCCTTCGTCGGTTCCTGCATCACCGCATAACGCACACCCTTGAGAACAGCAAGTTCTGGCGAAGCGCCGCCAATCATCGCGCGTTTCTGTGTAACGGCAGTAATCGGAAGAACCGCCTTGTATTCGCCAAGAACCGCCGACATAAGTTCAATGAGTTTAGACTTGCCATTGCTTCCACCACCGATATAAATATTGAAGGTCTGTTCCCGGTTCGTTCCAATGAGCGTTGATGCGAGATGTTCCCACATATACGTCCGGAGTTCTTCTTCTGGAAAGAGTTGTGCCATAAACTCGTTGATTTCGTCGATGTGGGTTCGGTGCTTTTCCGCGTCAAGTTGAATGTAGTCTATTTTCGTGGTCTTGGATAGATTATCGTCAGGCTGTCCGCGACGGAATGTTTTCGTGTTGAAATCAATGACACCGTTCTTGAAACAAAGGAGTTCTGGGCGCGTGTCGATCTTTTCTTCAAAATCCTTATCATAGAATTGCTCGCGCACCTCACGCATAATATTGTTCTTGAAACTGGTTGTCTTCAGTTTGGTGCAGATATCAACGATACGTCGCGACCGTTTCCGCGCGGATGTGTATTGGTCGGAGGTAGGGTCCAGACCGGAAGTTACATCCATAATCTCTCGGTGCTTCTTCGTGTAAATGTCGTGCATATCCTTGGAAATCAGCGCGCGGAGAGAATTGCCTTGGTCGCATTCCACCCACCGATTCTTCTCAAATTCATACCACTGATTATCTTTGACGCTAACACAAACGAACCGGTCTTTGAAAATGGTATACAAGACCGTCGCCAAATCTACATCTGTAGACGCGTCGTTAGTCGTCTCATTACAAATCGTCTGATGGATGAAATTGTCGATGGTTTCATTCCGGATTCGGTTATAGTCTTCCAGGCAGTCATTTTTCGCCCAATACATGATGGAGCGCCGCGTCAGTCCGTCGGGGCTATAAGGGAAATTGCACCAGGTTTCATAATGCTTCATAATATTCGTATACGAGAACTTCGCGGACTTTGCGCTGAAAAGCATCCACGTCAGGAAGAGTTTATCGCTGGTGTTGTGAAGTGCGAGACCGACGCGAAGCCATTTGTCGTATGGATCATAGTATTGTGACGGAAGCGCCATTGTATAATAATGCGTCTCGCGTATTTCGTATTCTTTGGGTTCAAGCATATTCAGCATAACTTCAACGGCCATTGCGAGTTCTGAATGGCTCGTTATTTTATCCATTAGAATTACTCCATTGTGTGACATCAACGCATCCGTCGGGCCGCCGATACCATTTATTCCGCCACTGCTGTTGCCAACGCCGCCACCACCCGTGACCACGAGACGAATGCGCTTTCCCCCATCCGCGCCATTTGCGCCGCCATTTCGCCCCCCATTCAGTCCACCACGCTGTTGGTTGACGAGTGCGTCATATTCGGCCTTTAATGCTGCGTTGTTCTGTAAAAGTGTAAACACGGGATATTCTGTATCTACACCCGTCGCGGTCTGAACGGAAAGTTTCGCAAAATTCTCCTTGACATTGAATTTGCTCGTCTTCTCTTCTTGGCACATCCACGCACCGTCGTCGTCATCGGGGTCGTGCATCATAATGAAATGATACTTCAACATATACGCCTTATGGCCTGGTTTACGCGAACCGTATAACTGCCAGTTGGTATGGCCGCGCGATATTCCTTCATCAAGGACATCATTCCACGAATTCGTGATCGGGAGATCCGTCCATATTTCCGGGAGTTCTTTCAGCATTCTTGCGCGTAACATTCGCTGAATCGGTCGGTCCACTGTTGCGCCAATCACCATATGAATCCCGTCCTTGGTGACATCGTCCAGTTGGTTCACATCACTCTTTTCAAAGATATAAATCGGAATCTTAACATCCACGGGGATACTGACAAGTGTCTCCAGCGTTTGGATATACGACTGTATCATATCCAAAACATGCTCTTTGGAATGTTGGCGTTTAGTTATACTTGTATCATATCTGAAATCAAAGTCCACGACAAAGACACCCTTCTCTGGATTCTGTTTTTCGGTTAGAAATTCTTGTTTTCCATTTTCAAATACGTGGGTGTAATACTTCTTCCAAAACACCGGTAATATCGCCGGAGGTATCGTATAAACACCGCCGTGGACGTTCAGCGCCTTGTCCCCGATACGCGTATGTGTATACGCTTCGCCAGGTTTTGATGTATGATGCTTCATAAATTGTTCGTATGTCATTCCGGCACATAACGACTGGTATGATGCGGTTGTCGGGTCGGTAAGCGTAGGCGTAGCCGTAGCCGTAGCCGGCGTCGTTGCCGCCGCTCCGTATAAAGTTGATGTCATATTGCGGTTGTGTTGTCCTGTGTAGTAGTAGCCTATTCTTGTAAATTCAAATTGGGTAGGTTTAAAGTTCAATTTTGTCCGAATTATGAATTGAAATTTCTAAAACCTCCGGTTTATATATTCCAGAGGTTTTATCTCTAAATCTGATCCCCCAAAAATGGCACTTTGACTTTTCGTTCATGTAAAACCCCCAAAAAAGGGGGATACTTTCATTTTCGTTTTTCTGGGCGCAGGACTTTTGTAAAAAAAGTGTTTTAGCCCGTGGATTTTTTTTTAGGGTTTTCATTTTCGGTTTTGTGACGATATATCGTCTCGCTCTTTTTTATGAGAGCATAACGGTCACAGTGTTTTCACCGCGAATACCTCATTTTGCCCGGTGTATCGTCACAATATCTGTAAAATCGTCGGGTTTTATACTTCTTCTGATAAAACACATAAAAACAAAACGGATACCTATCTAAACCGACTACCCAACCAACGCCCCCGCCAGCCACAGAGATAATGGATGAACCAGTGACGAAGGTCGTCATTCCCAAAGAGACCGTTATGCGTCTATTGAAAGACATCCGTGCCGTTATGACGGACACAACATTGGACGAATGTGGTATCATTTACCGCCATAGTGAAACAGATATGTTGACTGGATATGCGTGTATTGCCGGTCCATCTGACACGCTCTATTTCGGCGGGTATTACTTCTTTGTCTTTAAGTTCCCTACAAACTATCCGCATTCACCGCCGATTGTGTCCTATTTGACGAATGTAGATGGTGTTCGGTTTCATCCCAATTTTTATGCGAATAAGAAGGTGTGTGTGTCTATTGTGAATTCGTGGAGAGGAGAACAATGGTCGGGGTGTCAGAATATTCGGTCTGTGCTGTTGACATTTCAGTCGTTGCTGGATAAAACACCTCTTCTTCACGAACCGGGTATTCGCCGGGAACACGGCGATTTCATCCCATATCACACGATGGTTGAATACTATAATTATAAGTTTGCGTGTTTGACGCTATTGACCGAACTTACCGCCTACGTAAGTATAGAAGCTGCGCTTGTTCCGGAGTTTCAGGCGTTTATGTTGCGCCGTTTTCAAGAAAACAAAACACGTATCCGAGAGATTTTGGTGGAACGAAGAAATACGTTTCCTGAAAGAAAAACGGTGACGGTTGGATTATATGGAGGTATTCGGACGGTGATTTCGTATGACACCTTATTGGAATTCTATGATGAGAAGGTGGCGGTGGTGGCGGCTGCGGCTGGAATGTAATACTTATACCGACTTAAATTGAAATTAATTGTATCTATATACAATATAATAACATCATTGTCTCTTCGGCGTTTGCAATGCATTTCTGTTCCACATGCGCCAATATGTATTATATCAGTATCACCCCCGAAAATGAGCTACAGTATTATTGCCGAAATTGTGGAAATATAGACAATACGATTGCGTCGGAGAATATCTGTGTTTCAAAGGTCAATGTCAAACACAAAACGACCCCGCAAACATTTTCACAAGTGGTGAATAAATATACAAAACTGGACCCGACCTTGCCACGGATTCATACAATGCGCTGTCCCAATGATGAATGTTCTAGCAATCAAGGTGGTGGTAGCGCGGGGAATAAACCCGCTTCCGAAATTATTTATGTTCGGTATGATGACACAAACCTGAAATATGTATACTTGTGTGCGAAATGCGACAAGGTATGGAATACCGAGCAAGAGTAGCAGCCGACGGCGGTGCCCGTGGCGGCTACGACCGCTGCGCCGGCGACCCGATTTTTATTGTTTTACTACTATCTCGCGTATAACAATAAATTGAAACATAATAAAGTGTGATACTTATATATACATAGACAGACTTCTTACCTCGCAACGATGTCAATCCCTGTTTTACCTAAAAAACTACCACCAGTGCCGGTTGACGCTACTTCGGATAATGACGAAGATCCCGAGCAAGTATTATTAAACGATGATGACGACGATACCGCCTCGCAACAATCATCCTCTGATGACGCGAGTTCAGTTTTGACGAACGATGACACGGATCCAAGCGAAGGAGAAGACGAGGAAGGTGATGTGGCAGGGAATGGAGGAGGAGGTGATAGCGAAGGTGAAGGCGAAGGCGATGGCGACGGTGAAGGCGCAAATGTGACAGCCAGACCAAAAAAGACGAAAAAGAAACAATCCGCCAAGAATAGAGAAGATGACCTCACATTACTGGGTGTTCCACACGGTATTCACTTTAACGACGATGACGACGAAGACGACGAAGACGAAAACGAAGATGCGGATAAGGGTTCTTCCGAGTATTTCCAGAAACTGAAATCAACCGTGCGCGAAAGTTATGTGGAGAGATACCATCCCGAATCATTTTCACACAATTATGACGAAATCCAAACACTGGCGCGTGTTGTGCGAAATAGCGCGGGGGTCATCGTGGACGATCTGCACCGAACCATCCCGATTATGACGAAATACGAGAAAACGCGGATATTAGGTCAACGCGCGAAACAATTAAATGAAGGCGCGCCCGCATTTATTAATATTGATTCCACCGTAATAGACGGGTATCTTATTGCGGTGAAGGAATTGGAACAAAAAAAGACCCCCTTTATTATTCGGCGCCCACTACCGAATGGCGGTTCCGAATATTGGCGGATTCAGGATTTAGAAATACTCTAATCGCTAATATATGGCGCCATCCCTCCCCCGAACGTGCGAATATGCTGTCGTGTATTATATACAGATGACGACGACCGAGCTTCGTATTCATTTATAGAGGATGAGGATGATGATGCACTTGATCCCCTTGACCGTGTAAGGTCGTCAAATGTAAACGGGCTTTGCTCTCCGTCAGAGCTATAATAAGATGGAATAAAGGGTCCGGAATTATCACTTTTTCCGTCGTCGGTGGTGGTAGCAGGCGTATCTCGGGTTACACAACACCGAAAATATGTTTTTATTATAGTAAAAATAGTACAAGACATTCTTTACTGTATTTATTATATTTTTATTATATTCTTTATTCTTGTTATATTATTATAATCTTTATTCTTATTATATTATTATAATCTTTATTTTTAGCATTTCCACCTCTTTCCGCATTCCAAACACGTGACAAATGTCGTCATTGGTTCATCCGCTGAACGAGTTTGTAATTGGTAATACGTGCATTTCTTTGATTTACACTTATTGCACGTAAAATTGTCGGTGGATGCCTCGATATTTGGCTCGTATTTCTGTTTGTCGCGAACTTTTTTGTCTTCAATGAGCTGTTTCCACTTGTTGGGGCATATTTCTTGGTGCGTCATAAACGCGAGTTCTTGCGCATTGATATTTCCAGACATAACGGCACTTGATACATCTGGATTCTTCAAGTTGATGTATACTGAACGCAGGCGATCAATGTATAATGTAATGAAGAATGGATTGGACCACTTTTTCACAATATTATGTTTGGTTGCGTGCTTAATCGTCCAATTGAAGACACTCTTTTCAATATTGGTTGAGATGGTATTATCGGAATCGGTGTCAGACTGAAGTAGAAGTGCGCCGATTCGTTTCTGAACCTCGGCGCGAAAGTGTTCAGGATATGCAATGGACTCAATGGTGGACATACGAACGAGAAAACAATGGTATTAATTATATAACGATTGTTTTCTTTATTCAATTTTATGGAGGACCGAATACCTGATTCGGTCCTAATTCAAGAATAGGAGTCTTCGCTTAATTCCGACTCACTTTCTTGTTCTATAACAGCTTCATCCACCACCTTTTTAGATCTTGAACCTACTGGTTTTTTAACGGATTGTCGCTTTGGTTTACCAACTGATACAATTGGTGTAATTGCAGTAACAGGTTTCGCACTTACAGATTCGCTGTTATCTGTATCGGAATTTATAGGCGATTCTGACGGCGAATCCGACGGAAGTGTGTCAGTTTCTGTTTCTGTTATAAACTCGCTTTCGGTAGATTCCGATTTAGCTTTAGCTTTTTTACCGCGAAAACGCGCACCGGCTTTACGCTTACACCGAGGCGTATCTTCAGAGTCGTCCTCAACAACAAACCCATCCTTTAAGTATCCGCTTTTCGTCTTTTTACACGCGGGAACTGAATCTAATTCGTCAGATTCATTCTCGTCTTCGTGAACCGTAGAGGCTAAATCTTCAAACCCGCCAAATAGCGCCTCATAGATCTTATTCCATAATTCAACCGTTAGATTCATCGCGTTTTCCTTGTCTATTCTAGCTACAAGCGCCATATTTCCAAAGATTAAAAGTTCATCGATGGGAGGTGGCAATTCGTATTTATTCTCTTGTCCGGCACGTCCATCAGTCTTCGCCCAAACATCTATATAAATGTATTTGGACGACGACGCCGACGCCGACGACGACGACGACTTATTCCTGTATCTCCACGTATGATAACACGAAAACCCGTCTGGATTCCTGAATCCACACTTTTTCGCCAACAAAACCGTAAGTTCATCAATGGTAGTCTCGGTTTTTGTTTCAACGACACATTCGGATAGAGAACCCGATTTTGAAATGACCACAATAGATGTCTTCGTAGATGATGATGATGCTGACATTATAGCCCACACAGATGTATATAATACGTGATTTGTTTCTATATTGTTTCATCCCCACTCTCGCGCAGGGAGAAACTACATAAACATACAACGTGGTAATCATATAACGAAATCAACCATACAATGGAGACGCGCAATAACTTCCGCGCACAAAAAAGAGGGCAAAATGCCCGGCAAGCAATGATGATTTCTGGTCTTAACACCATTTACAGAAACAATACAAGCACACATTTCATTCAAACCAGGCAACATACCGAACCACGAGTGTATTTTTTAGATATAACATTAGAAGAAATGCGCGCGCAATATCCGAAAATAAATCAAATCATCGAGAGAGGTCGCCTTCGCCCAAAAGGGACGGAGATATTTTTTGTTTATAAAAAGATAGAGCATTTCATTCTATCTCAAGATGCGATATACGAAATACGCGCAAATGACCGGCAACAGACGATCCACGAGCGCATTCCAGTAGATGGACCCGTTCGGACGATGGAATTGAACGATGCGACAAATAATGTCACTATCCCACTTCTGGTGGACGAGAGTTATTATGAACTGGCCCCTGCCATTAATAATAGTAATAGTAATATGTCGGACGCAGCGGCAGGTGCGACGTGTATTTCCACACATAACGTTATTCTGCGACAAATGAAAAAAGTCGTAAAAATGCATCCCAAATCAATGACCGCATTTGTGTTTATATTAAATGAGGCAGAAACGGACGTCCACGATTTTTATATAACAACCGAAAACGGGGTTATAAGGCAATCGGATATACTAACCCAGTCGTGTAAGGATGACATCATCTCGTTTGTAGAACAATTCAAATTACTCCCCACGGGCGCATAATGCGACGCGAATGTTCGTATAATGCGCGGGAATACAATATATCTACATCATAATCGTAA
>Ga0078894_10004064_pt1 | contig 11155 bp, 10 predicted proteins | sample LauGreSu1BDMLBSD_2_FD_67506 | JGI IMG/M metagenome (GOLD analysis project Ga0078894, IMG submission 67506) | Freshwater lake microbial communities from Lake Michigan, USA - Su13.BD.MLB.SD (version 4) (version 4) | ecosystem: Environmental > Aquatic > Freshwater > Lake | place: Lake Michigan... | reverse complement strand
GGTGTGGTGGCGTCAGGTTTGTAGTAATCCAGATAAATGTCCCAATAAATGTCCATTTTGGCGTTTGTGCGCCAGACTTTTAAAAAATGAAACGCAAAACATGAAAAATCCAATTTGTGACCATTATGCTCTTATTTAGCATTTTCGGCATCAAAAATGTGTGACTGACATTTTTGGAGGGTCGGTGGTGGTGGGTGGTGGGGCGTATCTTTAGACGGTTTATTTTAGTCTTATAGAGTATAACGGACTACAAGATGACTAACGAAAAACTGAGTATTGGCTATACCTGTGAAATTTGTGACTTTATGTCGTATAACAAAACCGACTATGAACGTCATTTAACGAGACGTAAGCATCATGAAAACGTCGAATGCTACGAAAAAACGCTAGCCAAACCCGATCCTAATGCTTGCCCTTCTTGTCACAAGATATTCAAACATCGGACGAGTGTTTATAAGCATAAAAAGGTATGCCTTGGGGGTCCGCCCACATCCACCACCCCTCAATCAGATGATACCGTCGGTGCCTCAGCCCCTCTAGCATCTACAGCTGTCACAACACCAACCCCACCCCCAACAGAACATTATCTACGTGATGTTATTGTCAAGAACCAAGAACTAACATCTGCGATGATGATACTTATTCAACAAAACACAGAACTTCAGTCTAAAATGATGGAACTCTGTAAGAATGGTGGATTGGGAGGAATGTCAAATAGCCATAACACGATTACAACCAACAGCCACAACCCTACATTCAACATGAACATGTTCCTCAACGAGAAGTGTAAGGATGCGATGAACATGAAGGATTTCGTGAATTCCATCCAGTTGAACATGACCGACTTGGAAAATGTGGATAGGCTTGGTTATGTCGAGGGCATGTCGAATATATTCATTGACAACCTCCAGAAAACCGACATTTACAAGCGACCGGTTCATTGTAGCGACGTCAAGCGCGAAACCCTCTACGTGAAGGAGAATGACCAATGGGAGCGTGAAGAGCCCGACCACCAGAAAATGACAAATGCGATCCTAGCGGTTGAACACAAGAATGTTATCCTAGTGAATGAATGGGCGAAGGCCAACCCTCGTTGTATGAATAGCAACACCCGAGAGAATGAAACCTACTTCAGGTTATCCAAGGTAGTCACCGACGGAGAGAAGGACGGGAATATAGATAAGGTGATACGGAAAGTAGCAAAGAAGGTGGCTATTGATAAGGAAGCGTGATAAAATACACGAGTTATGTAATTCATAATATTGTAAATTATCTCATCTGAGTAAAACATAATCTGCGTGTAAAATCGGTAATTACAAAACTACCGAGTTTTAAGGGTGTAAATAAAACTCGTCAAAAATATATCGTTCAAAATGGCCGAAGGCCAGAATAAACGAAGGAATTAGACCCCCTATTTTTGGACATTTTTCTGGACATCCAAAAATGTCCATTTTGCTCTTTGCGCGCCGTCAATTTTAAAACACACCAAAAAACACGGTTGTGACCATAATGCTCATAAAACACATTTTCGGCATCAAAAACATGTGATTGACTTTTTTGGGGATGGTGGAAAAAACGACCGTTCGGTTATTTAGGAGTTTTTTTTATGTAGTCTAATTATACAAATGACTACGAAAATAAAACTCCAAAAATCTCCAAAATTCGTGTGTGAAAAATGTGACTTTACAACGTCAAAACAAAATGAATATGACAGACATATTGAGACTAATAAGCACAAACGACTACACGGACTACAAGAACAAAACTCCATTGTCATTGAATCAACGACGTTCAAGTGTAAATGTGGTAAGATATATAAGCACCACACAAGTCTCGCAAAGCATAAGCGCGGTTGCGATGGTTTGAATACCCCAGATAATATATCGGGTGTATCATCTACTGATAATAATAAAGAACAAGTAACTGGTGGTTCAGTATCATTTAATGAAAATATAATAATAACCAAGGATATGTTTATGGCAATATTGAACGACCGACAAGAAATGATGAAAATAATAAAGTCGTTATCTGAACAACAAAACAGTAATACTACAATCAACGACCATTCGACAAATAATAGCAATAACACCACCAACAGCAACAACAACACATTCAATATGAACATGTTCCTCAACGAGAAGTGTAAGGATGCGATGAACATGAAGGATTTCGTGAATTCCATCCAACTGAACATGACCGACTTGGAAAATGTGGGCCGCCTAGGTTATGTCGAGGGCATGTCGAATATATTCATTGACAACCTCCAGAAAACCGACATTTACAAGCGACCGGTTCATTGTAGCGACGTGAAGCGCGAAACCCTATATGTGAAGGAGAATGACCAATGGGAGCGTGAAGAGCCCGACCACCCGAAAATGATGAATGCGGTCCTAGCGGTTGAACACAAGAATGTTATCCTAGTGAATGAATGGGCGAAGGCCAACCCTCGTTGTATGAATAGCAACACCCGAGAGAATGAAACTTACTTCAGGTTATCCAAGGTAGTCACCGACGGAGAGAAGGACGGGAATATAGATAAGGTGATACGGAAAGTAGCAAAGAATGTTAGTATAGAAAAAGGCCGAGGAAGCCGTTCAATCGAGGACGATTAGCGCCGCGACCCGTTCCACGAAATACTCCTCGGCGGGATGAAGTAGCGCACCCACGCCACTTTTGCCGCGAATCTCTCGGACGACGGCCTCTATATCGCTGGAAGCACTGCCGCGCATAAAGATATACTCGTCGATTTCGGCCATGGTCGGATTCGCATTATCGGGGATGAGTAGAACCATTCGTGTATGTTTATGCGTGTATGTGTGTATGTGTATATGTAATATAAACGTGTAAGGTTTATATGACATTGTTGTATTATGGCGGCGCGGGCGGCAACCGACACAGTTGAATAAATATAGAAATAAAAACCAAATGTGTATATAATATAGAACGATGACGACTACAGCGACAACCCGTCTCTCGAAATGGGCCGACGATATCCGCGCAATCAAAGAAAAAACCCTCACGCCAGAACATAAACGACAAGCGATGATTCATCTTCAAGATATCGTAGCGTTCAATAATGCGATATTTTATACAGGATTCTTCTTTTCATTCTTGGACGTATCCTATATATTTCCATGGATAATGATGGGTCTTTCTATTAGTTCTCACTGGACTACGGTGAGCCACCACGTGAGCCATGGCGGATACGCCGCCACCAACGCCACCGGCGACAACGCCGACAACACCGCCAAGAGCAACAAATACAACCGTTTTACGTATGGTGTGAAACTACGCCGTTTCTTCGATTGGATGGACTATATTTTACCAGAGGCGTGGTCATGTGAGCATAACATATATCATCATTATATGCTCAATGAATACAATGACCCCGATAATGTCCAACATAATCTCGTCCTCCTTCGAACGATGAATGCGCCGCGCATCGTGAAATACGGTATCATCGCATTCTTCGCGCTTACGTGGCGTCTCTTTTATTACTCGTCGAATTCGTATAAATATTACAAGGCAACCAAACTCAATTATACGATGAAAGATGAAGATTACAAACAGATGACGCTTTTTGGAATGGTGACGAACGAGTGGCCGTCATGGATTAGCAAAGTGGAATACTTCACACTGGTTCTATGCCCGATTATACTTTACCGCGCGGCATGTTTCGCCATTATTTACACATTCCACGCGTATTTTCCCGCCATTTTCACCAACATGCATCTATACAATGTGATCCTGAACTATATAATGGCGGATCTATTCTGTAATGTCCATACATTCGCGATTATTGTCCCGAATCACTCGGGAAGCGATATGTATTTGTATCGAACGCCGGTGAAGGGGAAAAGCGACGAGTGGCTTCTTCGCCAGTGTATTTCATCCGCGAATTATACATCGGCGAATAATGCGACGGATTATTTACAGGGGTGGCTGAATTACCAGATAGAACACCACCTCTTTCCGGATCTCTCGGCATATGAATACCAAGTGATTCGGAAGGACGTCGCTGCGGTATGTTGTAGGCACGGCGTCCCTTATGTGAGCGAAAATGTTTTCATCCGACTATGGAAGACAGTGAAGATCATGACAGGACAGGAGAGTATCCCGTATTACGAAGGGAGTGAGTTGGAGAACTTCATGAATGAGTCGTATTGCGGGTGATGCCATTTATTTCGCTTTGATTGCGATTGCGTATATTCACACCCGTTGCTCCGCGTCCGCCGCCTCCTCCAATTCGCCACGCATCTCATACGCGGCGTCCTTATAAGCATCAGCATCATCTAAGATATGATGCCGCCGTGCCGCTGCCACCGACATCGATGCCGACACCGACATCGATGCCGGCGATCGATAGTAGTAGTCGGAGATATATTGATATAGCAATAAACCCCCCGACAATCCCAGAAAAACCAGCGACACCCCGATCATCGCATCAAACGGTTCGTTGAAACATAAGAATGAATACGTGAGTTGGATGATGCGACGAACCAAGTCGAGCCCGCTCAGCAGAATATTCGCAGGAATGATACTCGCGCGACTATTCAGGATGTATATTTTATTGAACATGTAAAGCTGGAGCCCGAATGCGATGAAGAAATACATGGTCATCGATCCCGCAGTAACGGGCGGGGTATGTTTAACGGTATAAAACACCGCCCAAGGAGCCGCAAGCACGAAATATGTCGCCTGAAACATGATTTGGAAATCGATATTGGATATTACATCGCCGTGAAGCTTCATCGAGTATTCGATCATGTTATTATACGCGGAGTTCAAGAAACATGACACGAAGATGATGACGGTATTTTGGATGACGTTCTGCGCGCCGCCTCCGCCACCGCCGCCTCCGCCGCTATACGCATATATATACTGCCCCGTTGCTAATGCGTGCGATACGACCAACGAAGCGCAACTCGCATAATAAAGTCGCGTCACCGGCTTTTTCAAGAGAAACTTGAACCACGGTATATTGAAAATAATGAAACCGGATCTCAGTATTGTATAATAACTAAGGGTCACAGTATTCAGTGCGTAAAATACGAATACGGTTTCGACGGTATAAAGCACGCCGGTGAAAACGGGGTATTTTAGGATGTGCCGGCGTTCGGGCGCCATATACGATTTGATTTGGCTCCACGAGAACTTTCGGATGAAGAAGCAGCTGTAAAAGGGCGTGAATAATAGACTCAACAATACATTGAACCATTCGTTCTTGTATTCGTAGTTATTCGTAATGTATTTCATACAAATGAGGTATTCGGTTAATGTTGCGACAAAGAATATGGAATTTAGGACCAATAGCCAAGCCATATACAATACGACGCGACCGTTCGAGTAGTATATAATACACGTGAAATATGTCTATATCTTTTCAGGTTTCGTGCCAAAATTTGCGATAATACTGATAAAAAAGAGTTATGTAAGAATTTTACATTTGTTTTTATGTAGCCATCATAATATATCATAATATATCATAATAACGAAAGCCATACATTAAAGAATGAAAATCATGAAGGGAGGAATTGTACAGAGAAACCCAGCACAGACACCAGCCGAAGCATTTCAACAGTTCCTAACTAATTGCGCAGGTGTGCGAATATTGACGGACACGTCAAGGTCGTGTATAACTTTGCATTGTTATAATTGTCCTCCAGAGCAATCGCCATACAATTTCACACGAGTGACACATGCGTTTCGCCAAACACCTCATAATCGCCGTGTTACACAGTGTCTTATCAAACTGATGATGAATAAAGTCACTGGAGGCGTTGAGCTGGCGAGGCCGTTTAGAACATCAAATTATCAGCATGATAGGGGAGACTTTAAATTTGAAACAGCCGATTCAATTATTCAAGAAGTGGAGAGACAACACAGCATATACACGAATTCTTTATTTCCAATACTACCCAGAGCCCCTAACGCTCCCCCTAATCAATGTTCGTTCGATCCACTTTGTCCTTCAATAATAAGTTATGCAATAGGCATCACAGGAATCACTTGGCTTCGTAATACTATTATAGGTAAGCTTCTACGACGAACACCAAATTTTCAACCCTCTGAAGACCCTTATACAAGAGCACGGCGACAAGATGACCAAATTCTTGATGATTTTTTCAATTATGCCAGATATTTGAGGGACCAAAATGGACCTGGAACAGGGTTAAGTATTATCGTGATGGAATTTATGAGCCATTCCATGACATTGGAAAATTTCGCGAGTACAGGGGGGCTGAATGGCGGACCTATATCCCAAGAAACTTTACAGTATGCGTATGAATGTGTATACATGCAACTATTCAGGTTGGGTGCGTTGGGATTTCGGCATGGGGATTGTCATCCTGGCAATATAATGATACACTACAATCACATGTATGGCGACCGGAGGGGGAATGCGTTTTTAATAGATTTTGGAGATCTTATACCAATTTTACCCGTGTGGGCTGAGGTAACTCGCACTGATCATCCTCTTCTTGCGCTTCGAATACCGAATTGGTTCGTGATTCCCCCTTTTGATCGGCAAACCATTCTCACAAGGATAGAAGCGATGTATCAATATAACCAACGTTATTTAGAAAATTCCCGTATGAAAATTATAGGCATACCAAATGCAGCAAACGGAACCTTGGATAATTTCATAGAATATATTATAAATATCATACGTCCGCAGATGTATGTTGCGAGACGCATACATGGAGGAGGTGGCACACCATCTGATAATACCGATACCGATAATGATAATGATAATACCGAGGATAATACCAACGAAAAAATGAGTTGGAAGGAGTTTGAACAGATGATTAAAGATGACATAGCCCCCCCAGTCAAATTTGATTTAAACGAAAATACGTTCAACATTCCTTTGAAGGATGATGATGAAAGCAAATTCGGCGGAAAAAGTCTTAAAAAAAGTCTTTTGAATAAACGCAGACGAACGCAAGGTGGATCGCACAAACGTCCTTTGAATAAACGCAGACACACGCAAAGTTGGCGCAAACGTCCTTTTAATAAAAGCAGACGCAGTCAAATACCGAAATCAACTTACAACAGTAAGCGCTGAAACAGGAACCGCGCGTTGTATTTACCGCCCTGTTCCTGACAAATGTGGAAATGGGATTGCGTGTTTTCAAAAGACACGCAATCCACAAAGATTTGATTTACAGTTTTGAAGCCATATACAATACAAGTTACTACTATGCTTTGTTGCTCCTCAGTAAAATAAAACTGATATAAACCTACCCTACATACACATAATAACGACTGTCAAACTCGCCGCTCCCGCTATGTCATCCAACAATCAACGAAACCGATATAATACCACCGACGACGCTCATGCGCCGGATTGTCAAGACTGGACTCCAGTCACGATGAGTAAGTCAAAACCCACCTCAACGGCGGGTTCTTATAAGGACGCGGCGGCAACCTTCACCGCAGCCAAGAATTCCGCATCTGCCATCGTCGCCGCGACAACCGCAAAAAGCGCAACCGACGCCGACGCCGACATGGCGAAAAAGACCAAATACGTCGCCAAAGCCACAAGCGACGCTATCCGAACCGCGCGATGTGAAAAGAAACTAACGCAAAAGGAACTGGCGCAAAAGTGTAATATGGACGCGAGCATCGTCGGCGAGATAGAACGTGGCGGTAATTGCGTCTATAACGCAACCCATGTGAATAAAATCCAGTCGGTCCTCGGTGTAAAGATTCCGAGGGCGTAGTTTAGTTGAGTAATAAACTGTAATAAACAAACAAAAAAGCAACTTAAATATTTGGTCTAGTAGTAATACATATTCATAGAATTATTCATGGGTGGAAATAAGCAACACAAGAAGCAGGGTAAATCGGGTAATAAGCCGAAACACACGTCGGGTGCGGCTGCGGGGTCGGCGTCCGATGCTAAGAAACCCGTCACAATCAACGACATTTCTGCGGAGTTTCAGACGATTATCCTCGATTTTCTGCGCGATATTGACTGCTCGTTCCCCGAGTATCACGAAACACTCGCCAAGTATTTGGGTTATTCACATGAAATGAAGCCGATGCCGGATGAGCTGTATATTGAGCTATACACACATTGTAAGGAGGTATATCCAGTCCGTTTTTTTGATATTCTGTATAAGAATGAGTCCCTGTTTAGTCGCGAAGGAGATAGCACGGTGAGCGATGCGAGCAGAGAGAGTGGCGCCGGCTCTGCTGGCGGAACGAACGGAGCGAGCAAAGCGGACAAAGCACAGGCGAGCGACGCCAGCTCCGCTGGTGGAGCGAGCAACTTCCTTCCCGGCGTCGATTTCCGAGACATTTGGGCGACCGAAGATATCGCCGATAATACCAAGGATATCATTTGGAAGTATCTTCAGCTGATCCTTTTTTCAATCGTGAATAATCTCTCGGATATGGGTTCGTTCGGCGATACTGCGAAGTTGTTCGAGGCGATTGATGACAACGAACTGAAAACCAAGCTGGAGGAGGTGATTGGTGAGATGGGGTCGATGTTCGGAGGAGGACCGAATGATGGAAGCACACCGAATTCGCACCCGCATGAGAATATGGATGAAACATTTAAGAAGGCGACCGAGTTTATGAGTCAGGCATTCGAAGGATCGCAACAAACGAGCGGCGGCACTCCCACCGGCCCTGCGCCATCATCTGTCCCTGATGCGAGTTCGATTCATGAGCATCTCTCGGGAATCCTGAACGGAAAGATTGGCAAGCTGGCTAAGGAAATCGCCGAAGAGACCGCCGCCGATCTGAATTTGGATATGGAGAATGAGACATCGATGAAGGGTGTGTTTCAGCAACTACTGAAGAACCCGAGCAAGTTGTCGGGGATTATTAAGACGGTGGGAACCAAACTTGATTCCAAGCTGAAGTCGGGCGAATTGAAGGAAAGCGAGATTATGCAGGAGGCGAGCGAGCTGATGTCAAAGATGAAGAACATGCCTGGGATGAATAATCTTGCGAGTATGTTGAGCAAGATGGGGATGAATATGCCGGGGATGGGTGGCGGCGCGGGCGGGGGTGGTAAAGTGAATTTCGGGGCGATGCAGTCGCAGTTGAATAAGAATATGAAGCAGGCGCAGATGCGGGAGAGGTTGCTGAAGAAGGTTCAGGAAAAGCAGGCGGCAACGGCAGCGGCGGCGGCAACGGCAGCGGCCGCATCTGGCGCAACTACCGCAGTATTCACATCGGGTGAAAAACCGGCGAAGACGCCGCGAGTCCAAGGACAGGCCCAAGCGGCATCAGCCGCCCCCGCACCCGCAGCCACGCCCGCAGCCACGCCCGCCGCATCTGCTCCGGTAGAGAAACAGAAATGCGATTAAGTAACGCACTGAACAAGCACCGGTCAATACTAGGGTTTGTTCGGTAGCTGCGGACGCGAACGCGGAAGCAGCGGACGAACAAACAAGCAACGAACAAACAATCTAGACAATATATAAGTATTATAGTATCTTATATATTATCAAAACACACAAACAAACATAATAATAATAATGAGCAAAGACCAAGTATTTTGGGTGGAAGACCCAGCGGTTCTTATGAACAAGGATTATATTCGGGAGATATGGCCGCAAAAGGCGATGGAGCCCCCCGCAAAACTGAACGCAATCACCCGATTCGTTATTCTAGCGACAATTTTAGGCTACCTTGTTACATCGTCGTTCGCCCTGTTTATTCTCGGCGCGATTACTTTAGGAATTATTGTTATGATATATAATTTCGTCCATAAAGGCAAGGCGGGTCTAGAGACAGACAAAGCCAAACAAGTCCTGAAAACCAAAGAGGGGTTCGCAAATAATATTGACAAACCCGAAATGTATGACCTCATGCGGGATGAATTTACGGTGCCTCGTCCGCAAAACCCGCTGATGAACCCTCTGCTCCCCGAAATCAACGACGATCCTCAACGCCGTAATGCTGCGCCGTCATTCAATCCCGCAGTAGAGGAAGATATTAATGAATCCGCAAAACGGTTCGTAACAGGAAGTTTCGACACAAACGCGAGTAATGTGATTTACAACGGGTCGAATGTCCCCGCAGAACAACCCAACCATACGCCGGAAGAAACGTATGGGAAATTATTCGGAACTTTAGGTGATAATATATCATTTGAGTCATCCATGCGACAATTCCATCCAGTCGCAAATACGCGCATTCCTAACGACCAAGACGCATTCGCGAAATTCTGTTACGGGGATATGAAGTCGTGTAAAGAGGGGGATGAATTCGCATGCGGACGTATTAATTCAAGGTTAGGGGCGGTGGTGGGACAGTAGTTTGTCGTGTTTAACCGCGCACACTTGTCTATATCTACAGTCGGTTGTATTGTATCTATTTAGACGCCGCGCATCCTGATTACATAAATCGCATATACATAAATCGCATATACATAAATTATTTATTTATTTATATACATACATTACAAGGAATACGAACGAACGAACAATGGCCTATGTTAATAGCTATACCTTTGACAATATGTCGCGCATAGGTTGCGACACCGGCGATCACTCGCAGCGCAACGTCCAGAACTTGAATGCTGCGAATTACGCATTGAGCAACTTCTTCTCTACTGACTGCCAGATGGAGCGTCCGATTCAATTCGCGACCAGCCAGCCTAATGTGTTTTACAAGGGGGGTCACGGCGGTTTTGGCGGCTGTAATATCGACACGAACTCCGAGCTGTCGATTGGAAGCCTGAATACGCATGCGAAGTGTAAGTTGAGCCTTCTGGAGCGCCCATTCAAGACGGTTCCTTATTTAGGACGTGGCGCGGTGAATGTCGATTTTGAGTCAAAGATGCTTCAAGGCGACATGAACACGAATAAGAAGAGCATTACGCAACTGTCAGAGCAACTGAATGCTGCGCATAGCGACTACCCACTCCAAGAAGAGTTTAAGACGACGATTAACAATCCGGCGAATTATGTGGAAGGCGCGGCGGTCAATGGCTGGATTCGTGGCGGTGTGCCGTCGCGCGAGTTGGTCCGCGACCAAGAGTATCTGTTTAGTGGAAGCAAGTAATTATGCCATAATGACATATGATATTATATAAAGATATACCCTATTTTTATATATTCATTCACCGATTCGCTATGTCCGACGAAACTGTATCTTCGCCCCCCATTTCCGAAATCGACCTTTCTGG
>Ga0078894_10004061_pt1 | contig 11158 bp, 7 predicted proteins | sample LauGreSu1BDMLBSD_2_FD_67506 | JGI IMG/M metagenome (GOLD analysis project Ga0078894, IMG submission 67506) | Freshwater lake microbial communities from Lake Michigan, USA - Su13.BD.MLB.SD (version 4) (version 4) | ecosystem: Environmental > Aquatic > Freshwater > Lake | place: Lake Michigan, USA... | reverse complement strand
GTACCAGAGGTTTTTCAGTTTGGTGAAGGCATTTTGGTTAGTCAACGTGATTTGGACGAATTTGTCCTTTTTCCCGGCACTGAAACCATAGAGTTTATGATATTGGACGAGTTGCGCCGAGACAACTTGCTTTTTGAACCAGGGTTGGTTCATGCGGCGGTACAGGGCTTCCATGAACGTTCCGACGGTGCCTTTCGTCCATTGGTCTCCTACGCGGACGAAGAAGAAGGGGCGAAAGTCGTCGATGGTGATGGAGGCGGTCTGGCCCTGTTCGTTGACGCCGAACATCTGGATCGCAAAGACGCGCGGTTCTATGGACCCTTTGTCTGAAGACCCTAAGGAGCCGTCCGACCCTAAGGAGCCGTCCGACCCTAAGGACTCGTCAGAAGCAGAACCATTGTTACTTGTGGTGCCTCGCATCTGGCTACTCGTGCCGTCATACATATGAAAATCAATCAGCCGAAACGGTTTGCAGACATTCATTGTTTTAGTGGGAGGCCGGTTTTGCATAGGTTTTGTATTAATGAAAAGTAGATGTGTGTGTTTATCTAATTTTCATTTTGGATTCAATTTTAATTCCTCCCTTTTATTCATTCGAACAAGGAGGCAAACCACGATTTTTGGGTACGTCGTTTGTTCGTGCGACCCATCGACATCGTAACTGACCGCTTTGATTTGATTCCTCCCTGAAAAACACCTTTACCAAATACGGAGTCTGAACCCGCATTTTGTAATTCTTGTTTGTGTTCCGGAGGTGCACCTTGGCGAAACCACGCCGCCATTTCTTTCGCATGGCGGTTTCCCTTATACTCGTACACTTTTTGTCCCACGATTTTGAAAATATAGGGATATGCTTGAGGAGGCGTCATGTTCACGCCATATTTGCGATTGATTTTGGCTATATGTTCGTCCTGTTTGTTCGAATTCACCTCTTCGTATTCCACCAAATGCATCGGCAGAATCTTTTTCATTTGTTTCCAAACCGGATGCAACGCGCGACAGTGTCCACACCAATCGGCATAGATGTAGCCTACCACAGTTTTCGGTTTCCGATTTTGTTTCTGGGTTTTCCGTTTTTGCATTTTTCAAATAACAAATATTCCTATAGTATATTATTCGTACATATAATATATTATCCACGTATTATAAAAATGAACACGGCGCGTATCGTATTTTTAGTGTTTCTTATAATTGCATTCATTACAGGAGGATATGTATATTCGTTCGTAGACATGAAAAAACAGATTGAACGAATGGGAGGTATCACCGACCAGTCCAAACATGGCGAACAAAGTGGTAATACAGTCGCCGGCAACGCATCTGCTGAAAGTGCTTCATGTCCCGACCTCTTGATTCAACAGGGTAAATTGATTTATTTGTATAATACGAAACGTCCAGAAAAAGTCGGGGAAAATCCGATTTTGTTTAACAATTTAGACGAATACATTACCTATCGCGATTTGTCGGGAGGTAGTTGCCCGATTTTGTATTTGCAGTCAGCCTATAACACGCAAGGAAAAAAAGTGTATAACGTCACGAATATCAATCCGGCTTTGCCTTTACCTGGGACAACTATTGGAAGTTTGCCTTTGACGACCAGTGTGAGTCAACCTCCAGGTCCTGTTACGGTTGAGGAAGTGAAAGACGCCAGTCGCGACAACGGATATAATCAAAACATGTACGCCGGATTTGACCCCCATAACCTCGATATAGGAAAATACACGACGGTCGACAAGATACATGACTCGACGAAGACGGCGGACGGTGTAACGAGCGAGAATCCTATGGACCCGAATTGGGGAGGAATTGGAGTCACCGAATCGGCAGTGGATTCGGGGAAATACGACGAGAATTTAGTCGTTCCTCAGACATATACGACACCGAAGGGAGGCCAATTTCTGCCGATACCGAACAGTAATATTCCCAAATATCCATCGAACGGTGTGATACCGACTATATCGGAACGCACGGGTCGAGTGGTTGGAGGCACAGTCTAGACATTCGAATCTGCGCTTTTGCCCAAATAATGGACCAGCGCCTCTTTCACATTGGCGCCGAGTTTGCGCGTTTTCCCGTTTGTCGTTTTCAATATTACATCGTTAAATGGACAATCGGTCGAACATTCCTCGATTACACGCAAAATAGACCCACCATAATGCGCTAAAATTTCAGCAGCGGAAGAGGCACTTATCCCGGGTATTTGCGACAACATGATTTCGGCAATGTTCGTTTGGGTGATGTTTTCCTTTTTGACTTTTTTGACGAATTGACTATAGGCATTTGTATTTTCAGAGGGTTCTGCATTTGTAATCAAATGGGTCTGTGCATAAAACGGCCTCCTGCCTTTCTGTAAATCCTTCTCTATTTTGCGAGACATGGCGACCAATAAATCGGCCGTTTCTTGCACTGTGCTGGTACGAAAAACACTAAATCCTTTGAAATACGACAGACTCGTGATGGTCGAGAAGACGAGGTTCCGTTCGGCGTCGGTTCGAAGCTGCGACATGAGCCCCTCAAGTACATACACAATGTGGTGCGGGGGGGCACCAGTGGAATGGAGCAACCTGTGCGACTGCTCTTCGTAGCGCCCGTCTTTGATACTCGCGAGTAAATCCTGGAGTGTTTTCCTCTCGAATAATAAGAGGTCTTGGCCCGTCATCGGATCGACGAAAGCAATGTCGGCAATCGGTAGCGATTTGGATTCTACGCACAATCCTTCGACGGCGTTCATTCGACTGAGTAGCGCATCTTCGCGGCAGTCGACAACTATTTGTAGAGGGGAGGACATCGATTTATGGTTCTGATTCTTAGCATTTGGCGTAGACCTTTTATACCGTTCATGTATGAAAATGATTTGTATTCATGTTTTTCCTATAGTGAAAAATATGAATGTGTATATACTCGTTCTAACGCATGCGAATACGAGCATCGTAACCAGTGGGGCGGACCATGTTCTTGGTGAAGACCAAGGTCTGTTGTAACCCGCTCAACTCAACCCGACCAATGAAGATGTTGGCCCAACTACTACGACCGACTTGGTAAGGAAATCCGGCCTTCTTCTCTCCTCCTCCTTGGTTTTGGTTAACAATACTGCTCACAGAAGCGGTTCTCTTGGTAGTAGACAAAACCATTTTTACAATAGAAAATTTATATACTACCTAAATACTTTTTTCTACGTTTCGTTTTTGTTTTTGTTTTCCAAAATTGAATTTGGAAAGGAACATAAATTCATCTCGGCAATACAATATACCTCCTAGTATCGAATATTATCATATACACAACCGCTAAGCCATGTCCGTCTTTATGAATGCAAGTGTGTCCGACGACGATGTCCATCTTTTGCGCCAGGCCAATGGCGACGAAGTCTACGTCTTTGACCCATATAATCCCCTAAATGTCGCCATCGAGAAACACGAAATTGAGGCCATGTTGCGCTCATACGGCATCGATGCACCGATTCACAACATCGAATTGTATAAACGCGCTTTTATCCATCGGTCGTACATGAAACGACCTGAAATCGAGAACCAACAGAACAACATCTCGATTGTGCCTAAACCCGATAACTGCCTCCCGCTTTCGACTAAATCCAACGAACGCCTGGAATTCGTCGGAGATGGGGTGCTCGAATGTATTACTAAATATTATTTGTATCGCCGGTTCCCGAAAGAGAATGAGGGTTTCATGACGGAGAAGAAAATCGAACTGGTGAAAAACGAGAGCATTGGCCGTATTGCGTCCGAGATGGGGTTACATAAATGGTTTGTCCTATCGAAACACGCGGAGCAGAAACAGACGCGCAACAATCTGAAGAAGTTGGGCTGCCTATTCGAGTCTTTCGTAGGCGCGATTTTCCTCGATTTCAACAAAATCGAAGTGCACGATAGTGAACACTGGTTCCGCGACGTGTTTGTATGTGGTCCGGGATTCCAGATGGCGCAGCTGTTCATCGAAGCCGTGTTTGAGAAACACGTGGACTGGACGAGTCTCATCAAAAACGACAACAACTATAAGAATATACTGCAAGTGATTATCCAGAAAGAATTCAAAGTGACGCCGCACTATTTAGAGCAAACGGTGTCTTCCGACGAGGGATACCACATGGGCGTCTACTTGTGCCTGGGGCAGCCGGTGCACGAGACCCGAAAAGAGGACGCGATTTCAATTACGCGATTCGCTAAATTCGGGGATGTTCATTCCTATATGTCGGTGCATAAACGGATGTTTGTGTTTTTAGGCGAAGGAAAACACAAAGTGAAGAAGAAGGCAGAACAGATTGCGTGCGAGCAGGCGATTTCTATATTACGTAACTTCTAATATATGTGTGTGTGGTAAATAGGGTCTGTAAAATGTGTGTTTATAAATTATATACCTAGAGGATTGATTTCATTACTTTTTTTTATAGATGGAATCCATGCTGAATGAAAAAGAATATATCATGGACAAATTGATGCGTCGGCCTACCGCTAAACCGAAACCAATTGTACATATTACGGTCGAGGTTTTGGACAAACGCGACGCGCGACCGGAAAAGGTAGGTAGTATACGGTTATCACAGGATATGACGAGAATTGTCCAGGAACATATTGGTCAAGTGGTGTTTTCAGTAAAACTGGACGGACCTTCGAAACCACATGTTCCTCCTAAAATACGGCTTGAACCTCAATTTACGAATATTAAAAAAGTATTCTTGGACGAAACGGGGAAACTCGCGATTGAACAGACAAATGAAGTTGAGGCAGAAGTTGATATCCCGGAAGAACAAAATGAGGTCAATGTTGACCAAGAACCAGAGGTAGATATTCTACCTAAAAAGCAACAAAAAAAGGCGAATAAAAAGGCAAACGAACCAATCCCTAAAACCACAGTTCCATCCGATGCCGTCATTCACGGTATCCGGATCGCGGACCGTATTCCTCAACCAGCCGATCTCAAGAAACTCACTGTCCGGTCTTCCTCCTACTACATGTCGAATCGTAAACTCTATATGCAAAAACTCGCCCATTTGTTCCGCACGTATGGCCAAGAATTGTTGGACGACTCTGCGCAAGTCAGTTGCGAAAGACAAGGCGCCAATCCAGCGGGCGACCGTCAATTGTTCATTCACCAACGCATTGTGCGCGAGTATCTCAATATTTATACACCCTATCGCGGACTCCTCTTGTACCACGGCCTCGGGTCCGGTAAAACATGTACTTCCATCGCCATCGCTGAGGGCGCAAAAACAGACAAACGTGTATTCGTGTTGACTCCGGCCTCCCTAAAGATGAATTTTTTCAGTGAATTGAAGAAATGCGGGGATGTTTTCTATAAGAAAAATCAATTCTGGGAATTCGTTTCTACGGAGGGAAAACCGGAGAATGTGGGGATTCTGGCGGCGGCCCTCTCCATAAGCGAAAAAACAGTGAAGAAAAACAAGGGGGCGTGGTTGATGAATTTGGCGGAAGCGGAACCGAATTTCGCCGAATTGACGCCGGACCAGCAAAAACAGCTCGATGACCAACTCAATGAAATGATTCGCGCGAAATACATCGATATCAACTATAACGGGCTTACATCCAGACGTTTAGAGAAGTTCATAGAGGAATACGGCAAAGCCTCGCCTTCTGGTAATCCATTTGATCACGGGGTGGTCTTGATTGACGAGGCGCACAATTTAGTGAGCCGAATCGTGAACAGTATTTCGAAACGCGCAACGGCTTCCGTTGCTGCGAAACTATACGAATTGTTGATGAGTGCACAAGATGTGCGTATTGTTTTTATGTCGGGTACGCCGGTTATTAATTATCCGAACGAAATTGGGGTTTTGTTCAATATGTTGCGAGGATACATCAAAACGTGGAAAATCCCGGTGCGTGGGTCTGGATTAACGAAAGGTGTGTTGACGAAAGAGAAAATTTTGGACGCATTCCGGAAAACGGGGCTAAATACGTACGATTACGTCGATTATGCGAACGACCAACTGACGATTACGCGGAATCCCTATGGTTTTGTGAACAAAGACAAACTGGCGAAAGAACGTGTGGTATATGATGCGACGAAAAAGACGAAAGTCGTTCCTGCAAACATGTTGACGAAACGTGTATTCAAAGGAGGAAATGATGAAGAGGCCATTGCGGGAGGGACCATCAAAGGAGGAAATGATGAAGAGGCCATTGCGGGAGGAACCACCAAGTCGAATACGAAAAAACTACGGCTCAAAATGAAACCGAAAGGGCGTTTATCCAAGCGAAGCGACCAAAAGCGAAGCGACCAAAAGCGAAGTGATAAGGATACGAAAAAGGATACGAAACCTCTTTACAATATCCAGGATGGGGTACTGGTTTTAAATAACCAACAATACCAAGACCCAGACCCAGAAGAAGAAGATTCCGATGTGATGCAAGAATACCGCAATTATCAAAACAATCAGGGCGAATCCAATTTGCATCGCGGAGGTGGAGAGTTGGACGAACGTGACTTTGGAGAAACCAACAATATGTTCTATGGTGGGGCACCGATTATCGATGACCTGTATGACGGCGTGTATTTAGACGAACAAGGCAATTTATCGGACAACGATTTCATTGTGGCGGTCAAGCACGCATTGCAGCGTGCTGGTGCCGAAATTGTCTCGGACGAAATCAAAGAAACCAAATACAAAAGTTTGCCCGACAAATACGACGATTTCGTATCGGCCTTTATCGATATGGGGTCGCTCGTGTTTAAACGCGAAGATGTTTTGAAAAAACGCATTTTGGGTCTCACCTCTTATTTCCGCAGTGCCCAAGAGTCGCTTCTGCCGCGATTTGTTGAAACCGGTAATCCCCAGTTGCCGTATTATCACATAGAAAATATTCCTATGAGTGACCACCAATTTGTTGAGTATTCGAGGGTAAGAGCCGAAGAAATAAACCAGGAGGACAACTCGAAAAAACAACAGAAAAAATCGACTGCTGACCAAAACAAGGAAATGTTCAAGATTGCCTCCAGTTACCGTGTTTTTTCACGCGCTTGTTGCAATTTCGCGTTCCCTAGTGATTTGAGTCGCCCCATGCCTCCTAAAAAGGTCTCAGGTCTAGGCGAAGACGCCGATGTACCCAATACAGAAGCCAAGGCCACTGGTGGAAAAGCCAAAGACAAAGGCGAAAAAGCCAAAGAAAAGGCGCGTCCGGTATTCAACGCCGAAGAGTTCGACAACGTGATCGAAAGCAATGAGGATGATGTCCCCGACGACGGCATCGCGAAAATCATTTCGGACGAGTACGCGAAACAACAGGCCCATGCGCTCGATACGCTGTACAAGAACCGAGACTTGTATTTGGTGCGCGACAAAATTGCGACATTCAGTCCCAAATTTCTCCGTATCCTCGAGAATTTGGAAAATGTGGACAATGCCGGACTGCATTTGGTCTATAGTGCATTCCGTACATTGGAAGGAATCGGTATCTTGCGTCTCGTTTTGTTGGCGAACGGTTTCGAGGAATTCAAACTGAAACGGACCTCGGATGGGTGGGATCTTTTGGACGTGGATTACGAAATGACGGACATGCCGCGTTTCGTCCTCTACACCGGCACGGAATCGCCAGAGGAAAAAGAGCTCATACGTAATATCTATAACTCAAACTGGGATTTCGTACCGGCGAACATTGTCGCGAAACTGAAAACGCGCCATGAAAACAATTTCATGGGCGAAATCATTAAGACCATCATGATTACTTCCTCCGGTGCGGAAGGTATCAATTTGGAGAATACGCGATTCGTCCATATTGTGGAACCCTATTGGCACATGGTCCGTGTCGACCAAGTGGTAGGCCGCGCCCGCCGCATTTGCAGCCATAAGAATCTACCGGAATCACTACGCACTATCCAAGTGTTCTTATATATGTCGTCATTCACGGAACTCCAGCGCAGCAGCGACCAGAACAAAGGAATCATGAACCACGACAAACGACGAATCATTGCCGAAAAGGACAAGCATCGTCAGGAATTGGGGGCGCATTCTATTACGACCGATGAATCCTTATTCGAGACCGCCACTATGAAAAACAACTTGATTGGGCAGATTTTGCGGTCAGTCAAAGAAACGTCGGTGGATTGTACCTTGTATGATGGAACAAAAGAGGGGCTCGTGTGCTACAATTATGGATATACCCGAACCAATGAATTCGGTACGTTCCCGAAATACGAGGACGATTTCGCCGTGGTGGAAGGCGCCGACCAGCGCGAAGCCCAAGCTCAAATCGTCGCGAAACGGATCCAAGGAAAAGAATATGCTTATAATCCAGAGACACAAGAGGTCTATGATTACGCAAAATACAAGGAGGTTCCTAGACGGACGGTTTATATAGGAAAATATGATGAGGGTAAGGACAAGATTGTCTAATACATTGGATGCATTTCATAACCATCCAATGTATGTTTTTATTCGTCGTACATAGGTCCAATGTTATATGTCGTCACCGAACCGATGTTTTTCAAGAACACCCCATCTTTCTGGACAATTTCTAGTTTCATTCCCAGGTCAATGTCCTCTATGTGTTCGTAAATATGCCGACTCATTTGAATCGTGTCTTTGTCCGCTGTCGATTGCAACCTCGCCGCCACATTCACACAATTCCCGACCACACACAAACGCGGTATTTCATTGCCCAAAATACCCACACTCACATTGCCCAGGTTGATACCGATACGAATCGACAACTGGGTGTTGTCCGGCGTATTGATTTTTTTTATATCTTGCATAATATCTATCGCGAATTTCAGGATTTCTTCAATCACTTGTTTGTAATTGTGTTCAATTCGGTAAATGTCGCCCACGACCATGTAGGCGTCGCCAATCGTCTCGATTTTCTGGAGGTGCGGGTATTTTTTAATCGTATTGTCGAACGTGTTGTAAATATCGTGCAAAAGTCGGAAAATGATGGTGTCGTCGTACCGTTTCGCCAATTCGGTGTAATTCACAATATCGGTAAATAAGACACAGATGAGGTCGAAATGTTTACCTACCATGTTCGTGTTTTCGATGTAGTTGCGGTCGAAATCGAGAGGCAATATTTTCTTTAGGAGTTCGCGTTCCAGTCCCGTTTTGTTCTCGGGCACTTTCGATAGGAAAATATGTTCCGTATAATGAATGAAATTCCGGCATTGTTCCGTGATGTTCGCGTGGTCCATGTGGTATTTTTGGATATGTTGAATCATGTAAGTGACGTACTGAATCGATTGTAGGTCCATTCCGTTGTAAAGAACGTGTTCTTTTTCCTCGTAGTCACTGATGATGATGTTGACGGTGATTTTGCTAACGAGGTCGGCCACCAAGTAATACAAGTTGAGATTGTATTTATCTGTAAGCTGAAAGAATTCGGCGAATACAATCAATGTGAACAAATACCATACGAATAAATAGATGTTGGTGAAGAGGTGTTTTTTATATTCATGGAGCCGTTTGATGAAATAGGCAACGGAAATGAACGAACCCAAAGAGATATATTGATAGAACACTGTATGTTTATAAGGATATAGGATTACATTTCCTAATGTAGGTACCAAATGGTAAGGTATTCCTATTGTATATATGTCGACTCCATTTATGTCGCAATACATTTTGAGCATGAGAGGCGTGGAGAACAACCACATTAGAACTCGGTTGAATTCGTATTGTTCCAACGTCATGGAATTTGCGGTAAGAATCACCATCAAATATTTGATATAGACGAATGCTAACGCCATCGACGTGTTGTTCTTTGTTTTGTAATAGACGATATGTTGGATGGTATATATGATGTAAATGGCCAATGCGAATAGGTTGATGTGTTTTACAGCGAAAAAGAATGCGGGATTGTTCTGAATGGGTTCGTTGTTTATTTGATGATAGGGGTCACTAATACAGACAAATGCATCGACGTTTCGTATCAATATATCTACATTGCAATAGAGGAATACATATATTAATAAACACAACATTGAAATTCAGATATTGGTTCGCAATTTATAAACTATCATAAATGGGTTTATTCCTATATACGGAATTTTCTATGTGAGTTTCCGTATATGTTTGTTTACCTGGAGGTTGTCGTTTATTACGACTTTAACCGAAGGTTGTCGTTTATTACGACTTTAACCGAAGGTTGTCGTTTATTACGACTTTAACCAATCGCAACATATAAATCTTACAATAAACCACCGATTGGATCGCGCGATATGCTTTTCAATTTCTTCATTGAATGCATCGTCCATTTTGAAATATTTTTCACGGCAATTAATAATCGCGAAAATACACTCGTCACGTTTTTTCTCTTTGGCCACAATGCGTTGCATCATAATATCGCGTTCCACTGGGTTCGTAATATCGGGTAAACTTTGGTACAGACTTTTGAGCACTTGAATCGTGAACGACAAATTCTCCGTCTCGGTAGATTCTGTATGCTGTAATTTTTTCACCATTAGAAACACATTGATGGAATACGTGTTCGTGAATTCGTATCGGATGGATTCAGGCAAAATAAACTGGTTCGTTTCTTTGATTTCCTTCACCTCCTTCTCGATACTGTTTACTACATCGAGAAGTTGACCGGTGTCGTTGGTGAAAAACATGAACTTGCCTGAATTGAATTCGCACATCGATTCCAACTTGTCGAATTTATACGCCGATGTTTTATGTGCCTGCGCTTTGGCGTCCAGTTTCAAATAGGAAATAACAGCTAGCAGAAAAGCACTGAATCCACTGAGTGAGGCCATGATCAGGTCACCTCTTGCAAACTGGTTCGACAAGAAAGAGAAAATACTGCTCACACACGAAATGAAGATGGCGGGTAACATCAAGAAATTCAGTTGCTGTTCGCAGTACGTTTTCGCCTCTGTATATAGTAATTTTTGACCTTTGATGTAGAGGGCCAGTATATCGAGTGCGTTGTTCGATATCCGGTTTTTCCGGTAGCCTTGATGACTACTATCGATTTGAACGCGTTCTCCGATTGCGTCCTCCACGTCGAAATAGGAATAAGAGGGGGAGGATTTGTTGTTTCCTTGAATTCCGTTTAATATTTGTTTGAACATACTGGCGGGTTTCGGTGTAGGTGGACGATAGGTAAATGTAGATGGGTCGAATTCAGAGGTGGTTGCATTTTTACCGGAAGCAGATATTCCTATGTCTTGTCCTAACGGGGGGGTATTTGGGGTT
>Ga0078894_10004060_pt1 | contig 11160 bp, 12 predicted proteins | sample LauGreSu1BDMLBSD_2_FD_67506 | JGI IMG/M metagenome (GOLD analysis project Ga0078894, IMG submission 67506) | Freshwater lake microbial communities from Lake Michigan, USA - Su13.BD.MLB.SD (version 4) (version 4) | ecosystem: Environmental > Aquatic > Freshwater > Lake | place: Lake Michigan... | reverse complement strand
AAAAATAAGCTTAATTTTCAAGATTTTTCATTTCAAATGATATATCTTAGCTATTAAATACGTCAATAAACTTTTAATATACATATAGTTGTTTTCAACTAATGTTAAACCATTAAATTAACTAATTTGTGGTATAAAAATAAAACTTATGAAAATATTTTGCGTTGGCAGAAATTATGTAGACCATATTCATGAATTGGGCAATCAAGTGCCTGAGAATATGGTAATTTTTATGAAACCAAATACAGCTGTTCATTTAGCTGATAAGCCATGGAAATTACCAAATTTTTCGAATGAAATTCATTATGAATGTGAAATTGTATTGAAAGTAGCAAAGAATGGCAAGTATATACGAAAAGAAGATGCGGAGGATTATTTCGAAGAGTTAGGCCTAGGTATAGACTTCACCGCAAGAGATATTCAGGCAAAGCATAAAGAAAAAGGACTGCCGTGGGAAATCGCTAAAGCATTCGACCATTCTGCTGTTGTAGGCAGATTCATTCCTAAATCTACCGTTGACTTATCTAACATTCAGTTTCAGCTATACCAAAATGAAGCTATTGTGCAAAATGGCAATAGTAATTGTATGATTCATAGTTTTAAAGAAATGATCTCTGAGATTTCACAATTCTTTACTATAGAATCAGGAGATTTAATCTTTTCAGGCACTCCTGCTGGTGTAGGTAAAATAAGCTCAAGAGACCACTATCGAGGTGTTTTAGAGAATAAAGAACTTTTTAGCCTTAAAATACAATAAAAATTCTCTATATTTGCTTCCTATTTTTAAGCAAATAAAAAAATTATGCCCTATTTATTTACGTCCGAGTCCGTATCAGAAGGTCACCCTGACAAAGTATCTGATCAAATTTCTGATGCACTTATCGATCATTTTCTAGCCTACGATGCTAATTCTAAGGTAGCATGTGAGACATTAGTAACTACAGGTCAAGTGGTATTAGCTGGAGAGGTAAAGTCCAACGCATACTTAGATGTGCAATCCATTGCTAGAGATGTCATTACTAAAATTGGATATACAAAAAGTGAATATATGTTTGATGCTAGATCTTGTGGAGTTCTTTCAGCTATTCATGAGCAGTCAGCGGACATCAATCAAGGGGTAGAACGCCAAAATCCAGAAGAACAAGGTGCTGGAGATCAAGGAATGATGTTTGGCTATGCTACGAATGAAACGGATAACTATATGCCACTAGCACTTGATTTAGCTCATAAATTACTTGAAGAATTAGCTGTATTAAGACGCGAAAACATTGAAATAAAATACCTGAGGCCTGATGCTAAATCTCAAGTGACTATCGAATATTCGGATGATCACAAGCCAACCAGAATAGATACTATCGTCATATCTACCCAGCATGATGACTTTGATGAAGACATAAAAATGCTCGCAAAGATTAAAGCGGACATGATAAATATTCTTATTCCACGAGTGAAGAGTCAATTGAAACCTGAAATTCAGGCTTTATTTAATGATAAAATTACTTACCACATCAATCCTACCGGAAAATTTGTTATCGGAGGTCCACATGGAGACACAGGATTGACCGGTAGAAAAATCATCGTAGATACATATGGTGGCAAAGGCGCTCATGGAGGAGGGGCATTCTCGGGAAAAGATCCTAGCAAAGTAGACAGAAGTGCGGCTTATGCCACGCGTCATATAGCTAAAAATATGGTTGCTGCTGGCTTGTGCGATGAGGTACTCGTTCAAGTATCCTATGCTATAGGAGTAGCTAAGCCTTGTGGACTATACATTAATACTTATGGAACAAGTAAGGTAGGTATCAATGATGGTGAAATCGCTAAGAAAATAGAAGAAATTTTCGATTTAAGACCTTATGCGATAGAGCAAAGATTGAAACTACGTAACCCAATTTATCTAGAGTCTGCAGCATATGGACATATGGGAAGAAAAAATGAGATTATTAAAAAAACCTTCAATCAAGGTAAAGACAACGAAAAAACAATGGAAGTAGAGCTGTTTACATGGGAAAAACTTGACTTCGTAGATAATATAAAATCTTCATTTAGTCTTTAAAGCAACGCTGAAATTAGACAATATTTTAAGCCGCTCTTTATAAGAGCGGTTTTTTTATGGTTTTTAACATTTTGAGGACACCCTTTTTAGGATTAGTATTAGAATTTATTGCTGGAGAGATTATACCCGGAGAATATAACCTGAAGGTATTTGAGGTAGTTTAAGCTTTGGTATGGTAGAATTATAACAAGAAAGTACTATTTTGGTCATTTCACTGGCGCTATAGTAGCTTATTTAGTCATATTTATCTGGAAAAAGTTTATTGACCCTATGATAGGTGGAAATAAAATCACTGCAGCATAGTCTGTTAAATCATAAACATAAAAAAGGCTTTTCTTTGGAGAAATCTTTTTTAATAACCTTCTTAACAAAAAATGCAGAATACTCTTGGACTAACATTCCTTAGATCATGCTGATTTGAATCCCCGTTCAAAGAATATTTAAGCAGATAAGAAAAGTTAAGGCCTGGCTCTATACTTTTTCTAATTAGAAAACTATTGTTTAGTGACTGAAAGATTTCACTAACACGAAAATAACCTAACCCAACCTCAGGTCTGGGGTGAATCGAAAACGAACTTCCTTCCATACATTATATCCATCACCGATTCCAAAAAAAGTCAAATTCGATGTCGACATGTTATATACTTTATTATCTATTTTAAAATAACAGAAAGATAATTTGGGAAATATAAATTTATTGAAAATAAATTGAAATAAAATTCCTTCGACTATACCCCAGCCTCCATGATCATATCCATAAATTCTCGCACAGCGCCATGGCCAGCTTCTTTTTCGGTTATATAATCCGCTACAGCTAAGGCGGACTTATGCGCGAGCTTCGGTGCGCAAGATACTCCACACCATTTCATTACTTCCGCATCTATGATATCATCACCCATATAAGCCACTTCATCTGAGCCTAAATTCAATTCGATTGCCCATTTTTTTGCTACATCTAGTTTACTGCTGCGATCAGCATGCACTCTAGTAATATTTAAAATTTTTGCTCGCTGCATGATAATATCTTTGGCCAAACCAGCAGCACTGATGATACCCACTTCAAAGCCCGATTCAATAGCTCTGCGAATGCCTTCCCCATCTTGAGCAAAAAATCGCTTCATTTGCGTACCATCAGGATATACATAGATGCCTCCGTCTGTCATAGTGCCATCTATATCAAGCAGAATAAGTTTAATTTTTTTTAATTTAGTTTGAAGCTGATTCATGAAGACAGATTATAAAATTAAATGTAAGGAATTATTTTAATTCATGTTGGAAATAATACACCTAAAACTTTCAATATTTTGTCTTGATTCTATTCCCATCATTATCATAGCTATACCACTTCCCAAATCTTTTGCCCATTTGATATTCACCCTCCTCCATAATTTTGCCATCATCATAAAACTTTTTATATTTTCCATGCAGCTTAGACTGAGTATAATATCCGTTTTCCATGACTTTACCATTTGGGTAGTAGTTTTCAAAACTACCTGATTCATTACCATATCGGAATGTAACCCGTTTTGAAGGAGTACCCAGAGAATCAAATTCCATCCGCTGTCCTTCTTGCTTACCATTTAGAAAAAAAGTTTTAACATGAACTCGCCCATTTTCAAAATAATCTGTATAGGGGCCATCATATTCTCCATTCTTAAAATAAGCAGCCAGCCTTGGTTTTCCATTATTATAAAAATCTTGCCAATACCCATGACGCTTTCCGTTCTTATAACTACCATCGACTAACCGAACCCCGGTGGAATCAAACATCACTATAGCCCCTTCGTCCTGACCCATAGTAAATCCCTTCATAGCCTGTTTATTTCCGTTAAGAAAATAATAGGTAAATATACCATCTTCCATATTTTCTTTATAGTAGCCTGTAATAGTCGGCTTACCGCTTTCAGAGAAGGTCTTATAAATTCCATCTTTCTTACCTAGCTTATAATATACAACCTCGTTTAGTTTTCCATTGTCATAGTAGTAGGCGCACATACCATCCTTAAGGCTATCTTTAAACTGTTCTTCTTTTAGTTTAACTTTCGTCCTTTTGTCGGTCCAAACAATTTGAATATTTCCATTAGGTAACTGGGTAATTTTCTCGTCTATTCGCAATATAGTATCTTCAGCCTTTTTACTTAACTTAGTCTTTTTCTGAGCACATAGGTTAAGACTAAGTAAAATAGTTAGTAGAATTAAAACTTTCCGCATTTAGTTTATTTTTTTAAATACTGGATATTCAATAGGGTTTAATCTGCTATCCACGCACCTATCATTCGATATAGAATTCGTGCCCCCACATTGGCATCCCATACATCTTTGCCCACCTCATTCAGATCCATACCCACTATTTTCTTGCCGGCTTTTTTTACTTGATTGAAGAGATAAAACACTTGATCTACCTCTAATCCTCCTGCCACAGGAGTTCCAGTATTTGGACAGTATTTTTGCTGCAATCCATCTATATCGAAACTAATATAAATATTCCTTGGTAAGGTCTTGACTATCTCATCACATATCATTTTCCAAGTCTTTCCTTCTATCATTTCATAGCTCATGGTTCTATCGAAAAAAATATTGATCTTTTTATTTGAACTTCTAGCATAAGCTAGTTCATCTTCACAGAAATCACGTATACCAACCTGAGTCAAACTTTTGACATGGTCTAGCTGCAAAGCATTATACATAACCGAAGCATGGGAATAAGTAAAACCCTCATAGGCTTGGCGCAGATCACAGTGAGCATCTATTTGTAAAATACCGAAATCCTTATGCTTTTCGCCTAGTGCCTTAATATAACCGAGTGGTGTAGAATGATCTCCGCCAAGTAAAACTAATTTTTTACCTTCATTCAATACCTTGTTACATTCCTTATAAACCCAATCAACCATCTCTTCACAGGCTAGATTGATTTGCTCTGTATTAGTTTTTAATGTGAAACTATCGGCTATGGTTCTCCCCTTTTCTTGCAGTTTAATAGCTTCCACTGCATACTGTCTATGTTTCTTGCATTTCTCAAGTAAAACAGGGGAAGATTTAAGATAAAAAATTCCTTTCTCCCAGAAATTTTTAAATTCTAAATCATATAAATCTACTTGTAATGATTCTTCTCGAATTAAGTCTGGAGCTTCACTGGTGCCATCGCCATAGCTAACCGTCACATCCCAAGGCACAGGCAGTACAACTACTTCTGCATCTTTGAAAGTAGAAGGTAGTCCGAATAAATTACCATTATCTAGTCCAAGATCATTGGGATTAAAATTCATTAATTTTGGGTTTTAAAATTTTTAAATTAATATAGCTCACAATCTATTCAAAATTAAGAATTCATAATTGAAAATTATTTACCAGTAAACATAGCTTTCCTCTTCTCCATAAAAGCTCCTACTCCTTCTTTGAAATCATCGGTCTCAAAGAGTTCTGCGAAGTTATTTATCTCCGTCTGGTACCCTATAATCCCATCTTTATAATAAGAATTGACGCATTCTACAATCTTGCCTATAGCCAATGGTGCCTTCGAGTTAATCTTGGTCAAAAGTTCAATACAAGCATCTAGAAGATTTTCTTTGGCTACCACATAATTTACTAATCCTAGTTTTAACGCTTCATCTGCTTTAATATTATCTGCCGTCATAAGCAGTTCCATGGCTTTACCTTTGCCTATGAGTTGAACTAATCTCTGTGTGCCCCCGTAGCCTGGAATCAGACCTAGATTGACTTCTGGCTGACCGAAAAGGGCATTATCACTCGCTATTCGAATATGACAGCACATAGCCAATTCGCACCCACCACCTAGAGAGAACCCGTTAACAGCAGCTAGAATAGGTTTAGGACAATTTTCCATTCTATTCATTACATTCTGTCCATCTCGCGATAATTTTTTTGCTTGGTTTTCGTTAAAACTTGAAAATTCTTTTATATCTGCCCCAGCAGCAAAGGCTTTTTCACCACTTCCTGTCAAAATAATTGACCTAATAGCATCATTAGTATAGATTTCATCCAAAATAGAATCCATGGTATCAAAAAATGCCTTGTTAAGCGCATTATAAGCCTCAGGACGATTAATTGTTAAAATAAGAATTCCATCTGGTCTTAGCTCTTTTAAAATTGCGTTACTCATTTTTTATTAATTTAATATAGTTTTCCAAGATAATTTATCCGAAAAATAAGTTGAAAGTTCAGTTATTGCTATACGCTCTTGTGCCATAGAGTCTCTTTCTCGAATAGTAACCATATGGTCATTGAAAGTATCATAATCTATGGTAATACAAAAAGGCGTTCCAATGGCATCTTGTCTTCTATATCGTCTACCTACGGCATCTTTCTCATCATAGACCACATGATGGTCTAGCCTCAATTGGTTAAATATTTCTCTCGCTTTTTCAGGAAGACCATCTTTTTTCACCAATGGCAGAATAGCTATTTTTATTGGAGCTAAAACGGGCGGTATCTTCAATACTACTCTAGTATCATTTTCCAATTTTTCTTCGGTATAAGCAGCAGAAAGAACGGCTAAGAACAACCTATCCAATCCTAAGGATGTTTCTACTACATAAGGGATATAATTTTCATTCAATTCTGGATCAAAATATTGTAATTTCTTTCCGGACAATTCTTGATGCTGCTTAAGATCAAAATCAGTCCTAGAGTGTATACCTTCTAGTTCTTTTATACCAAAAGGGAAATCAAACTCAATATCAACTGCAGCATTGGCATAATGAGCAGTCTTTAGATGGTCATGAAATCTATACTTATCTTCCCCTAATCCTAACTTTTTATGCCAACTGATTCGTGTGTTTTTCCAATATTCATACGCCTCCATTTCTGTACCTGGACGAACAAAATATTGCATTTCCATCTGCTCAAATTCACGCATACGGAAGATAAACTGACGGGCCACGATTTCATTTCGAAATGCCTTTCCTATCTGGGCTATACCGAACGGAATACGCTGACGAGAGGTATTGAGCACGTTCAGAAAATTGACAAAAATACCCTGTGCAGTCTCTGGTCTTAAGTATATGGTATCCGCTCCTTCTGCTACCGAACCCATCTGCGTGGAGAACATTAAATTGAACTGACGAACATCTGTCCAATTTTTACTACCACTCGCAGGACAGACAATTTCACAATCTTCAATTATTTTTTTGATTTCATCTAAATTCGAGGCTTCCAGAGCCTTTTTAAATCTGGCTTTTACAACATTTCGCTTATCTTTATTTTCAAGTATACGTGGGTTAGTCTCTCTAAATAATTTCTCATCAAAACTGTCTCCAAATCGCTTTCTAGATTTCTCGACTTCTTTTTCTATTTTCTCATCTAGTTTGGCCATGTAGTCTTCAATCAGGACATCGGCTCTATATCGCTTCTTACTGTCCTTATTGTCTATCAATGGATCATTGAATGCATCTACGTGTCCACTGGCTTTCCATATCTTAGGATGCATAAAAATAGCTGTATCTATTCCAACGATATTCTCATGCATCTGCACCATCGATTTCCACCAATACTCTTTCAAATTATTTTTTAGCAATACTCCATTCTGACCATAATCATATACTGCACTCAATCCATCATAGATATCACTCGATGGGAAAATGAATCCGTATTCCTTGCTGTGGGAAATAATATTTTTAAATAAATCTTCACTCATAATTAAGGACAAATATATAGTTTTTTTGACACAAAGAGACAAAGGCAGAAAGATCTGCTTTGGATTAATGAAAAAATGATACTTTTAAATCTTAAAATAAGTTTAAAATGACAAAATCAAATCAAGATAAGAGTTATTCAAGTGCTTTAATCTCCATTATTTCTGTATTTTTTTTCTGGGGATTCGTAGCCGCTAGCAATGGAGTATTGATACCTGTGCTTAAGCATCATTTTCAACTTACACAGTTTCAATCTCAACTAGTTGATACTGCTTTTTACATTGCATACTTTGTAGGTTCTATGATTTATTTTGTGTGGTCTTATCGTTTTGGAGATCCATTTAATAAGTTTGGGATGAAAAGAGGTCTGGTCGGAGGCATGATTGTTTCTGCCATTGGCGCTATGCTCTTTATCCCTGCTGTAAGTCAAAATCAATATATGTATTTTCTGATAGGATTATTCGTCATTGCATTTGGATTTTCTATATTACAAATAGTGGCTAATCCATACGTTATCAATTTAGGTGATCCAGCTAAGGGCTCGTTCAGATTAAATTTAGCGGGGAGTATAAATTCATTAGGTACGTCATTAGGTCCTGTCATTTTTGGATATGCTTTATTCGACTCTGCCAAAGCGAATGCAGTGAACCAAAGCATTGGTTTAGAATCACTAAAACTGCCTTTTATTCTTCTATCTTTGGTTCTAGTATTAGTTGCTATTTTTCTTTGGTTGTCAAAATTGCCTGAGCCTAAGCTAGACGAAGCGAAAGAAAGTGGCTTAGGAGCCTTGAAATTTCCTCAACTTGTATGGGGCATGATGGCCATATTTATTTATGTAGGGGTAGAAGTATCTGTAGGTTCTAACCTAGGTGAATTGCTAGAAGACCCGAATGTAAAAGGTATAGACCATACGCAGGTAGCCAAATATGTGTCACTATACTGGGGAAGCCTCATGATAGGTCGATGGACAGGAGCTATTCATGCCTTTAGCTTTGCAGATAATACCAAAAAAATATTGCAGTACCTAGTTCCTTTCATAGCCTTTGCCGTTGTGCTCTTTTTTAATAATATACGAGAAGGCGGTGTCAGTGATTTATTCATTTATTCAGCTTGGATTGTCGTATTTATCATAGCTAATTATTTCGCTAGAGAAAAACCTGCTAAAACATTGATGATTTTTGGAAGTATGGCTGCATTAATGATGGTAGTAGGAATTCTGACTTCTGGAGATCTAGCCTTGTACTCATTTATCAGTGGGGGATTATTCTGCTCAGTTATGTGGCCATGCATATTCAATCTAGCTATAGCAGGGTTAGGTAAATATACGAACCAAGGATCTTCCCTTCTAGTCTCTATGATTCTCGGAGGCGCATTAATTCCTCCCATCCAAGGATACTTAAGTGATTTACCAGCTATCGGTATTCAATCATCTTATTGGTTAGCCTTCATTTGTTTTATATTTCTAGCCTGGTATGGATATCATGCAAGATCTATTCTAAGAAGTCAAGGTATTGATTATGATACAAAATAAAAATATCTTTAAGAAATATGAAATTACTGCTCATTATAGATGACATTACTCTCCTAAGCAAATTGGATAATGATGGCGAAATTTATAGATATGGCGCTATTCAAATCAAGTTGATTAAATATGAGTCTCTGAACGATTTTATAAAGATAAAAGATATCTTAGAGAAAGAACGATTTCATTTGGCACTAACGGCGACCCGCGGTCAATTTAATGGTCCATACATTCAGCCAGAAGACTTGGCAAATGTTATTAATAATTACTTAGCAACACATTTAAGATCTAATATCGATTTATTCAAATCTGAGGATATTGAGAAAGCGCCTATAAGCATAGTGAATAGAAGTACCGCCTATTTTAATGTTTTTATGGACATTCCTAAAGCGGTATCCCTCACCACAGACAGTAATGCTCCAGACCTTGATCTTCAGCGTATTGATGTTATTTCACCGTCCAACTATTATTTTGCCTACCTTTTTAATCGAAATCGTTGCAACTTTTATTTATTGAATTATGCGAAGGAGTTTCCTTGTGAAAATATACTTGACATTTTAAGTAAAATAGAATAGTTGAATATGATAGTTCCTATTTTTTTGTTAAGAAGGAACGAAAATCATAACAGAGTCGAGAAATTGTTTAACTTTGTTTTTAGAATAATATATTAAGTATGTATAAAGCAGTTATTACGGGCGTAGGAGGTTATGTACCCGATTATATATTGACGAATGAAGAGTTGTCAACCATAGTAGATACTAATGACGAGTGGATTGTAACCAGAACCGGGATTAAGGAGAGAAGAATCTTGAAAGAAGGAGCTACATCAACCCTGGCTAGCAAGGCAATAGAAGAATTGCTTCTCAAAACAAATACCAAACCAGAGGAAGTAGATTTGCTCATTGTCGCTACAGTTACAGGAGATATGCGCGTGCCTTCTACTGCTAATATTATACAAGAAAAACTAAATTTAGTCAATGCATGGGGATTTGATTATCAAGCAGGGTGTAGTGGTTTTCTATTTGGTATAGAAATAGTACAGCGATTTGTAGAATCTGGCAGATACAAAAAATGTATTTTGGTAGGAGCCGATATGATGTCTAGTATAACGAATTATAAAGACAGAAACACATGTATTCTATTCGGAGATGCAGCTGCTGCTATAATGTTAGAGCCACAAGAAAATTCAGAATACGGTATTATTGATACTCAAAATTACTGCAATAGCTTTGGTGGAGCCATAGAAAATCTTAATGTGAAACGCCATGGCAGTGCCTATCCACTCAATGCTGTTACGGAACTGCTAGACGAACACTATGTCTATCAGGATGGAAAAAAAGTTTTTGTAAAAGCAGTGAAAGGAATGGCCGATGTAGTCGAAGAAGTCATGTTGAGAAATAAACTGAGTAAAGATAATTTGGCATGGCTAGTGCCGCATCAAGCCAATAAAAGAATCATAGATGCAGCAAGAGATAGGGCTGGGCTCACAGAAGATAAGGTAATGCTCAACATTCAAAAGTATGGAAATACTACTAATGCTACTATTCCACTATGTCTATGGGAGTATGAAAAACAGTTGAAAAAAGGAGACAATCTTATACTTTGTGCTTTTGGCGCGGGATATACATGGGGTGCCGCCTATGTGAAATGGGCTTATTAATACGAAATTTGATTTTAATGCGAATTATTTTATCCTTCTTTTTACTCCTAATTTTTTTTGTAGATTTATCCGCTCAACGAAGGAAAACTTCACGAAAACCGGGTCCTATTTTAGTGAATCTAACTATAACCCAGACGCAGCAATGGTGCGGAGGTGCAAGACCTACGGAAGAAATGGAACGAGAGTTTAGTACCCCAAAACCCTATCCAAATTGTACCATTTACATTCGTAAAGATAGTAATGTACTGAATAAACCTATACTTCACACACT
>Ga0078894_10004059_pt1 | contig 11160 bp, 12 predicted proteins | sample LauGreSu1BDMLBSD_2_FD_67506 | JGI IMG/M metagenome (GOLD analysis project Ga0078894, IMG submission 67506) | Freshwater lake microbial communities from Lake Michigan, USA - Su13.BD.MLB.SD (version 4) (version 4) | ecosystem: Environmental > Aquatic > Freshwater > Lake | place: Lake Michigan... | reverse complement strand
ATTGTCCCCTGCTTCATCAAATTCATTGTCCCCTGCTTCATCAAATTCATTGTCCCCTGCTTCATCAAATTCATTGTCCCCTGCTTCATCAAATTCATTGTCCCCTGCTTCATCAAATTCATCTTCTTCAACACGCAAACAAAAAGAAGACACACAAAAGAAATATGCTTTATTGGCTAAGAAACGTGCTGAGTTAGAGCCATCACCAGCTAAAAATGTTCGTGCACAACTAAATGCTACAAAACGTAATTCAACAGCATTATATGCATCACCTTCGCATAAAAATGTTCATACTACACTCAAACAAAAAGGACCATATAATAATCTAGCAGCACAATTAGCAGAAATCCCAGTACGCAAACGAATTGGAGTAAAAGGTGAATTAGCTCGTATAAAAGAAATGGCACGTAAACTACAACAAGAAAGAAATAATGCAGCTCTAGCAGCCTCTTTAGCAGAGGCTCCTGCGCCTGCACCTCCACGCAGCATGTCCCCAGGAGAAAAAGCCGCTATTCAAGAAGTTGCAAACGCTCAAAAAGCTGCTGCAGCTAGCATGCGCCCATCTTCTTCAAGAGGAAGAACAAATACACGCCGCGTACCTAAAACACCTTCTCCCTCACCAGGAGCAAAAGCCGCTATTCAAGAAGTTGCAAACGCTCAAAAAGCTGCTGCAGCTAGCATGCGCCCATCTTCTTCAAGAGGAAGAACAGAAACCCGTCGTGCACCTAAAACACCTTCTCCCTCACCAGGAGCAAAAGCCGCTATTCAAGAAGTTGCAAACGCTCAAAAAGCTGCTGTTATGCGCCCATCTCCTATGCGTGCATCTCCTATGCGTGCATCTGCCCCACCGGTACCCGCTTCAAGAGGAAGAACAGAAACCCGTCGTGCACCTAAAACACCTTCTCCCTCACCAGGAGCAAAAGCCGCTATTCAAGAAGTTGAAAATGCTAAAAAAGCTGCTACTAAAACTCCTTCAATACTACAAAGCGCCTTGGCTAAACTGCTTGGTAAAAAATCAAAAAAGTAAACAAACTCTCCCCCCCCCAGTTCAAATAACTCATTATCATCATTATCTAGTCCAGAGTAAAATACCGCCCTTCATGCACAAATTCATATTCATTTCGTAATAGCGGTGCAGATTCACAACAATCTAAAATAAGCGGCTTATCTTGTAAAATTATCCATCCACGTTCCTTATATTTTCTAAAACGCCCAGGTGAAGATGTTGCATTAATACACATATAGGTTATATGTTTCTTAAGCAATTCAAGAGAATGACCCATTAAATCATATAAATTTTCAGATGGTTTATACAGTAATCCAGTTGCTGCAATATCAGGACACAGCCCTACATGTTCCTTATAGTAAATTAATTGAATTTTAGTAATTCCATTTGTATATGTATAAATGGTATGACAGTCTAACGCTGGATATTCTACATTCGGTGTATGACTGCGTTCATAATTATTTCCTATTAGTACACCATGCATAAAATCCATATGTGTAGCCGATGAAAAATAAATATCAAGGTCAGAATCTATATATATTTTTTCAAGAATAGCTTGTAGAACAGTTGAGCCACCTATAACAGCATTTGTTTCAGAAAGAGCAATTAGAAATGATGAACTTAGCCCAAACCGAGGAAAAATAACAGCTTTTAGAAATTTAGTTGCAGACTCTATTTGCATTGTTCTATTTTTTTATTTATGTAGTAGTTTATACCGGTTATGATTGTCGAATATATCGTTGCATCTTTAAGAAATGAGCTGCAACAGAATCAATATAACTATAAATACCACTTGATACAGTTAGAGCTGCATCTCCAATACAATCACGGTCAATTAGAGAGATGGCAAACTTTGCCTGAATATGTATATCCTTATAGCAAGGAATATACTCAGTTGTATCTGCAATTGTATGCAGAAGCTCACTAATTCGCACAAGCATTGGTTGTGATGGCTCAATTATAACAGCGGCTGTTACACTAAGAACAGCGTCTACATTTATCTGAAGATCATTCCACCATTCAATCTCAAATGGGGGTTGAGCTGCAAATGTATCCATCTCCTTCTTGATATTTGTAATGCGCTCATGAATAACTGCGTATTGGCTGATTAGAATGCTCGCACGCTGTGTAGAAGATTTATATGGGTGTAAATGCTCTGCTACATAACGCGCATCATCCATCTGAGAAGAGAAGTAGATAATGGCACGATCTGCTACACCTGAAATAGAAGGGACATTAAATGCACCCTCTACCAGTTTGTCAATCTTTGCAATTAGCTCTTGTACGTATACTGGGTTAATATTTTTTAGAAAGTCAAAGAGGCTATCTGTGAGCTCTTGAGCTGTTTGAATATTGTGATGAAGAGGGTCATCGATATGAATAGCCTCCTGAAGAGCCTCCTGAAGAGCCTCTGCGGCTTTTGCAGCTGCAGGAGTTGCCGTGTCAATAGGTGGAGGTTGCTGCGACTGCTCTGGAGTTCGCAGATGAGCCTGCAATGGCTCCAAGAAGGAAGGACGATTCAGCTGCGCAGCAATTGCAGAGAACTCGGCTGATGTCTTCTTTATCGCAGACATTAATGACTCAAACTGAGTCTGCAACTCACTAATAGAAGCATTTAGAGGGGCAACGTCAATGAAGGACATTTTGGCTTGTATAATTACGTGTGCACGACGTTTCGTGCAGGCTTGAAAAGATGTATAGTGTGGGTACACATCCTTTGCTCGTTACCAGCTTTCAAATTTTCTCCCTCTGACTAATCAATTAAAAATACTGTCATTTGTTTTGTACCATAGTTATAGATTTGTAAGCTACCTCTAATTGATGACAACCCCAGTTTTATTAAGGTAGCGTTGATTATATTCAGCTAGCATGTCTGGAAAGAAATGAATGCAGCGACGAAAGCGCTCTAGCTCAGAATTAATACCAAGATTGAATATATTGCATGCATTATTCTTCGCCATCTCAACACCCATTAGATACTCCTGAGGAGTGAGATGAGGGTTTGGTTGACGCCAATCTGTAATCTGCCATCCACCCCTCGCCATCGTCCTTCCACTGCGATTCCAAAATCGTACAAGTAGAGGATCAATGTGGGGCGGCTCACTAAATGAGCTCATGGATGCCATTAGGAGAAAGAGGACAAGGAAAAGACTTGCAATAGCACATGGTGCATTCTCCGCAAAATCATTCACACTAAACAGACATCCTACAAGAATCACTATGCCCACTACAATTAGGGCAACAATCCACAGAATGCGAATTGCACTCCAGACGAACTCTCCAATTGTCATTTTTGACTACGCGTGCAGGGTGCTGCGCAATGGCTTGAAAATGTAAAGATGTATTAAGCAAATATTTTTTAAACACTTGCTCAACACCCTAATTGCATGTTCAATTGTTTCAATTTTTAATTCAAAACATATGCAAATATTTGTTATTGTTATTACAATATGGGCAATAATATGATAATATTGTATATTATTTTGGCACTTCCCTAAAAGATATAAAAGTGTAGCTATCCAAGGTGCAACTTTTAAAGTAGTTGTTTGTGCTATATATGTTATCACTACAGCCCCTAATAGCATATACAAGCGATCAAGTAGTTGAATATATTTATGTGTAGTTCCATGATTTAAAAGAGATGTTATACAGCCTCCTAATAAAAATATTGTATATTTTATTTGTAGTGGTTGCAAATAAAATATTGTAGTTATTTGAGCTACTGAACAGACTGCAGAACTTTTTAAGAGTATATAGTTAACCATTAATAGTTTTATAGAAATGAGCAATTAGGTAGATTTAATTAATTTTGCATAACTTAATATGAATCTCAAAAGGATGATGGTAACAGAATTCACTGTATGGTCCTGTTGTTGACCAGGACATTCTTGATCAACAACAGCTAACTGACCATTGTGATCCAATTTTACACAAAAATAATAAATTGAAAATAATTAATAGTATAATTAGCAGTTAAGCATGTGATTATGTATTTCTTAAACAGTTAGCCTAAATCTGCTGCACAATATGTATAGTAATAAAATGACTGCATCACGATTTGTTAAAATTATAATGCACGATGGTAAGAATATCGCAATAAATATGCGAAATGTTCTTTCAGTTAAACAACACGGATTGAATGTCATTGTTAATTATAATGCAACACACTCAGATGGTTCAGGATTTCTGATACTTGGTAATGGATTCTATCTCGGCAGTGGAACAACTGTTAAGGAGGAATTTACATATAAGTGTGAAAAAGATGCACAATCTGCATATAATAAACTTATAAATGACCTTAAATGAAAAATTTTTATTTTTTTTATATGCAGTACTATGTATGGTAGTACAATAGTTATCCAATTAGACAGAAATCCAAGGAACCGTATTTAGGGCGTACATACGACGCTTTCTTGCAATCACGCCCACCACCTTCTCCAGAATGCGCACTGCAGCTACAGTTCCATATGCAGCAGCTAGGAAGCCGCGCAGATTGGCGCCCTCACGACCAGTTGCGTAGTTCGCGCCCAGCACCTTCTGCAGCATAATAATCATATCAACCGCCGCCGCTGGTGGCACCTCCACTGCGAAGTTGGTAATGCGTGTCTCATATCCTTGCTGCTGCCACGCTGGCTCGTTCCACTGTGCTCCCTTTATGATGAAGTAGAGGATGAGCTCTGGCTTATAGGAGCTGCTGCCACTCCACAGCAGTGGACTCAAGTAAGGGATACGAATTACACTCTCATCGTCCACGCTGTGCCCTTGGCTGAAGTAGAGACGCTCAAAGAACTGGATGAGGCGCGGCACATCATACCTAGCCATAATGGAGAACTCAGTTAGGTCAAGGAAACGGAAGCCAGCGAATGCATGCCCATGCTTGCTGCCGTCAGGGCGCACGCGGAAGCTGCTGCCGTTCATGATGTTGAAGTTGTAGTCTTCTAGGATATCAAGGAGCGGGTAGAAGTGGGATTTGAAGGCGTGCAGCTTCTTCTCCGTATCAACTGTCCCCCAGAATGGATGACACAAGTTCCAATGATATTTATGCTTGCTAACACCACTCTGCATATACCAGCAGACAGTTAGGTGATCGTAGCGTCCCATGGACAACGCATTGATATCCGCCTTTCCACTATTAAGGAGTCGGCGGATGCAGGCAGTATCAGGATACTCCTTACTGAACTCATCAAAGAGCTGCTTCTGGTTAGTTGTGTTCATTTTGCTTGAATGGTTGCGTGTGCAAAGGCTTGAAGAAACTTTTGGGAAAAGCTTCACCAAAAGGGGGTCTTATACACAGTATATCGTGCTGCCTGGCTTACCTTTCTCTTTACCAGCCGTTTCAATTTTTTGACAGTTGACAAATAAAAAATTCTCACACCCCTAATTGACAATTAGGAGTGTGAGGATAGCTAAGGAAATATAGATGCTGCAAGCATCTCGTCCGTCCACAGAACAGGGGTGTGGGGCAACGTAGTAGCAGCTTGCGTCCCCACAATGAAAAGAAACCCTGCACTTGCGTACAGGGGAAGAAACCAAGCTGGGTGGTTTACTTATTAGAGGGTTCTCTTGCGATTAGGGTGTTTTCATGCTATGGCTTTTTGTATTGTATTTTGCCTTTTGTTTTTTTTTGTTTTTGGGGCTACAGGGCGCCTATGGCTTATGCCCAAGGCCAGTCCGCCTGCTTGCTGGGAAGGGGCGGGCGGGTGGCGTTCTTGGTGCTGTCCAGGGAGCGGCTTCCAGGGTCATAGAGCCCGAGGCAGGTGAGTGCCTGCGCCGTGAGGTAGCTGCCATTCGCCGGCGGCTGGTAGGCGTAGAAGCGGTACACCATGGCGCGGCGCCCGTCTGGGAGCGTTGTCCAGGTGCCCTCGTAGAGCTCGCGGAGGCGGGGGTTGTGCTTCTGCTGGTTCATCAGGTTGACGAGGTCCTCGTAGGTGATCCCGCCGCCCGCGCCCGTCTTAGGGGGGATGGTGGCGACAGCGGTTGCTGCAAGGGAGCCAGCGCCCGAGTAGGGCAGCCCGTTGGGGTAAGGGTGCACGGGTGGGACAGCCTCGCCTGCAGGAGTAGAGAGGTCGGCGACGGCGTTCTGGCGGCTGAGCGTGGGAGGGAGGGCGGGAAGGTAGACAGCCTCTGAGGGACCGCCACCGCCGCCGCCTACAGCGACCTGGACAAGCGGCTGCTCCTTGAGGCGCAGCCCGTTGGGGTAAGGGTGCACGGCTGGCGGCTGCTCCTTGAGGCGCAGGCGCCAGCCGTCGCCCTCGCAGAGGGCGTCCTCATCGTCGTCCTCGCAGGGCGGCAGAGACTCGTCGTCCTTCTCCATGTCGAATATCGCACGCCAGTAAGCCACTACATCAGGCGCGGGCTGGCTGGCGTCCACAAAGTCCACGAAGGTCTTGCCGCGCGCCCTAGACGCCTTGTAGGCATTGTAGGCGTGCGGGTTGAGCAGACCGATGGGCTTCCAGGTGGCGGCACTGGTGTAGTAGCCATCCAGCGCCTCAAAGACGTAGAAGCGGTAGATGAAGTAGGTGCCGCCGCCACGGTAGCAGGAGCGGGATGCAAAGGTGCCGTCGTTGTAGTCCTGGAAGCGCTCAACCAGCTGCTTGGCGTTCAGCACAGCATTAGAGGCGTCCTTGAGCGCCCAGTGTGCTGCACGCTCAGCTGCACGAGCTGCGCCAACCTTGCCATAGGGAGCACTGTTGCTGGCGACCATTGCCTCGCGCCATGCCTTGTAGGCTGCGTCCTCCGCCTCCAGCAGCGCCTGGCTGGGCTCGTAGAGAGCCTTGCCTAGCAGGTAGTGCGCCGCATTCGCCTCCACCGAGCCGAAGGTGGCTGGGGTGGCGACGCCGAGCGTCTGCTGCGCCTGGATGCGAGGAGGGATAGGGAGCGAAAGAGCAGCTAGCTCAGCCTCATACCACTCAATGCTGCGCCCGCCCTCGGTAGGGGGCAGACCAGCACCCACCGCCGTCCCTGGAGGATGCGTGGGCACCTCGGGGAAGACAAGGGGAGTGGCGACGGGGATCGCGGTAGGGATAGCGGTAGCCGATGCAGCCAGCCCATCCACCTGCGCCAGGGCAGCGAGGAGAGCGGTGCGGAGGGAGGAAATCTGGGTAGTGAAAGAGTCCATTGTGTATGAAAACGGGAGGGGGCTTGAAAATGCTAGAGAATGGTCTTAGATGGGATGTTCCGCTGCTGCGTACTAGTACTCCAATGCCGACACAGAGCTCAGCCAAACCGTAATTTCAATTTTTTTCTAGAATTGAAATTGCCACTATAACTGCCCCTGCGTACGTGCAAAATGCCCCTGTACATATATCAAATATGAGAAAAAATTGAAATTAGGAGGTGGCAGAACTAGATGACCAGGCAGAGGCTGTATAAGACAGCTGAGGACGCCTTATTGCAGGACGTAGCATTGGCGGGGTTCCATTAACCTGGTGGCTACGACTTCTAACTGCGATGGCGGGGCAGTAAGACATGGGCTAAGAAGCCCCTATTTGAACGGTTGAACAGCTGGAGGGGCTGGGAAGAGCAAGGCTCTTTTTTGATTAGTGGAAATACTGGCGTTCTCACGCTCTCGTATTATTTATATGGCGCCCCTATATCTGATATAGGAGCGCCATTTTTTTTATTTATCGGCGCCGAGAAAAATTGAACTGGGGCTGTTAGGGAGTGGTTAGTCGGCATCAGCGAGCAAGTAGTCATTAGACGAACACCCTGTATAAGACCACTCTCTATTCTTTCAAGCCCCACTGAGCTCAGTGGACACGCAAGTTAAATAAAATGGATGCCTATTACCCTTCTCAGCGCGACCGTCGTTTCCAGGACCTCCCTGTTGAGGTGGCGGCTATCATGAACAATGGCGATGTGGACGAGCTCTGCGCAGCCCTGGAGGCTCAGCCATGCCATGTAGCGGAGACCGCCCTCTTCCGTGCAGCGCAGTTCAACCAGGCGTTCTTCATTAAGCCGCTGGTGGAGCGCTGTGGGGCTGATGTGAACGCTGTAGATCCCCGTACCAACGACACTGTCCTGCATGTCGCGGCAGGGGAGCGCGCAGTCGAGACAGTCCAGGCGCTGCTAGCCGCTGGAGCAGCCTACAACAAGAAGAACAAGGACGGGCACTTCTCCCTGATGCGTGCGGTCCAGCAGATTGTCTGGACGAACCTGCCTGGTCGTGCAGAAGCCACCATCAAGGCGCTGCTGGACACCGCTGGCTACATGCACAGCTGTGGCGTGTGGAATGAGGAGACGCCACTGTCCTTCGCGGTTGATCAGAGCCACATGGCTGTCGTCGAGCAGCTGCTAGCGGCTGGCGCCCCTGTCAATGCGCCCGCCAAGGTGCAGGTCTACAAGCAGCACCCTGATGTAGCGCCTATTGGCTTCTGGTCGCCGCTGCACTCCGCGGCTCGCAAGGGCGATGAGGCGATGATCTCCACGCTGCTAGCCGCTGGCGCAAACCCCAATGGGCGCGACAAGAAGGGGCGCACGCCGCTCCACTACGCAGCCAAGCATGAAAACAGGTGCTACCAGCTTCTGCTGGAAGGCGGCGCAGACAAGGGCGCGTACGACAGCGACTACAAGTTCCCACGCTAGGAGATGGCGCAGCCAGCGACTACAAGTTCATACGCTAAATGCCAATAAAAAAACAAATAAAAAAAATTTTTCATTATTTTGATTCCAAAAAATTGAAAAAGTGGGCAGTTAGGAAGTAGCAAGTGGCGACACGATATATTGTGTGTAAGACCTAAACTTCTATTTGTTCAAGCCTCAACACGTATAATAAAATGTCCACCGCTGCAGCTTATTTCTACATTGAGCCGGCTGCAGTTAACCTTACAGAGAAGGAGATCAACAACTTTGAATATGCCGAGGAGGAGGTTGCAGCCCAGCTTACAGAGCTTATCCAAGAGCGAGCTTTGACGCTAACACGTGGCGATATTATTAGCCTTGTTCCTGATGAGGAGCGCTATCGTAATGATGGTTGCTTTATCTTTGACGGCGGCAAGGTTATTCCTCTCGGTAGTGAAGCTGAGATCGACGACTATGGGTACGTCCCTCCGTCTATCCAGGTTTCTGACACGGAGTTCTCTATTACTCACTGGAGAGACACTGTCGCCCATAACAGTATCTTCTGGCTAGCACAGCCTATTATTGATCGCATGACAATTTATTGGAACAGTCAGCAGCGTCTCTACATCTGCTCAACCAAAATTGCAGGTAAAGCCTATACTTGTGTTGTGCGTCCCGCAGATGATGAGTACTTGATGGAGATTATGAAGGGGCGGGATGTACCACCAATGGAGTCGCCAGCAAAGGTACTTGCTGACCTACAAGCCGGCAAGTACTATTTCTCGCTAAATGAGGACGATCTTGACTGTATTGACTGGGATGTGCAGACTGACAGGCTCTTCTATGCAATCCCAACGGAGCGAGTCCTATATGATTCATCTCGCGGTCCTTGTGATGGCTGCTGTTGCTGCCAGGCGTGTGGTGATTGCCCAAGAGATAGCGACCTTGAGAGTGAGTAGTGTTGATGGCAAAAGCAGCTCTCTAAAAAAATAAAAACAAAATACAAAATACTTTTAATTGATACCGCGGCTATTAGAGATTGTAAGGGCTAATGCAAATTTTATATATGCATTTTCAGAAAAATTGAAACGTGGCGATTTGGAGAGGGGGTTAGTCGGCAACAGAAACCAAGTAGTCAGTAGACGAACAGCCTGTATAAGACCATAGTATTAAATACTTTCAAGCCATTACCAGCAAACAAGCCAAAATGTCCGATTCTGAGTCTATTTCTTCCACGTCCAGCGCCAGCACCGCCGCTGCTCCCACTCTTGCGGAGCTGCTGAAGGAGGCGCGCGAGTTCCACAAGAAGGCGGAGGCGCTTCTGAAGGAGGCTGCAAAGGCGGCTAAGGGTGTTAAGGTGAAGACGAAGAAGCCTGCAGGAGAGCGCAAGCCTCGGAAGATCAGCGAGGGGCAGCTCAAGTGGCAGGCGTTCCAGAAGTATGTGTGGGCGGAGATGAAGGAGGAGAATCCTGCGACCGCATTCAAGGAGGCGATGAAGGCGGCGGGTCCTCGCTGGTCGAAGGGCGCACCTGCAGATGAGGATGACGCCGCTCGCTTCGAGCAGTGGCTGGAGGAGAATCCTATCCCTTCTCCTGAGGAGGCGATGGAGGCTCGTACAGCCAAGCTGGAGGAGGAGAAGGAGGAGAAGGAGCGCAAGAAGGAGGAGCGTGAGAAGGCGAAGGCGGAGAAGAAGAAGGTGGCTAAGCCGGCTGCAAAGGCTGCTCCTACTCCTGCAAGCAAGGCAAAGGCGGCTCCTGCAGCTGCTGCCGCAAAGAAGCCTGCGGCGACTAAGAAGCCCGCAGCTAAGAAGGCGGCTGCAGCATCTGACTCTGACTCTTCTGACTCTGAGTAAACACCAAAACCAAAACCAAAACCAAAACCAAAAATAAAAAAAACATACAAAACAAAAAGACAAAAAAATCTTTTTATTGTAATTGCACGAAAAAGTTGATACTATTAGAAGATGATTAGTTGAGTACCCAAGCCCAATGGATTCATTAATTGCCTCATTTCAAACCCTTCAAGTGGATGCAAATGCTCCTAAATTTATATATACGCCAGTTTTACCTGTTCTGCAACAACAGCAGCCACAACATCAGCCTCTAATTGGAAATAGATTATGCACTTGGATTGGCTGTAGCCATGGAACAGCAATGGATGTCGATGATGTCTTTTGCCCACGACGTTCTGAACGACTTGCAATAAAGCCTGCTATAAATTATAAGGGAATGTGTAAATAAAAATAAGCTTTGCTTAAAAATTTATTTTTATTATGTCTGCAAAAATTGAAAGCTATGGATTGCAATTAGGAATGTGGAGACAGATCCTAATTGTAATTGGGGACAACATTTCAGTTAATTCAAGCCCTTCCACTGGACGCAGTGGACACGTATAATATAAAATGGCGTATATTGCGGACGATGGTACTCGCCGCTACTATCTAACAATTGAGAACTGCCGCCCTGGACCCGAGGACTCGCCTCGCACGCTCTTCATTGTGCGTGGGGAGACTGCAGCGGAGGTGCTGGAAAATATTATGGAAAATACACGTATTTCCTTTGCGACCAATCAGGAGTCGTTCAAGCGCCATGCGC
>Ga0078894_10004057_pt1 | contig 11162 bp, 11 predicted proteins | sample LauGreSu1BDMLBSD_2_FD_67506 | JGI IMG/M metagenome (GOLD analysis project Ga0078894, IMG submission 67506) | Freshwater lake microbial communities from Lake Michigan, USA - Su13.BD.MLB.SD (version 4) (version 4) | ecosystem: Environmental > Aquatic > Freshwater > Lake | place: Lake Michigan... | reverse complement strand
TACTTAAGGCCCGGTAGCGCAGTTGGTTAGCGCGCCGCCCTGTCACGGCGGAGGTCGCGGGTTCAAGTCCCGTCCGGGTCGCAAAGATTTTGGTATTGCATACAAATTATTTGCATGCAATACGCACTGGTGGGTGACTACTAGCGAGATCTTTGTTGGCTTGGTAGCTCAGTTGGTACGAGCGAACGACTGAAAATCGTTAGGTCGCCGGTTCGATCCCGGCCCAAGCCACAGATCATCTAGCTTCGAATTCTCGAATGTTCTTTAAAGTTTCTTCCAATGGATCCCTTCCATAATTGACATTCTTATACCAATTAGTAGTCCATTGAACGCTTTCTTCAAACGTCAGTTTATCGGACCATCCTAATTCGGTCCTAGCCTTATCTGAATTAAGCATCAACAAAGAGGCCTCATATGGGTGGTCTCTCAGATCACCATCCCAGCTTTTTTGCACACCCCAAACTGCGCCAGCAATGTTTGCCACATCGGCCACAGTCTTAGATTGATTCTCATCTGGTCCAAAGTTCCATTCGCCATCAGCTTTACTTTGGATTAGAGCATCAACCAACATTAAATACCCATTCAAACAATCAAGTACATGTTGCCACGGACGAACAGAGTTTGGTGCTCTCAATCTTGGAACTAATCCGGAAGAGTACGAGCCCATCAAATCTGGGATCAACCGATCAGCGCACACATCTCCGCCACCGATCACGTTTCCTGCTCGAGCAATTGCAGTGGTGGGATTCTCAAAACTAGAGAGCCAAGATTGCGTTGCAATATCTGCCATCGCCTTAGAGGCGCTGTATGGGTCATGACCTCCTAATGCTTCTGTTTCGACATACCCTGAAGATTTTCCTATGTTTTTGTAAACTTTATCAGTCGTGATAATCAACTGCGCCTTTAAGCCGCTGATCTGTTGTGAAGCATTAAGGACATTTAGTGTCCCTATTACATTAGTCTCAAAAGTGTTTTTTGGTTTTTCATACGACACCCGAACCAGTGCTTGAGCAGCCAAATGAATTACTACATCCGGACTAATTTCTCTAAAGTGCGAGAGAAGGTTTGTAGATTCACGAATGTCACATCGCACATCATTCTCCAAAAATTTCCCTATCCTGGCCCGCTCATACAACGATCCGACCTCTGGCTCCAGTGAGAGTCCACTAACAAGGTGTCCCCGCTGTTGTAAAACCAGAGATAGCCAAGCGCCTTTAAAGCCAGTATGGCCCGTAATGAGAAAATGCATAGTATCCTTCAGTTTGGTTTAGACAATTGTACTTACTGCCGAAGCTTTGGAGGGTATTTCAGTGCAAGTAGTAATTCTTGCAGGCGGGTTTGGAACCCGTCTCTCTGAAGAAACTGATTTGATTCCAAAGCCTATGGTCAGAATTGGCAACATTCCCATTCTACAACACATAATCAATTACTATTCGGGCTTTGGGCACACTGATTTTGTTATTGCACTTGGTTACAAAGCGGATGTGATTGTTGAGTATTTTGAAGCGACTAAGAGTTTGGACTTAAACATCAAATTGGTTGACACCGGATTAGAAACTTCTACTGGCGGTCGAATCAAAAAGTTAGTAGATATATTGGATGACGAATTCATGCTCACTTATGGTGATGGGCTTTCCAATGTAAACATTGACGATCTATTGAATCATCATCGGAGGTTTGGAAAGATTGCAACTGTCACCGCTGTACGACCCCCTGCTAGATTCGGAACAATTGAAATTTCTAATGGTGTGGTGACAAAATTCGCAGAAAAAGATCCACAGGACGCTGGCTGGATTAATGGCGGATTCTTTTGTCTCAATAAGAAGGTTTGCGAATTCATTGCCGATTCAAGCATTTCTTTTGAAAGCGAACCCTTAAATCATCTTGTAAAAGTACATGAGTTGTCAGCATTTGAACACCATGGATGGTGGCAACCTATGGACACGCTGCGAGATAAGCGAACCTTGGAAGCGCTTTGGGAGAGTGAAAATGCGCCTTGGTTGTTAGGGTAATGGGCATACCGCGATTGACTCGAGCTACTGGCAAAATTAGTCGATGAGAGCCATCAGGAAAATCTATTTTCTGAAATAGCCCTCACTGGAATGGTCATGTTTGTGGAGGAGGTTTCTCTGCCTTAGACGGCATTGTGATGTGGCTACTGTACCCTTGCGCATATCCGTCGAATTGAGTTTTTGGAGGCTCTATGAAGTGCCTGGTGTGTGAGAGTCCCTTAGCTTTAGATGTAGCGATCATTGGTGATCAATACCCAAGTGCAATATACCTAGAAAATCTAACCGAAAAAGAATTTGGACTGTCCAAGTCAAGTCTCAACTTATCGCAGTGTCTTAATTCTAGATGTAATCTAGTGCAACTCTCGAACCCTATCGACCTTGAAGTTGTTTATAAGAATTATCCATACCAAAGTGGTACTACTGCAACCATGCAGACAATTCTCTCAAGTGTCGTTGATGAAACCTTAGTCTATCAAAGCTTAGAGCCCGGAGATATTGCATTAGATATCGGTGGCAACGATGGAACCTTACTAAACTTGATTAATCGCCCTGAAAGTATAATGATCAATATTGATGCAGCTTCAAATATTGCCCAAGATTATAAAATTCCAAACTACACTTACATTAATTCTAAGTTTACTGCTGCAAATTACTTGGAATTAGACTTACCATCGCCGAAGATAATTTTTTGTGTCGCAGTTTTTTATCAACTTAGCGACCCACTTAAGTTTCTGCGTGATGTTTATGAAATCATGAATGATGATTCACTTTTTGTTTTGCAAATGACTTATCTAGAATCGATGTACAGTGAAAATATTTTTGATAATGTAGTCCATGAGCATGTCACATATTTCTCCTTGAAGTCTTTAAAATTTATTGCCGAATTAGCCGGATTAAAGGTGATTGGTGCGAGAGTAGTCGCAAGCTACGGAGGAAGTTTGAGAGTATTTCTAGTAAGAGACACCAGTTCAAAAACTCTTCCTAACTTAGCGAAAGAAGCCAAAACAATAATTGCGGTTGAATCAATGAAAAGCACAGAAGATCCTGGAACCCTTGCAAAATTCGGTGATTCATTTGAAGTTTGGAAAAACAATCTCAAGCAAGTATTGGATGATCAATTCAAACAATTCGGGCCAATTATTGGGATGGGTGCGAGTACGAAAGGAAATATGATCCTACAGTCATTGGAGATAAAGGAAGATGTCATGCCCTTCATCATGGATAATAATCCAAAAAAAATCGGCTCCAGAACGACGGGAAGTTTCATTCCGATAGTTGGGGAAGAAAGTGTGCTTGACCTAAATCCGAATGTCATGAGTCTTCCCTATTACTACGATGAATTTTTCAAGAAAATACTCAGTAGAAAGTTAAAAGTGGGGGAATTTGTTGATTTCATCTCACCTCTTCCCAATCCGAGCGTAACTAGAATATTAGGAGATTGAAATGGAAAAAAGTAAATTTGGAGAAATCGAAATTCTCATGCCAAACTGCAATCCCACGACCATTACGGATGGTAGAGGTGCTATTTTCAGTTGGGTCCCCGAAGATGCTATAAAAGAATTCACTATGCTCTTTTTTTCACCCGGAAAGGTGCGAGGTAATCACTATCATCCGGACTTTACGGAGTATTTTCTCGTGGTTGACGGGGAGGTTGCATTGTTTACCATAGATCCAGTTACAAGGGAACAAATTGTTATGTTGTGTGGCAAGGGTTTTTGCTTTAGGACGCCACGGGGAATCCCTCACGCGGTTCAAGCAATAAGCAGTGCAACCTGTATTTCCTTCATAACTCTCCCGTGGGATGAGGCTGAGAACCCCATAATTTATACTGATTTGATTCCGAATGTGTCTTAAAAGTCGAGTGCCTGCGAAGCAGTTCTTATCAAAAGAGATTAGCAAGGCTTAAGTTGTTGAATTGCGTAGGTTAGGCGACTATGGAAATCGGAATCATCGGGGGGGCGGGATTTGTAGGAAGCGCTATCTCCCAACGATTCAATCAGCTCTCCCAATTCAGATGCACATCAATTTTGAAAAATGACGACTTTGCGAGCAAGATTAAGGGTGTTGATTTCGTAATACATAGTGCCAATTCTGCAGGAAGATTTGCTGCAAACTCTAACCCAAAAATTGATCGTCAGGAAACTGTAGGAAAAACTCAGAAGTTTCTAGATGCTCTAGATGGAAAACCTATCCTTCTTATTTCTTCAATATCCTGTAGAACTCAACTAAGTACGCCTTACGGTTTGAATCGGAAAGTTTGTGAAGATTTAATCCTTGACTACGGCGGTTCTGTAGTGAGACTTGGACCGATGTTTGGTGGTTCGCGGAATCGAGACGTCATTCATGACATTTGTGAAAACCGGCAAGTTTTTGTCTCAAGAGATTCCAGACAAAGCTTCTCAAATGTTGAATGGAATGGTGCCTTTATTGCAGACAATTTCAGTTCTATCTCAGGTATCTTAGAAATAGGGGCGCGAGATACAATAAATTTGGGTGCTATCGCTAATCATGTCAATTCAAGCAGCATTTTCTCTGGGGGAAGAGATGATCAATTTCCTATTAACTTTGATGCTGGGCCTAGTGTTTTAAAAGTTCTGGAATTTGTGGATAATATAATGAACAACAAAAAATTCAATTCTTCCTGAATTTTAGCCAGCTTTTATCCGAGTGATTTGGATAGGTTTCAAATGTTGCTCGAAATAGATCGAAAAAAATTTGTAACCACTGGGAAGGAGAAACAATTTTTGTGGGCGTTGCTCCGCTTGATGGATAATCTCTTCGAACAGAAATCTCGGCAAAATTCATCTTATTTCTCCCGACAAAGAAGGGTATAAAGCTGACAAGAGAATATCCGCGAAAAAATCTTTGATCCAGTCTTAGTAGGTCGCTTTCAATTAGTCTTTTGCTATACGCTCTGAATCCGTTTGTCGGGTCCGTTATTCTAATCCCAGATACAATGGATGTATAAGGTGACGAAACAAATTTAATTGCTAGATAGCGCAAGATGGGTGTATTCGAATGGTTTCCCCTTTCGAGGAAACGTGATCCTTGAATAAAATCTGCGCCTTCATTTAAGTGTTTGATGAATTTTTGAACATCTTCGACAGAATCTTTTCCATTCCCGTCTGAGGTAATTGCACCTAAGTATCCCTCTCTGACAGCATAGATTAATCCAATCTGTAAGTCAGTACTAAAACCCATGCCCGCATTACTTACAAGAAGTGTATCTACATCAATTGTGCCTCCAAGTAGTAACTCCCGAGTTCCATCGTTTGAATTACCATCCACCACAATTATGTCTAGCCCTTGGTGAAACTCGCACATTTTTTTTAGTTGGTTTGCTAGTCGAACTCCTTCATTACGTTCAACTACTATCCAGGCAAACCTATTTTTAACATTCGACTTACTTACTTTTGTAACCTCTACGAGGTGCTCTTTTCTAATTGAATTAGACAATTTTTACCTGCGACAAGTCAAATTCAACCATTTCTTCTACTAACTGTTCAAACGAGATGACCGGCTCCCAACCTAAATCTTTGCGAATCAGAGAACAGTCGCCTATGAGGTGGTTTACTTCCAATGGTCTAAAATAGTGCTTATCTACCCTAACTAGAATTCTTTCCGTTTTTTTCTCTACTAAAATCTCGTCTGCGCCAGTTCCCCTAAATTCAACTTCAAGATTCAAAACTGTGCAAGCTGCATGAAGAAAGTCGCGAATTGAGTGCCCCGTTCCAGTTGCTACAACATAATCCTTTGGTTCTGGTGCTTCCATAATCAAATTCATGGCACGAACATAATCCCTCGCATGGCCCCAGTCCCGGACCGCATCTAGGTTCCCAAGGTATATCGGCATAGTTGACCCAGCAACTATGTTTGCTAATCCCATGGTTATCTTCCGAGTCACGAAGGTTGGACCTCGACGGGGTGATTCATGATTAAACAGAATTCCATTCACAGCAAAAATATCAAAACCTTCCCTATAATTCTTGGTTAACGTATGAGCATACATTTTCGCGGCAGCGTAAGGAGATCTTGGAGAAAAAAGTGAATCTTCATTCAATATGCCACCAGATTGACCTCCAAAAAGCTCACTGGTTGAAGCTTGATAAAACCTTATGTCTTTTTCTGCGTGAAGGTTTCTAATTGCTTCCAATAGCCTCAGTGTTCCCAGGCCTGTCGCATCAGCGGTATATTCTGGTTCGTCGAATGAAACTGCAACATGGCTTTGAGCTGCGAGATTATAAATTCTGTGTGGCTTTACTTCATAAATGGCACGCTGGAGCGATGAAGCATCCGACATATCCCCATGAACCAGCCTCAGACCTTTTTCTTGCAAGTGAGAGTCTTTATAGATGTGATCAATGCGTTGCGTATTAAACAACGAAGTTCTACGCTTAAGTCCAAATACATCATGACCCTGTTCAAGAAGCAATTCTGCTAAGTAAGACCCATCCTGACCTGTAATGCCAGTTATCAATATGCGCATTTGCCCAGTATATGCTTTGAAACATGAAATTTCATTTAAACTCCCAGAATAGAGATACTTTCAAGGAATTAAAGCTTCCCCATAGAATATCTTGGAAGCAAGGTGTGGCACTAAAAACGTTCCTCTTTATTCTAGTCATCAACGCACTGAGGTTGCCATCGGGAATGTTGAACTTCTGGGCGGAAGATGGGGTGGTTTTTTACTCTGATGCAATCAATATCAGCTTTCCCCAACGACTATTTGCGGATTCTGGGGGAGGCGGTTATTTAAACCTATCTGGAAAAATTATAGCGGAAGGCGTAAGACTTTTTCCGATTGAAATAGCACCCATGGCCAATTTTGTTTTTGTGAATTTAATCTACGCAGTCTTGTTCATTCTTATTTATAATCGTCTATATTTTTTCTTTAGAACAAAAGCATTTCTACTCATCTTTATGGGCTTCTTCATCTTCGTACCTATAGCTTCCTTCGATTCTGTCGCAACCAGTATTAATCTACATTTCTTTCTTCTTTTCACCTGTTTAGTTGTTTTGTTGACTAGCGAAACTAAGCCATCATTAATTAGTCACTTGATAATTTCAGTCACATGCCTTTCAGACCCGCTTGCAGTGCTCCTGATCCCTGTGATTCTTTTTTCAGCTGTTTACAAGAGAAGTCTGAATAGTCATCTGGTCACCTTTGTTTTTTCGTTACTGCTGCAAGTTCTTTTTGTGTTTCACTTTTTTGGGGAGTCCACGCGGGTTGTAGGTCAAAACCCCAGCATAGCTAAAACATTTTATTTATTCATAGATAGAGTAGTGGGATCCTCATTTATTCCAATGTGGGGGTTCGTTGATGGGAGTATCTTGATAATTGGTGATACGCCTAGAATTTTATACATTAGATTTTTCATAGGTATAACAGTTTTATGCTTGGTTGTATCTGTATTGATTATCGCAAAGTCTTTAAACAATACTCCAGCTAGAAAATCTCAGAATTTTCTGGTTGTGATGTTTCTCCTCACTTCGAGCCTCTATTGGGCTGTGGCAGGATTATTTTTTAACCCTGAACCTAGATATGCAATTCTTCCTTCTCTTTGTTTAAGCTTGGTTTTTCTCATGAGTTTGGACTCAATAATTGATGACAGGAAAGGTGATATTGCGCAGCGATATCCCATATACGTAACTATTTTTCTATTTATATCTGTTTTTGTTTCCAGCTTTAGTGCTTCAGATATCAGAAACACTAACTTGATTTGGAGTGAGCAGTTGGCTGCTGGTAGGGTCGCTTGTGAAAATGCGAATCTTGAACAGATTGAGATACAAATTCCACCGGAGAAAAACGAATTACTGCTCTTACTAGATTGTGATAAGTTGCGCTAGCAGAGAGTTGTTAGATCAAAAATTTTGAAGAATTGCCCAGCCGCTAGATCAAGAAATTTTGCGGGGGTTCGAATATGTTCGCGTGTCCACTATTTTGAACGTGATTCCAACGCCATCTACGCAAAAGATGTGAGCGAGCTACAGATCTGAATCTGGCACACTCAAATAAAGCCATTATGCTGGGGTCTTGAACTATATTACGACATAGGCTGTCAAAGAATAGGGGAGTGCTCGATGGATAACCAGGAAATTCAGTCACTCTCCTTTATCGCAGGACGTGGTGAGAGATTTTGCCGAGGTTGCCTGGGGAAAGACTTGTTTTCTGCTCTAGATCTAGGTCGGCTACCGATTGCTAATGAGCTACTCCATACAGTAGCAGGTGAAATTGAAAAATTTCCACTGCATTTAAAGGTCTGCTTTGACTGTGGTTTAGGACAGGTCGCCGACGTAGTGACGCCTGAGAGGATCTTTCGAGACTATAGATACTTATCTTCGATGAGCACAACTTTTCTCAAACATGCATCAGATTTTGTTGACAAACTGGTACAGGAAGGGATGTTCTTGCAAGGGGACTGGGTTCTTGAAATTGCGAGTAACGATGGTTATCTGTTGAAAAATTTTAAGTCTTCGGGAATTAAGGTGATAGGAATTGAGCCCGCCAAAAATGTCGCCGAGATGTCGAGAGCCCAAGGCATCGAAACAATATCAGAGTTTTTTTCAACCCAACTTGCAGATCAATTGCTTAAACTTTATGGTCATCCTAAGCTAATTATCGCAAACAACGTGATGGCTCATGTCCCTGATCTAGTAGATTTCATCAAAGGTTTGGCGGTTTTGTGCGGGCCAAAAACGAAAGTTAGCATTGAAAATCCATCGCTTTCAAATATTTTGGTCGGAATGCAGTTTGACACCATTTATCATGAGCATTACTCCTATTTATCTGCGTCCTCAGTGAGTACACTGAGCAAATTGTACGGATTAGAATTGTTCAAAGTCGAACAACTCAAAATCCATGGTGGATCTAACCGGTACTGGCTACAAATGTTTGCTGGCGATCATATTCTAGAGTCTTCCGTGAAGCACGCCATCGATAGTGAGTTGAAGATTGGTCTCTTTGATGCGAAGGAGTGGATTAGTTACGCGTCTAGAGTGTCAAATGTGTTGACTGATTTGCACGAATGGCTTCGCATTGGTGCTGAAAAAAACATGAGAATTTATGGGTATGGTGCGGCCGCAAAAGCAAGTACTGTTTTAAACTCGATTAGTTTAGAGCCAAATTTGTTGAAAGCTATAGCTGATCTAAGTTTAGAAAAGCAGAGACGTTTTATGCCACCTCATGGAATCAACATCATCTCCCCTGAAGAGCTATTTCTTCAAGAGCCAACAGATATCATTATTTTCCCCTGGAATATCAAGTCCGAAATTGCAAATTTTTTGCGGTTGAATCTTGGGGACCAGGTACGGATTTGGTGTGTAATTCCGCAAATGCATCGGGTTGAAGTTGAAGAAGCATGACTTCACTACGCGTATCCGAAATAGATGGGGTGAGGATTAATCAAATTCAATCCGTCACGGACTCCCGTGGCTCATTCTATAAATTCCATCCAGCTAGGGAGATCAATGATTCCTTAGATTCCGTGGCTCTATCTTTCAATCCTCATGCTGGGACTGTGAGAGGTTTGCACTTTCAGGTAAATCCTTACGCAGAGGAGAAATTAGTAACCTGCATTCAAGGTTCGATTTTTGATGTGATCGTAGATCTACGTCCAAGTTCAAAAACATTTGGTAAATGGACTTCAATTGAATTAAGTGGGTTTAATCTACTTCAGATTTATTTGCCCAAAGGAACTGCACACGGTTTTCAAACTCTTTTACCAAACTCAGTAGTACATTACTGTCTGGGTGCAAGATATGAGCCAAGATCTTCCTTTGCAATCGACCCTTTTGGAGATCTCAACATTTCATGGCCAATGGATGCCGTGACAGTTTCCGACAAAGATATTAGTGGTCTGACCTTTGATAATGCTGCAGAAAAGTACGCTGCGTCATTAGAATCAAGATGAAAAATGAGAATACTTGTCATCGGAAGTGGGTTTGTGGCGAGCCCTATTGTCGAGAGACTTGAGTCTGAAGGACATGAGTTACTGATTTATACACGCACTGCAAACAAAAAACTAAGGTGCCAACAAATCGAAGGTGATGTTTTCAATTTTTCTGACTTTGTAAAGATTTTTGCGTGGAAACCACAAATAATTGTTCACACGGCATGGATAACCACCCCAGGAAGATATCAAAGTGATCCTTCGAATTTCGAATATGCACGGTTCACGATCGATTTGGCGAATTACATTAGGTATTCTGAGGTTGAACACTTAATAATTCTAGGTACATGTGCCGAGTACGGTAAGCAAACCGGACCAAGTACTGCAGGGTTCACAAAAACTTCTCCGAGTATCTTGTACTCTAGGCAAAAAGTTCAGGCCTTTGGGGCAGTTGAGAAAATACTTAAGGAAACAAGTATCCGCTTAACATGGGCACGATTGTTCTACCCTTATGGTCCGCTCCAACATGAAAAACGATTGATTCCAAACTTGATTCATTCCCTTAAAAGTGATATTCCGATTCGACTAGCTGACGTCTCATCAGTCTATGATTGGATTACTACCAGAGATATTTCTTCAGCAACTTCATGGTTGATTGAGCATGACCTCCCGACTGAAATCGATATCGGTACCTCTATCGGTGTGACAAATCTTGAGTTATTAAGGACTCTCGAAGATTTGTTTCAGACTGAATGTCAGGCGGAGCTACACCGGACGCATGACATCGGAGTAGGAGATTTTTATGTCATGGGTAAAAATTCTCCGCTCTTGGTATCAGGCTGGTTACCGAAAGACACGTTGCGTTCAGGCCTGGAATGGGCTTCAGAACTGTGAGGAAGCTCAGAATCGGATACTGGCCGCTATCAGAAACTTTGCTTGCGGCTGGGGATAGGCGTCGATTGGTCTTTTGGGCTAACGCTCGCGGTCATGAGATTGTCACGAATTTGAACCAGGGTGTGGATGTTATTGTTGCGAGTGAGAATTCGGATTTCAATTCCCCCTTTTTTACTCAAAAGTCGACGCCCGTTGTTTTCGACTTAGTTGACGCATATCTCTCACCCCTAAATCCGTACGATGATTTTGCTCGTGGGTTTGCAAAGCGTCTTTCAGGTCAGATTAGCGGAGCTGTGAAACCTTTCAGCCAACATGTCAGGCATTTCTGTAAAGTTTCCAGTGCGGTCATTTGCTCATCCCCTGAGCA
>Ga0078894_10004056_pt1 | contig 11164 bp, 8 predicted proteins | sample LauGreSu1BDMLBSD_2_FD_67506 | JGI IMG/M metagenome (GOLD analysis project Ga0078894, IMG submission 67506) | Freshwater lake microbial communities from Lake Michigan, USA - Su13.BD.MLB.SD (version 4) (version 4) | ecosystem: Environmental > Aquatic > Freshwater > Lake | place: Lake Michigan, USA... | reverse complement strand
AGTGCAGGATCAGTGGGCGGGTGGCAGCAGGGTCCACCATGCGAGTGCGACGGGTCCGGCGTAGAGTGGGCTGTCGACGAGGTCGAGGAGTCCGCCGAAGCCGGGCATGAGTGCGGCTGAGTCTTTTTTTCCGACGTCGCGTTTGATGAGTGATTCGACGAGGTCACCGACGAGTCCGGCGAGTCCGGTGGTGAGTCCGTAGAGGAGTACGACGGGGAGGCTGGCGGGTTGAGGCGCGTTTTGGAACAGTTGTCCGGCGAAGGTGAGCCAGAGCCATGTGCCGGCGATGCTGCCGAAGACAGCGCCGACGAGTCCCATCCATGTTTTTCCGGGGCTGAGTCTGGGTGCCATTCTGCGTTTGCCCCAGAGGCGTCCGAAGGTGTAGGCGCAGGTGTCTCCGGACTTGACGCAGATGATCATGGAGGCGAGTGCGAAGTAGCCGTTCTCTGCGGAGGGGTACCAGCGGAGCTGAGCGGTGACTGCGAGGAGGGCTCCGGCGTAGAGCACAGTCACCATATTGGCTCCGACTGTTTCCATGGAGCGACCTGGTTCCTGAAACTGTGAGGCTTCCCATGCGAGGAGTCCGAGGAAGCTGGCGATGGCGGTGGCGGCGATGCCGGTGAGTGCGGCGTGAAGTGGTGGGGTTTGTCCGGGGTGCAGCAATGCTGGCAGCCATGCGGCGACGACGAAGAGTATGCTGAGGCTGCCGGTGAGGGGAAAGCAGGGTTGAAATGAGCGTGTTTTCAGGAGGTCCGTCAGTTCATAAGCGCTGCGGCTGGCGATGAGCAGGCAGAGTGTGAAGAGGATCCATGCGGGCGGTCCGAGCTGCAGGTCCATGCGAAACAGGACGCAGACGAGTGGGATGAGGATTGCGGACATGAACAGGCGCCAGCCGAGCATGATTGATTCCTGAAAACGTGTGTGGCCGGTTTCAGCCGTCGGTGGCTGTGTGAGCGGTGGAGAGTCCGCCGAAGCGGCGATCGCGCTGTTTGAAGTCTTTGAGTGCAGTGCGGAAATCTTCGGCTTTGAATTCGGGCCAGTGACGATCGGAGACCCAGAGTTCGGAGTAACTGATCTGCCAGAGCAGGAAGTTGCTGATGCGGAATTCGCTGGCGGTGCGGATGACGAGGTCGGGGTCGGGCATGCCAGCGGTCATGAGTGCTGAGGCGATGGTGTGTTCGTTGATGTGGAGCGGGTCGAGTTGGCCGTCTTTGACGGCTTGAGCGAGTGTTTGAACGGCGAGTGTGATTTCCTGTCGGGCGCCGTAATTGATGGCGAGGCAGAGTGTCATGCCGGTGTTGTCGGCGGTGAGTTGTTCGGTGGCGGCGATTTCCTGCTGGATGACGGGATCGAGTCCCGAGATGACTCCGATGACGCGGAATCGGAGTCCCTGGCGGTGGATTTCGCGGCGTTCTTCGACGAGGTACTGTCGGAGGAGCTGCATGAGGAGTGAGAGTTCGCGGGGTGGGCGTTTCCAGTTTTCGCTGGAGAAGCAGTAGAGGGTGAGTTGCTGGAGTCCGAGTCGTGAGGCTTCTTCCACGATGGCTCGGACTGAGCCGACGCCGCGGCGGTGTCCTTCGATGCGGGGCAGTCCTTTTTTCCTGGCCCAGCGTCCGTTTCCGTCCATGATGATCGCCACGTGCCGTGGCAGTCGGGTTCGATCGAGGTCGAAGCTGGCCAGTTGGGCGTCGGTGTAGGGAACGTCTTTTGACAACTGAGAAGGCTCCGATGTGTGTCTCGGGGGATGCGTGGAGTGCCGAGGCGAAGGGGGGAGTGTAGCAGAATGCGGGTTCAAGTTCATGTTGAGGCGGTGTGTTCCGGGGAGAGTGCGGCTGGACGTCTGAGTTTGTTCAGATTGCCGAGGCTGTGCAGGGTGCCTGTTTTTCCTGTCTTTTTTAATTGGCTGCAGGGGTGGTGTTCAGGTCTGCAGAGTGTGCTGGTTGATTGATTTTCCCTGTTCCGGACGATACGGTCTGAAGTTGTGTGATTGATTTGTGTGGGGAGTGGACCTGTCCTGTGGTGCCTTCTGGAGGTACCAGTGGGTGGCGGGTTTGTGGATCCGGGGTTTCCCGGTGGCAGAACAGCAATTCGGGCGCAATCGATGCTTTTCAAACGTCTTGGAGATCTGACTGCTCGACACGCCGTGCTGATTGTGGTGGCGTGGGTGGTGCTGTTGGCGGTCAGCGTGCGGGTTGCGCCCCCGTGGGAGTCTGTTGTCGCGAACGGTGAGTTTGCATTTCTGCCGGAGAATTCTGACAGCGTTGTCGCGAATGGTGTGTTTCGTGAGGCGTTTCCGGATGACCAGATGCGCAGCACGGTGGTGCTGATTGCGCGTCGTGAGAGTGGTACCGAGGGTTTATTGCCTTCGGACTTTGATTTTGTGGCCCAGCAGGTGGTGCCGGAGCTGCATCGGATTGCGGAATTGCCGGTTCCGGGTCAGGAGGAGGAGCAGTCTGCGGAGGGAGAGTCCTCCGGGGACGTGCCTGTGCCTGAGGACGCTGCGGGAACGAAGTCGGTGGTGTCTGAGGTGGTGGCTGCTGGTCAGTCCGAGCCGAAGCAGCAGATTGTGCAGAGCATTGCATGGTTTGAGGATCGCAAGGTTGGTGAGTTGCTGGTGAGTGAGGACAGGCAGGCAACGACGATTGTGCTGTGGCTGACGACGGAATTTCTGGATCAGGCCAACGTGAAGGTCGTGAATGAGGTGGAGGAGTTTGTCAAGCAGATGCAGCGGGTACCGTCGGGTCAGGCGGGTTCATTGCCGGCTGGTCTGGAGATCGCGATCAGCGGCAGTGCGACGTTTGGTCGTGACATGATGATGGAGTCGCGAAGGAGTGCGAAATCGACGGAAGACTGGACAGTGATCCTGGTGGTGGTGCTGCTGATCGGCATCTACCGTGCTCCGGCTTTGGCCTTCATTCCGCTGGTGACGGTGGGAGTGGCGACGGCCGTCTCGAAGCATCTGCTGGCGATTGGTGCTCAGTTGGGAATCGTGTCCCTGTTCAACGGGATTGAGACTTATGTGACGGTGCTGGTTTACGGAGCAGGTGTGGACTACTGTCTGTTCCTGATTGCCCGTTATCGCGAGGAGCTGGATTCCGGGCTGACGATTGAGGAATCGATCACGGGTACGATGCAGCGGATTGGTGCGGCCCTGACGGCGAGTGCCGGGACGGTGATGTGCGGCATCGGGATGATGTATTTTGCAGAGTTTGGCAAGTTCAGTCAGGCGGGGGTGGCGATTACGTTTGGGCTGGGTGTGTGTCTGCTGGCTTCACTGACTCTGACGCCGGCGATTCTGCGTTTGTGTCGATTGTATGCGTTCTGGCCCGCGATGATGACTCGCCCGGCCGACACGTTTCCTGCGGGTCGTGGGGTTCTGGCGCGTCTGAAGAATCTGCGACTGTTGTCGATGGGATGGCAGTGGATGGGTTCTCTGCTGGAGCGTCGTCCGTGGTTTGCGTGGCTGGGCAGTATGGCGGTCCTGCTGCCATTTGCTGCGGCGGGTGTGATTTTCTTCGGGGATCTGAGTTACGGGTTATTGTCTGAGCTGCCGAAGACGTCAGCGAGTGTGTATGGGGCGGAGGCGGCGCAGAAGCATTTCCCTGCGGGCGAGGTGTCACCGATTACGCTGATGATTGAGGCAGAGGGCCTGGATTTCACGACGATGCAGGGCACTTCGTTTACTTTGATTCGGGAGTTTACGGAGCGTCTGGTGGCTCAGAAGGGCGAACTGGGTCTGGATTCGGTGCGTTCGCTGTCATCGCCGCGAGGTCAGCGTGAGTTTCGGACTCGGCCGAGCATTGCGGTGCGTCAGGCTCAGAAGCTGCATGCTCGTCAGTATTTCGTCAGCCCCAACAACCATTCGATAACGCGGGTGAATCTGATTCCGAAGAACGACCCGTTTGCGCGGAGCAGCATCAGTGAGTTTCGGATGCTGCGGGATCGGATTCGGAACGAGTTGCCGGACGGTCTGCGGGAGGCGCGTCTGTGGTTTGTGGGGAATACGGCGGAGATCAGTGATCTGAAGGCGGTGACGGACCGTGATCAGATCCGGATTGATGCGCTGGTGATGCTGGGTGTGTATCTGATTCTGTGGGCATTGCTGAAGAAGCCGGGGATCTGTGCGTATCTGATGTTTACGGTGCTGTACAGTTATTTTGCGACGCTGGGTTTCACGTATCTGGCGTTCTGGGCGATGGATCCGCAGGGATTTACGGGTCTGGACTGGAAGGTGCCGATGTTCCTGTTTACGATTCTGATTGCTGTAGGGGAGGATTACAATATCTTCCTGATGGCTCGAATTGACGAGGAGCAGAAGGTGCATGGTCCGTTGAAGGGCATCACGGTGGCACTGGAGCGAACGGGCAGCATTATTTCCAGTTGTGGTGTGATCATGGCGGGGACATTTTCGTCGTTGATGGCTGGCAGTCTGGTGGGTATGGATCAGCTGGGTCTGGCACTGGCGACGGGTGTGGTGCTGGACACGTTTGTGATTCGTCCGATTATGGTGCCGTCGTTTATGGTGTTGCTGGCGACGATGCGTCTGGGCGTTCTGAGCCGTCTTGCCGGATATGGCAAGAAGGAACCTGTTTCGCAGGCAGCCTGAAAGAGGCTCGACCGGGCCGGCATTGCGCTGTACTCTGCTGTCCGAGCCAGTGGCGGTATTGGACTGTTGCTGTGTGTCGAGGCTGTCGGTTCGAATCTGCCTGCCGAGCAGGTAATTAACATCCATGCTGCAGTTATTGCCCGCGATTGATCTTCTGGAAGGCCGCTGTGTTCGTCTGCGGCAGGGGAATTACGAGGACAGCACGGTGTTTTCGGACGACCCGGTCGAGATGGCTCGTCGGTGGCAGCAGGAGGGGGCTGAGCGTCTGCATCTGGTGGATCTGGACGGTGCTCGAGCGGGCCGTCCTGTGAACCAGGGTGTGGTGCGTCGGATTGTGGAGGCGACGGGTCTGCCGTGTCAGCTGGGCGGTGGGATACGGGACGAGCAGTCGATTCGGTCGACTCTGGAGCAGACGGGTGTGGACCGTGTGATTATTGGCACGAAGGCATTGCGTGAGCCGGACTGGTTTGCGGGGATGTGCGGGTTATTTCCGGGTCATCTGGCTCTGGGTCTGGATGCTCGGAATTCGATGGTAGCGACGGACGGCTGGCTGTCGGTTTCTGAGGTGTCAGTGCTGGAGTTGGCGGGTCGATTTGTGGGATTGCCGCTGGCGGCGGTGATTTACACGAACATTGCGAACGACGGGATGATGCAGGGGATTGACGAGGGGACTCTGCAGGACTTTCGGACACTGGCGGCGATGGGATTACCGGTGATTGCATCGGGTGGTGTGACAACGATGTCGGATCTGGCGGCGTTGCGGTTGATATCGCGGGAGCAGCCGAATCTGATTGGAGCGATCACGGGTCGGGCGATTTACGAGGGCACGATTTCTGTCAGGTCGGCGGTGGATTTTCTTCGCGGAGCCGGGTGATGCGAGCGGATTTTCTGACGCTGGAGTCATTGGAGTCATTTGACCGTGACGGGTATCTGGTGGTGGAGGGTCTGCTGGATTCGGAGGAGACATTTCTGCTGCGTGAGATAGCGAAGCAGGATCGTTTGTTGTCGGAGCGTCGGACATCGCGAGCGGACGGTGAGGGTGGCGCGGTGGAGCTGGTGGTGGAGAATGAGTTACCGGCGGACAGCATTTACAGTGCGATTGTGCAGTGTGCTCCGCTGGTGTCAGCGATGGAGCAATTGTTGTGTGACGAGGTGTATCATTATCATCACAAGATGATTCTGAAGGAGCCGCGAGTTGGCGGGGCGTGGACGTGGCATCAGGATTACGGGTACTGGTACAGCAACGGTTGTCTGTTTCCGGACATGGCCAGTTGCATGTTTGCGGTGGACCGGGCGACTCGGGAGAACGGTTGTCTGCAGGTGCTGCGTGGTTCGCAGCGGATGGGTCGGATTGATCATCTGAAGCGGGGTGATCAGACGGGAGCGGACATGGAGCGTGTGGAGGCGGCATTGCAGCGTCTGGAGCTGGTGCATGTGGAGCTGGAGCCGGGTTCTGCGGTGCTGTTCCACGGGAATACTCTGCATCGTTCCGATCAGAATCAGAGTGAGCATCCGCGGTGGGCGTTTATCTGCTGTTACAATTCGCGGAGCAACGATCCATACCGGGACGGCCGTCATCCTCGTTATTCCCCGCTGCAGCGGATTGCGGCGGACGAGGTGGTGCTGACTGGTCGGCGACATCTTGCGCAGGTGCAGCGTTCACTGGGCTGAGTCGACTATGCGTGGATCGGAAGCGTTATCGCGAGAGTTGAAGCGTCTGGCTGTCGAGCAGGGGTTTGCGGATCTGGGGATTGCCCCTGCAGTGACTCCGACGGGCTTTCATTCCCTGCTGCAGTGGCTGCAGCGTGGTTATCAGGGCGAGATGTCGTGGATGGAGTCGCGAGCTGAGCTGCGGCGTCATCCGGAGTCATTGCTGTCGGGTTGTCGCAGTGTGCTGATGGCGGCGATGAATTACCATGACGGGTCAGTGGGTGTGGCTGCTGGTGGTGCGAGGATATCGCGTTATGCGTGGGGCAGTGAGGATTATCATGTGGTTCTGAAGCGGCAGTTGGCGCCTGTGGTGGCGCATCTGCGAGCTGCCCTGCCCTTGTGTCGAGCGCGAGTGGTGGTGGATTCTGCGCCGCTGCTGGAGCGTGATTTTGGTCGGCTGGCGGGTTTGGGCTGGTTTGGTCGGAACACGATGCTGATCAGTCGGGGTTTTGGGAGCTGGTTTTTTCTGGCGGGGATTCTGACGGATGCTGAGCTGGTGTGTAACGAGTCTGAGGAGCGGAGCTACTGTGGCACGTGTACCCGGTGTCTGGACGAGTGTCCGACGGATGCCTTTCCGGAGTCTGGTGTTCTGGATGCGCGGCGGTGCATCAGTTATCTGACGATAGAGCTGCGGGATCGCGGGATCCCGCGGGAGCTGCGTGCGGGGGTGGGTGGGTGGCTGTTTGGCTGTGACGTGTGTCAGGAGGTATGTCCGTGGAATCGGTTTGCACCGAGTGAGTGTCAGTCGGAGTTTCGGAACCGGACTGGTGCGTGGCCGTTGATGGTGGATCCGGTGAGTTTGCTGCGGATGGGTGAGGTTGAGTTTTTGCGGCTTTTCAGGGGGACTCCACTGGAGCGAACGGGTTGTGAGGTGTTGCGGCGGAACGCGGCGATTGTGCTGGGAAATCTGCCTGATCTGGGTGGTGAAGCGGAGCTGGTGGCTGCGCTGGAGGATGAGTCCGGGCTGGTGCGTGCGGCTGCGGGTTGGGCTTTGTGTCGGCGTGGTGGCGGTGTGGGTCTGGCGGCGGTGCGGGAGCGATTGTTGCGGGAGTGTGTTGCGGAGGTGGCGAGTGACCTGCGTCTGAGTCTGGAGGAGTGCGGGTGAGGGGTTGCAGGGGGAGTGGTTTTGCCGGGGTGCAGGGTGCGGTCTGCCCTGTTTGGAAGATTCGGTGGGGCTGGGGCTGTTTTCCGGTGGCGAAGAAACGGGGGAATTGTGCTAGAATCGCAGCCAGGCGACAGTGCGCAGCGTGCTGTCGAATCACCATCAATTACTGACTGGTCAGCGGTATGGGACGAAGTTTCGAAAATCGCAAGCATGCCATCTTCAAGACGGCTGCCATTAAATCCAAGCTGTATTCTCGGTATGGCAAGCTGTTGTATGTAGCGGCCAAGAACGGGGTACCGAATCCAGAGAACAATCCGACGCTGCGGCATCTTGTGGAGCGTGCGAAGCGTGAGCAGGTTCCGGCTCACGTGATTGACCGAGCGATTGAGAAGGCAGCGGGTGCGGGAGGTGAGGACTTCGTGACGGTGCGTTACGAGGGGTTTGGTCCGGGTGGCACATCGGTGATTGTGGACTGTCTGACGGACAACAACAACCGGACGATTACGGACGTGCGGAACTGTTTCAATCGCACGGGTTCGCGGATGGGTCCGACGGGTTCGGTATCTCACATGTTTGACCATGTGGCGTTGTTTCAGTTTGTGGGTGATGATGGTGATAAAGTGCTGGAAGTGATGTTGAATGCGGATGTGGACGTGGATGATGTTGAGGTGGAAGAGGGTCAGGTAAGTCTGTACGCGAAGGCATCTGAGTTTTTCAAGGCGAAGACGGCACTGCAGGAGGGGTTTCCGGGTCTGGAGCTGGAGACGGCTGAGGTGACGTGGCTGCCGCAGTCATCGAAGCAGATTTCCGGCGAGGATGCTCAGACGTTCAAAAAATTTCTGGACCTGCTGAACGAGTGTGACGACGTGCAGGAGGTGTATCACAACGCGGTGCTGGCGGAGTGAGGGGAGTTTTGTCAGACAAAAATCCCGGGAGTGTGTGTCTGTTGGCAGTGTGTTTGTGACGTTGTTTGCGGGGGTGGCAGCGGCGGTTCAGGATCCGGGGGCTGGCGGCGATGTTGAAGCTGGTAGCGCTATTGATGGGTGTCTGTCTCTGTCAGCCGCCGCAGTCTGTTGTGCGGTTGTCCGTAGCGGAAGCGGCGGCGGAGGTGGATCGTTTATTTGAGCGATCGTGGCAGTCTGCGGGTGTGCGGCCTGCGGCGTTGTCGGCGGACGAGGAGTTTGTGCGTCGTTTGTATCTGGATCTGGCGGGTCGCATACCGGCGGTGTCGGAGGTGCGTCAGTTTCTGGGTGATGTTCGTGCGGACAAGCGATCCGTGCTGGTGGAATCGCTGCTGGACAGTCCGGCCTTTGTGCGTCATTTCACGATTCTGTGGCGGAATGCGTTGATTCCGGAGGCATTCAGCGATCCGGCCAATCGTCAGCTTGTGCCGGGTTTTGAGGCGTGGCTGTGGTCTCAGTTTTCATCCGGGGTGCCATATGATCGGATGGTGCGTGATTTACTGACGGTGCGGCTGGACACTGCGGCGGATGGTGGTGCGGCGCTGCGTGCGGCCAGCAGTCCGGCGGCATTTTATGTGATTCGTCAGCAGCGTCCGGAGAATCTGGCGGCTGGTACATCGCGGTCTTTTCTGGGTGTGCGGCTGGACTGTGCGCAGTGTCATGATCATCCGTTTGACCGCTGGAAGCAGGGACAGTTCTGGAGTCTGGCGGCGTTTTATTCGGGTTTGAGTCCGCTGGATGATGAGGTGCAGATGCGGACATCGGCGGTTGAGCGTCGTGACAGCCGCAGGATTTCGATACCGGACCGGGATCAGACCGTGGAGGCGGCGTTTCTGGAGGGTGAGTTGCCTGACTGGAGCACCAACAGATCTGCTCGAGAGGTCCTTGCGGACTGGGTGACATCAGGGAGGAATCCGTGGTTTTCGCGGATGGCGGCGAATCGAGTGTGGGCATTGTTCATGGGTCAGGGGATTGTGCATCCGGTGGATGATTTTTCGGAGAACAATCCGGCGTCGCATCCGGAGGTGCTGCAGTTGCTGGCGGACCAGCTGGTGGCTCATGATTTTGATCTGAAGTTTCTGGTGCGTACGATCACAGCGACTCGAGTGTATCAGCTCAGCAGTCGTCAGACGGATGATTCCCAGTCGGATCCGCTGCATTTTGCGAGGGCGTCTGTGCGCGGGTTGACTCCTGAGCAGCTTTTCGACAGTCTGGCTGAGGCGACGGGTTATTATCAGCCGTATCGTACGGAGAATCCCTTTGTGATTTCCGCAGAGACTCCGAGGGCCACCTTTCTGGAGTTATTTCGGGACGAGGGGGATTCGCCGCTGCAGAAGGAGACAACGATTCTGCAGGCGCTGGCGATGATGAATGGTGAGTTTGTGGATGCGGCGACCAGTCTGGAGAACAGTCAGACTCTGAGTGGCATTGTGGATTTTCCGCTGATGACGGATGAGGAGCGTCTGGAGACCTTATTTCTGGCGGCATTGAGTCGTCGTCCGTCGGCATCTGAGCGTGCTGCGATGCTGCAGTATGTGCAGCAGTCGGAGGCTGCGGGAGCGGCGCTGGCGGATGTATTCTGGGCGTTGCTGAACAGTTCTGAGTTCATGCTGAATCACTGAGTGTTGGTGGCACTGCGTGGCGGAATTGGGAGGGGTTGTGATGACGATGCAGCGGATATCTCGAAGGCGTCTGAGTGGACTGAGTGGTCTGTCGCTGCTGGGGGCGTCGCTGTCGGGCTGGTTGCCGCGTCTGGCGGCGCAGGTGCAGCAGTCGGGCCAGCGTTCCGGTCGTTCGTGTATTCTGTTGTGGATGCCGGGTGGTCCCAGTCAGATGGAGACATTTGATCCGCATCCGGGTCATGAGAACGGCGGGCCGACGAAGTCGATTGAGACCAGTGTTCCGGGGATTCGGATTGCGGAGCATCTGCCGAAGCTGGCGGGTCAGATGCAGGATCTGGCGCTGATTCGTTCGATGACCACGAAGGAAGGCGATCATAGTCGCGCGACCTACTACCTGCGAACGGGTTATCTGCCGCAGGGTCCATTGACGTATCCGGCGCTGGGTTCACTGGTGGGGAGGGCTTTGCAGCGTGAGGAAGCGGATTTACCGGCGTGCATCAGCATCAATCCGTTTCGTGCTCTGAGTCCGTCTGCGTTTACTGCCGGTTTTCTGGGTCCGGCATGGTCTCCGCTGGTCGTTGCTTCGGAGACGTCTGCGGACGCGGAGGTGTCATTTCGGGTGCGGAATCTGAAACCTGCGGCGCGTCTGAGTGGTGGCGACGTGGACGAGCGTCTGCGTCTTCTGGGGGTGCTGGAGCAGTCATTTCTGGCGGACCGTCCGGATGTTCCGGGGCGCAGTCATGTGCAGTCATATGAGCGAGCGGTCCGGATGATGAAGTCGGAGTCGGTGGAGGCGTTTGAACTGGAGCAGGAGGACGAGGTTCTGCGTGAGGCGTATGGTCGGAATCCTTTTGGTCAGGGTTGTCTGCTGGCGCGTCGTCTGGTGGAGCGTGGTGTTCCGTTTGTGGAGGTATCGCTGAGTGGATTGACGGATGGTGCTGGTCCCGGCTGGGATACTCATGCGAACAACTTCGAGGCGGTGGGGGATTTGTGTGGTGTGCTGGATCCGGCGTGGTCGACGCTGCTGACGGATCTGCGACAGCGGGGTCTGCTTGAGAATACGCTGGTGGTCTGGATGGGTGAATTCGGCAGGACTCCGAAGATCAACGAGAATTCCGGGCGTGATCACTGGCCGGGCAGCTGGTCGGCGGTGCTGGGT
>Ga0078894_10004055_pt1 | contig 11166 bp, 8 predicted proteins | sample LauGreSu1BDMLBSD_2_FD_67506 | JGI IMG/M metagenome (GOLD analysis project Ga0078894, IMG submission 67506) | Freshwater lake microbial communities from Lake Michigan, USA - Su13.BD.MLB.SD (version 4) (version 4) | ecosystem: Environmental > Aquatic > Freshwater > Lake | place: Lake Michigan, USA... | reverse complement strand
AAAGTTATTTCGTAATAATTTAAGATAATCATTATCTATTGTCATACTGCTAGCCTCTTCGGAAACTATGATATCAAGTATAGTAGTCATAATAAAGAATGTATAATTAAACAATTGCGGGATTATTGTTATAGTGTTTTCTACGATATCAAACCAGTTATTTGGAGATTCTGTATCAAATAGTTATTTTAGCGATGCTACTATCATTTCATTAACATATTCAGTTAATTTATTGATGTTTAACCCGGCATCTTTTAAATATTCTTTATCTTATAATATACCAGGACTATTGCTGTATTTCTTAAATTCATCTATATATTTATTTAGTTTTGCATTATCATCAGTTCCCGTTCTTTCTGATTTTATATTCCTTATCATATGAGCGATTAACTTCGATTTTTCTATTGTATTATTTATAAATTATTGGATTCCCGCGTTTACTGCCATACGGTCTAAAGTTTTTAATTTGAAGAAATCAGTCTTAAACTTACCCTCAATATCACTAATTAGTTTCTTTTAATACTTAAGTTATTTTTATAAATTAGAGGTATCTACTTTCAAGTCCTTCATAATATTTATATTTTTCTCACCACTCTCTATATTTGCTTTGATATATTTAATAAATGATGCTTCTATACTAGCATCTTTCCTCAATGGAGTTGCTTTAAATATATTAATTGGAATCACAAACAAATGGAAAATCTAAAATAATTTAATAATTAATTCTGACTATTAAGACTAGAGATCTTTCTTAAAATTAGCAATAAGTGGCTTTAATTCCTTTAACTCAGCATCTGTCAAATTATAAGATTTACCTAGTATAAACGCTAACTATTAGTTGTATTTCTATATATCGCGGATTTGCTATAATATATAAAAGACTTACTTCTTATATACATCTAACATATCTTTAATCATTGATTATTTATATTCAGGTTTGGTTATATCTGTATCAGCCAACATACTAGGCTGACCCGTAAACAAGGCTTCTAAGATCCTAATCTTGTCCATAATAAGCTTATTTACAGTTGATTTATCGTTATTTGAAATATTAATTTAAGTATTGAGCATACCCTGTATAATTGCAGATATTACACCATGAGATGATATTAACGCTTCCTCAATTTCTTATATTAATTTAGATATTTCCATCATACCAATTGTTTAAGTATCTACATCATTAGAATTCTTTATTTATTATAGAATAGAATTGAGTTTTTGTTTAAATATAGTATGTTGTTCACTGTCGGCTAGATTGGGAATTATATTGTCTACTATTCTCTATACTATCTCTGAGTTTTTCTTTAATTGATTCTACAACTACTAATATACCTCTTGATATTGTTTATGTTTCTACTGCAATTCATTCATAATATCTTACTAATCATTTATTAATTTATTTGCTTTATTTAGTAATTCTATTTAAGTGTCATCAGCGACGGGAAGTCCTTATTTTCGCAGTAATTCCTTATCAGACTCCAGTTATTTCATAGTTTATAGGTTTTTATTTTTAATATCTGCTAATGTAGTTTTTTAGTTATTTAAAGCTAATTCCTATTCTTTTTATAATTGTTAGTATTTGTCCTTAGCTTCTTGTATTTGAAGTAGAAGTTGCTCTTATTAATGGTCTAATGATTATTATTCATCAAGTGCTTCTTTAATTCTTTTATCAATTTAAATAGATTTATCTTGGTTTTCCGCAATAATCCTAGTTAGTTTCTCTTATAATATCAACAGTTGATCATTTAAGTCTTTATTTGTATCGGGTAAGGTTCTTATTACTGATTTAGACAATTCGGCGTCCTTTAGTTTTGATTCCTCTAATTACCTGTCTATATCTAAGAGTATATCTTGAATTTCTTTTAATTTATTGTCATTCAGTTCTTATAACTCGATTTGTTATTTTACTAATTCCTAATGTCTTTACTTGAAAGAATCTATATCTTTCTGTTTACTATCTAATAAGAGTCTCTTTTGTTCAATTTCATCAATCTGTTATTAAGTGGTATCTTAATACTTTAAAGCATCTATACTCATTTATTTATTTTTCTCTATTTGATCCTATAGTTACTCTTCCTGTTCTTGAAGATTGTCCATAATATCTTTTAATTCTCTTTAGTAATCTATTTATTTGTTAATATCTTCCTTATACTCTTCAAATTCTTTTTGTTTAATGATAAATTGTTCTTTCATATCTTATAGACGCTACCAATTATCTTGAATCTATTATTACTACTTTACAGTGTCTTGATTTGCGATTTATTGTTTTTCTTTCTTTAGTTATAAGTCTTTAATGAGATTAGTGATATTTTTTATTTAATCCTCTTGTTGTTGGATAATTCGCGCTTTATTGTCAATATCTGATTAGGCTATATCCATTTTTTCTAGTTGTTACTTTGATATTAATTTTAGTTTGTCCATATCATCATTTACACTCTTTATCTCTTGGTATTTGGCAATCATTTCTAAGTTTTTGTTACGATATATCTCAGAAATACTTTTAAAAGACGTCATTAATTTCCGGAGTTCTTCATACCGAGATTTCAGGATTTCATCATTTGTTTTATTCTATTTAATAAGTTATTTTGTTTGTATAATAATATTATTTTTTTCTTTGACTAAGTCTCCATATACAGCATCTGTGAGTTTAATGGCCATCTGCATCTTTTCTAACTACATAACCAATTCTTGTTTTTTAGCTTTAATTTGGTCAATTTGTTGTTAAAATTGCGATAGTTTATCTTATAATTACTCAACACTTATATCAGTTTAATATATAAATCCCTTAACACTAATAACTCGTTTAAATTATTCTATAACATAGTCTTTACTCTTATTGACTTCTGTAGCTTTAATATCTAGATCCTTGATTTCCTGTTCTAATTTATCTTTCATTTTAAACAATTGTTTTGTATTATTACTACCATCTTTGAAGTATTAATTGACTTATTTGAGCAATTCTTAATATATTATATCAAGCTCGGTATTAAGATACTTTACATATTACTATCTAAATAAAACTTTATTATTTTGATGTTTACTGTTCATTTCAGTATATGTTTATTAAAGCTTATCAAGCCATTTTTACTTGAATTCTTAATCGACTTTAAATGTAGAATCAATAGGATTAATAACGGATTCTATGAAATCTACAATAACTTAAAACTCTTTTTTGTAATTGATATCCATATTATTGAGTTTATTTATTATTAAAAAATTATATTACAATGCGTCCATTATCTCTTTAGTTTATATATAATTAGTTTACTCGATATTATCTGATTGATCTACGCTATTATAATAATATTAAAGAAATTTCATAATTAATTTATAACTAGTAAGCGATAAGCTATATTAAACAAAATTTACTAAATGAGTAACTTATACTTATATGACTTTGCATTTCATGATGTCTTCAATTAAACTAATTTACTTGTATTTGGATATATGAAGGTAGAGTAAGTTTGGAGGAAAGTAGAATTACATGTCTAGAACTTTGATATTACACTTAATTTATCAGTAGATTGTAATATATTCAAGTAAACTGCTACTAGGTCCGAAACATGTAATATGGTAGAAAACTATTTATATAACTCATCTAATAAACAGAATTTAAGGAATATAGTACTTGATTATAAGGAAAAGTCTGGATTTCTACCATTTAAAGGCGCGTAGAGTATATAGAACAATTAGAAGATAGTTGAATTCGAATTTAGGAGTTTCAAGGACTATGATACATTTCAACGCAAAATTAACAATATAAATGAGAGTATAATAGATAAATTCAAGAATACTAATGATGGAAATGATAATTACATATAAGGCTTATTGTTTAAGGAACTCTTATACTTACATTAATTCCTGATAAACGAAAAATCTCTCTATACATAAGAATAAATACAATACAAAATACTAAGCGATATCATTGAATAATTTGATAAATTCCCAGATAAATGTGCAATTCTACTTGAATAGTGTCATATGTAATTGCGGAGTAATGCAAAATACTCTAATAACTTAAATGATGTAGATGATCTATTTGACAAGCTAAAAACAAACTGTAAATATACTCCGATATTGACTAAATACCCATTCAGAATACTGGAAAACGATACAAAAAACAACTATATCCTTAAATTACTGCGACATAGCAATTGTTAGATTTCGGGATTCAATAGAGTAAATCTTAATAGTTAAATAGAAATTCCAGAAGATCCAACAAGTCGTATTTAGTTAAGTTGTAATTCTCTAGAAGATATTGTATTTGAACCAGCATTTGAGCCTAATACGAATCCACTTACTTTACTTGCCTGGGATATTGAAGTTTGTACTTAATCGGGTAAATTCGACAATGATGGCACTAATGATTTAAATAAAGTACTATGTATAGGAATGTCGTTTGGTCTTCTTTAGTAAGGAACATCAAATAAACAAAGAATTGGAGTATGTGTTACCTGGGTAGATTCTAAAGACAATTAGCTTAGTTTACCCGAATTTGAATCAATATACAAGTAATATTTAAAAGATTAGGAATCTACTGGTTTATTGCATTAATATGTAGTTAGATCATCAAATGAGTCTTAAATGATAAAGGATTTCTTTTCTCTAGTTAATTTATTTGATCCTTCGTTTATTACAGGATTTAACGACTTTTAGTTTGATTTCCCATTTATTAAAGATAAGATATCACTATTTGCAACTAAGGGAATTCGTAATGATATTTAAGATATATTGTAGCGGGGTTTCATGTTTAAATCAAATAATAATCTATTCTAGTCTTAGAGTATAAAGATCAATGCAAGTGACAATAAAGCCGGTATTTCCCTTAATGTTAATGGAATTATTTCAATAGATACAAGGATTCTTCTTATGAAAACGTAGAAATTAGAGAAGAAGAGTCTTAACGATTACTTGTTAGCTAATAATTTACCAGTTAAGTTAGATGTAAGCTTCCGCGATATGAATAGAGCATTTAAGGCTGTAATTGACTAATAATAGACTGGAAGTGATATAAATAATAATTAATTGAGCATGGATTCGGCTAAGTAGATATTATCAGATGTATTTAAGTATTGTATGTACGATTCAGAGGCATGTTGTTTATTATGGTAGAAGCGAAATATATTACAATAAGCAGTTGAAGTATCTAAATTATCGTTTACCCCACTTAAGTATTCATTCCTAAATGCAGATGGTATCAAAGTAAGAAATATGGTAGCTAAATTTGCATTTGATCGCAAGTTCTGTGTACCAATGACTAATAATTCACATGATATAAGGATAAGAGATATTGAGTGTTTGCATAAATATGAGAAATATCCAGGAGCTTATGTCTCTCCACCAAAAAAGGGTATTTCAACTACTCCAGTAAGTGCTTTAGACTTCGAATCTCTATATCCTAGTATTATTATGGCGCACAATCTATCACCCGAAAAGGTCATTGAACCATTCGAAATCATTCCATATAGTACTAAAACAACCTAAATCGCAATTCCATTTGCTAAAGATGATATGAGTGAAATATTAGAAGGTAATGTACTTACTAGAGACAGTGGTGTTGGTATTTACCCAGAAATCCTTAAATATCTATTTGATTCACGTAAACAAGTAAAGAAGTAAATGGAACATATTGCAGAACAAGCCGATTCAACTGATGATCCTATAGTAAAGAAAGAATTAGAATTCCAAACTACTTTACTTAATTGCAAATAACTAGCTATTAAAGTATTTATGAACACATTCTATGGAGAAACTGGTAACTAGAAGTCTCCTTTATTTGATGTCTTGATATCAGGTGGAACCACTACTTTAGGATAGAAATACATTAGATAAGTACATAGTTTCATTGAAGAACAGGATTGTGAAATTGTATACGGCGATTCAATAGTAGGAGACGAGCCCTTGTTACTACAAGACTAGCATGGATTCGTTCATATAAAAACAATAGAATCTTTAATGTTGGCAACATCAATTGGAAAATATGGACTGTCTAAGTAACAAACTTCATCTAATTTCAACATTTGGGTATATGATAAATGGGTGCCTATAAAGCGCGTAATTCGACATAAAGTAAATAAAGATATATATAGAGTATGTACTGGTAATTCAATAGTAGAAGTAACAGAAGATCATTCCTTAATAGATATTAGTTTTTAGCAGGTTTCTCCTCTTAATTGCGATATACTAGATACTTAAATTCTACAAGGATTTCCGCAGGTTACTTCAGATACTATTAATGTAAAATCATAAATAACAAAACTCTAGAGCGCTAAACTATATATAATGGGTATTCTATTTGACTATAAAGAAGAAATTCCAAATATAATATTAAATGCACCTGTATATATGAAGAAACTGTTCCTAACCGGTGTCTTACATAATTCAACAATAATGAAGCGAGTTTTTACCTCTAAAACTTTAATTGATGTTCCATTTGCTATATGCCGGACTAAGCTAATGTCCTAGTAAATTTACTTCTTGATGCAACAAACTGGTTATTATCCTTCAGTTGAGATTACATAATATGGAAATTACTTAATAAAGATAAACAAGACTCCTATATTATTTGAGAATATAGTAATTAATAAGAAACATATTAAGAAATCTAAAGTCCTTTATGTTTATGATATTGAAACAGATTTAGGTATGTTTGGAGCAGGTATTGGTTAAATGACACTAAAAAATACAGATTCGGTATACTTTCGACCTAGATACAGTCATTTTGCTCTATATAAACAATAGAAAGAATTAGAATTAAGACAATAAGCTGATTATGTACCAAACTCTGTAAATAGTATTACATATAAAGAAATAAACGATATATCTGCTGATATGTTGTAAAGCGCGTATGATGCAACTGAACGTCTTAAAGTTGAAATAAATAGAAGAATTGGAGATTAAACTAGTGGATTCCTTAAATTAGCATTTGAAGAGCTTCTATATCCCTCTATGTTTACAGGAAAGAAGAAATACTGCGGAGTAGTGTATGTACCAGGTAAGATGATTGTTAAACCTAAACTAACTATAAAAGACATATTACTGCGCGGAATAGACTTCATCAAGTCGTAGTATCCCTAAATTATCAAGTAAGTCGGTTAATAAACACTTATTAGTATTATGGAGTACTTTATGGATAATATCAAAGGATTCGGTGTTGACTAGTTACAAGAAATATTTAAAGATACATATAGAGATAACCTAAATACTTAACTTAAAGATCTTGTTTCATCTTAAATATTGAATCTAAATACCAGATTACTAAATATAAAACCTGAAGAGTATCATTTACTTGCATCAAAGAAAAAACTGAGATCTACTAAAACGGGGTAAATGATGTTATTTAGATAAAGACTTGTAGACAATGAAGATACAAATTGTGCGTTTATTTACAATTCATTAAAGGAACTAGTACTTTAGATCAATATATCAGAACTATAACAATCAGGTATAGATGTACCGGAAGATGGTGAAATCCTTGACTTAATATCAATAAATCCGCCTAGTGTTATGCCAAAGTTAAAGGCATCAGAATTGATTCATTTACTCTAATATACATAATAAAAGAAACTTCCTATTAATGTACAAGAATATCTTAAGATGTATAGAACTACTGCTTCTCGTATATTAGTTTCCGCCTTCTTTGATAATTAAATTAATGATCCCGATTAATAAGAAAAATAAGCGCTTAAAGATGCAAAGAAGTTCTGTGATGATTGTTCAATACCAATAACTCAATTAGACGCGATTGATGCTAAATACACTTTAATGCCAAATACACTTTAGTGCCAAATATTAAAGCTATAAACAGTTAATTGTAAGATTATTGGAGCTAAAGCTAAAAACAACAATTTATATGTAAATGAGTCTCTACATGATATTACCAACTTAATGAATGAAACTCGTCTTAAATTAGACACCCTCATAGATACCTGTATAACCCGAGTATTTAATGATAACGGTTAATATCGTCTAATTGATGAACATAAACTACTTCAATACATAGATACCTATTTAACTGTAAATCCGCTTCATAAATCTACTTTATATAGTATTTGTAACTTGGAGTAAATCAAACTTAAACTTGAATTTTGCTTAGAGTAAGCCGGTATTTCAGGAAGTTTTGTTTAACTACAAAAGTATATATAACATTTATAGAGATTAATGGAAAATTACTAGGATTCTCATTTATTATTAGTTGTTTTTAGAGTAGTTGTTTTGTTATAAAATCATTCAGATACCAAAATATCGATAGACTGCGTTAAGAGTTTCCTAGACAGAATTGTATATATATCTAATTGGAATTGTTAATATTAGCAATTAATGGTGTTTATTAATAGATATAACAAGATTCCGGGTGAGATGAGTGAATTGTATAATTGGCTATTTAAACAAAAAACTACATATATAGAGATAAGTAAAGTAATAAATAAGAAGAAGAAAATTTAATAAGATACACAGGAACTCGGTGATAAAGATACTAAGAATTTGCAGTCTGCTATTAAAGATATACCTATTGCAATTCCAGGATTTATCGGCATTTAGTCCATTATCAACACATAACTAATATAAAAACACGATATAATCAAGAAATTCTTTGAAGAGTCTATTTGGGATCTTGAATACTAGTAATATAAGACGAATCCCGTTGAATTGGCAAAGTGGTCTTATGATTAAGTAGAACTATATAAAAAAGGATTATTAAAGTAAACACATATATTAAAGATAATGAAAGTAAACCCAGATATTCGCATATGATCCCATTCCATTAGACCAAAGACTTAACTGTTAATTGGAACTAAAGTTATGATTTCTTTTTTTTTATATTCTTTATATATTTTTAGTTTCATTAGTCCAAAGAATCCTTGTTATTTATGTTAATTGAATGATAGAAGTTTAACCCAATAAATTGAGACGCATCCAAGGTTAGGTGTCAATCTTCTTCTTCTAATAACATGATAGTCTAACAGATATTAAGCATTTTAATAATAAGTATAGTTTCTTTGATTAATCACCTACAGTGGCTAGCAAAGAGGTTTTAACTATTATATATAGTATTCTTCTCTAATAATATGATAGTTTAATAGATATTTTACATTATCATAATAAGTTTAGTTTCTTTTATTATATCACCTACGGTGGCTAGCAAAGCGGTTTTAACTATTATATAGTATAGAATATAAGTTAATAATCATGATATACAGAGAATAGTTTAATAATCATAATATAAAGAAGATAACCGTTATTATTATATTAAAAACAAAATACTTAAATGAATAGACCATCTTGTAATATTTGTACTTTAGAGGGACCTAGTTATCATGTTTTGAGCGCGGAATAATTGTGGGAATAGGAATCATTTGCTTGTTTAATAAATGCGTTAGTTAAATGCAAGACTTGTAGCATTATCATGTGTTACAAATGTATTTAATTTACTAATGATAAATATCCATATAGTTCCTGTTATTAGCGATGTGGTACTTCCTTAAATCCATTTGATACTTATAATGACATTAAATACACTAATTTTGGGATAGAGCTTCAATCGGACAATGATTGCATTCGTTAGTCTATAAATAAATAACATACTAATATAACAAGAAGATGTAGTCCAATTATTAATGTGGATTAGACGTTATCAATACAAGAACAATTAAATTAATATATAGAGAATAAGAAAAAAACCTAGTAAGATAATACCCCTCAATAACATTACAGTAATGTATAAGGAATAACTATATAAACAGATGCGAGTTATTAGATGTTTACGCGCAAATTCCTGAATTAATATAAAAAACAACTAATCAATCTAGATATAAAAATATAAGAAGATAATAATATAAAAACAAGTATTTTGTTGCCTTAATTGACCGATAACGGAGCTATTATTGATAAATCACATGGTATCGAGTATAAATTAGAATTAGACTTTATTGTTAAAGATTAAGAAGCCGCGGTACTATAACTACAAGAAACACCTGAAGATTTGAAATCATATATAGAGAAAACAGTTATTTAATTTATTAGAAGTAAAATGATTAAGATGTTCAATAAGTATATGAATAAACAATTAATAACGCTTAATACCACTTAAATCAGTTATTTGTAATCGAATCTGAAAAATCACGGAATTCAAGGAGTATAGTAACTAAAGAATGAAAAATTACGCTTTAACCCAAACATTAAACTTTAATCATTTAATGGTTACAATTCTTGCGCTGAAGTGATACTATCCAATAATGGAAACAAATAAGATTAATAGCTGTATTCGGTAAATATTCCATTACTTAGATTAAGAATGAATCAGTAATTTGTAGATCTCTTATAATATAGATTAGATGCAGTTAACGTAACTTCTCTACTAGTTGATCATGTTAAAACTTAAGTGCCGGTATCTAGTAGTATTTGCGATATTTAACCTCTTAATTAATAAAACTAAAGCTTTTAAGATATTAATAAAAGTTATATTCAAGATAAGCGCAATATGTTCTAATAATAAAAATATATATATAATACACAATAAGCTAGTTGTAACAATTTATCTGTAATTTCTTAGTAAGTGTCTATTAGCGAGTTAGAACTAGTTAATAATAAAGAAGAATTAAGTACTTTATAACAATAAGTCAATATTGACTAGTTTAATAGTAAATAAGAAGAAATATAATACAATTAATCCGTTAATGCAAATACAACGTTAAATGGCTTAAATATACCAAATATAGAAGATAACTATAAAATTATAAAACGGCGGAAACTAGATGAAGACTCTGAATATATATGTTCTAACTAACAAGACTCGTCTTAATATGACAATGGATTAGAATACGAAGATTAAACATATAATTCGCATTTATTTGATAGATAAACGGGAACTAAGATTGCTTACCATTAGTATAGAAAATATGATTTAAGATAAGTTTAAACATTACCTACAATATAAGTTAAAATGGAATTACAAAAATAAATAAATAAATCAGTATATGACCAATATTGTGAATATGTAAAACTTCAAATGATAAAAGAATAGTTACACATTGATGATAATTCTATTCAATATATATAAATGAAGCGATAATTATCTACTTATGTGCCAATTATTCATGTAACACTGTTATACGATTTCTGATCTTGACTAACTATATTCTTTATTAATATGATAGTTATCAAATA